>VOFC01004702.1_pt1 | contig 26129 bp, 40 predicted proteins | sample 5384161 | NCBI WGS metagenome assembly VOFC01 (sample SAMN12384722, study PRJNA508395) | human gut metagenome | isolation source: healthy gut B | host: Homo sapiens | reverse complement strand
CAAACATAACTGAAAAAATTAAATCTTCTCCAAATCGAACGGTTTCATCAAATGTAAGCGCCGTTTTCTCTAAAAAGACCGTTTGACACAGTTTCTCCACACAAAAAGGCGTAGCTCCCTGTTGTTTAAACAACGCATCTATTTCAAATTCTTTATAAAATTTTGTTTTAGGCGATAACACATGCTTTAACCATTCTGTCGGATGTGGTTTGAGCGGAAAAAATATGGCTACCGAAAACGATAATATCCGCATTGTTCTCCAAATGTTCAATATATAATCTTTCGAAGCATTTTTACACAGGAAATCATCAGAATCTAAAACATAATGTATTTCCCTGACGCCTGTGCTAAACCAGCATTTCGAGCCGATGACAATCCTCCATTTTCTTTATTTATTAAAATAATTCTTTCATCATACTTCATATATTGCCGAACAATTTCTATCGAGTCATCTTTTGTACCATCATTGACACAAAGGATTTCTATATCCATTAATGTTTGGTTTACAACACTTTCCAGACAGCGGCTTAAATATTTCTGCACATTATAAATAGGAATCACAACTGAAATTTTGGGATGTTTATTCATTTTCCTATCCTCCGCACCACTTTCTGATATATCCGTTTTAATGTATAAAATATTCCATGTTCTTTATAACACCGATAACCGCCATAAATTTTTCTTGGTATATAGGTAAATTTCTGTATAATTTTACTTGGAATTGAATTTTGTGCAGCAAGTTGTCCTTTTTTTCTCCTGCCCCATTTCTAGCATTTTATTAGTATGATATAAAAACCGGATCTTCAATTAATTTCTGTAAATCATTCCATTTGTACCATTCAAAACAGGATTTATCTAAGGTGCCATTTTCCATATCAGTACGGAATTCAACACTAGCCCGCTCAATAAAAAATATATTTATATTCTTGTCCTAGTCGATTATAATTCCACATATAGCTATCATATTTTATTCTATTTTTTACGCACTCTAATTTTGCTTTTTAAAGTGGTCTGTCTTCTAAAAATCGTTCCATTTCCGCATATTCATCACAGACACAAAAAACTTTGCCTTTAGAATTCACAGAGGAGTTCTCATTATCTTGTCGATAATGTAAAAAAGCCTCCTGCAACAATTGCACTTTTTTCGGCACAAGCCCACACCTTAAAATTAAAACTTGCATCCTGATACGAAGCACCTGGCGTTTCATTGAATACAATATTATTTTTTCTCAGAAAATCTTTGCGATATATTGCCGACCAAATCGTTGGTTTGATATTAAAAAAATTCCACCATTTCCATTTCAGCTTTAAAGTCTTTTCGAGGACAAATCGTCCTGTTGCATATTATCCTAGAGGCAATCTCTACTTTTTCATTTTTCTCAATAGGTTTTGAATAATAAAAAATAGTATCCAGACTTTACAACATCCAAATCATATTTTTTTTTTGCATGATTATATAATACCTCAAACATATTTTGTTCTGCATAATCATCCGATTCAATGATCCCTACATATTCACCAGTTGCTACAGAAAATCCACAGTTCATAGAGTGCCCATATCCGCTGTTTTTCTTTATCAATAATCTTCACTCTACAATCCTTGGCTGCATATTCTTGCATAATTGCCAGCGATCCATCCTTTGAACCATCATTCACACAGATAATTTCTATTTCCTGTAAAGTCTGATTAACCACACTATCTAGACATTGCCGCAAATATTTTTCTACGTTATACACCGGCACAACAATAGAAACTTTTTATATCTTTCTGCTCTTTATCAAAATTAATCATCCGATGAATTGGTACTTTATGAAAAGTTTCATCTACTGCGCGTCCATATTCATACATTTTAGTATTTATTTCCGAATCCGTTTTCTATCTACATTCATAATTATCCTCCGCTATATTCATTAGCAACTATTTTTACTGCAACCTGTTCCCAGTCTGGAACATAACCAAGATATTCATATTTAACTCCATTTTCTTTTTTTACATACTCTTGAAATGCTCTAAACTCATTATCTTGCCAAGAAGGATAATTAAAATATTCATCAAAAACAATTATCGTTCCGGGAACAAATCTGTCGCCTAATGTCTCAAATATCGTCTTAGTTGAAGAATATAAGTCACAATCGACATGCACATATGCACAATTTTCTGTATGTATTTCAGCAAAAAAGCAGGCAATGTTTCATTAAAATATCCAACTTCCAAGCTCACATTTTCTCGAACAACTGGCAATTCATCCATAGCAAATTCATTTTCATAAAAACCTGTTCGCCACGCTTCTGGCAATCCATTAAAGCTATCGAAACCGTAAATAATATGCTGAGGCACTAAATCTGCAACTTGATTAATAGATGCACCTGAGTAAACACCAAATTCCAGATACAAACCTTCTATTTCTATTAAAGAAACGGCATATTCTCTTAACATAGCCGGATTTTGAAACAGTTGTACTTTCGGCATATTTTCATTAATATATTTTGCCGTAGATAGACCTGCCAACTCCCACGATTGTTTTACCAAATTCGTATTATTTCTATTACTTGTACGTTTCTCACAAGCTTTTCTGATATCTTTCATAATATCATCTTTTGCTTTTTTCTCCTCTGCTTTGCTTGTTAAAAGCCACTTTTCAATACTTATCATTTTTCTTCCTGCTGCTCTACTTCACGCAACAAATTCTCTAACTGTACTTCATGCTCAGCTAATTTTTGTTCTATCTCATTTATTCTAAAGAATTCTTTAATTCAAAGTCTATACATAATTGCTTTATTTCTGTTAATCTTTTTCTAAAATATCTAATCTTCCATTTGTTGTCCTTGATGAGGCAGGTAGATATTTTTCAGAAAATTTTTAAAATTTCTCAAATGCTAACACCTCTTTATGCCCATTACCATCTACTCTACTTCTTCATATATTTCTCATATTCATCACACATCTGCTTTGTATCGCCAATACCACGCATCTGCCCTTTTTCCAGCCACAGCACTTGCGTACACATCTCCCGAATCTGCGCCATGGGTGGGATACCAATATGGTAGTAGTACCGCCGCTCATCATCTCCCGCATACGGTTTTCACTTTTTTTTGCGGAAGCCGATATCACCTACCGAAAAGTACTTCATCCAACACCAGAATATCGGGGTTGACACGGCTGGCCAAGGAGAATGCCAGCTTGCTTTTCATCCCGCTGGACAGCTTTTTGAAGGCCACATCTTCAAATTCTCTTAGTTCGGAAAATTCTATAATATGCTCGTATTCCTCGGTCACAAATTCTTTGGTATAACCCAGCATGGCACCCCGTAGAAACACATTTTCCTTCACCGTCAAATCGCCGTCAAAGCCAGCGCCCAATTCCAATAAGGGCGCAATGCTGCCGTTTACATGCACACTGCCTTTGGTGGGCGGCATAATGCCAGCCAGCACCTTTAAAATGGTAGATTTACCGGAACCGTTGGAGCCGATAATGCCCAGCAAGGTCCCTTTATCCACATGAAAACTCACATCATGCAAGGCCCAAAACTCTTTTACCAGCATCTGTCCCTTGGCCTTGCGAATCAGATACTCTTTGATGCCAATATCCTTAAAATCGCCCATGATATAGCGAACCGAAACATCTTTTACATCGATCATTGTTCTTCTCCTATACGTAATACAGGAATTTGTAATTATATTTTTGTACATCCAACAGCCTATGGCAAATAGCAATAGTGAAACGCCCAACATCACGCCATGAAAGGCCGGTGAAGGAATCACACTGTCAATGACCACGCTGCGGAAATAGGTAACATAGTAGTACAGGGATTGATATAAAAGATCCACGCCTTATCCCCATAATATCGGTGGTATAGAAAATGGGCGTGGCATACATCAAAGCCGTAGTGAACACGCCGTACAGATACTGCACATCCCGAAAGAATACAAACAGAGCTGACAAAATCAACCCTACCCCTAAAATCAGGAGAAACATACACACGATCGGAAAAAGCAGGGTGACAAACTTCCAGGTAATTGGAATCCGATAGGCCAGCACAAAAAATAAAATAGACGACCAGTGTCAAAAAGAAATTGATACTGCTGGAAGTAATGCGGGAAAACAAGAATAGATACTTCGGCACCTTTACTTTCGAAAAAAAATACCGGCGTTGGCCATCAAAGCATTCATAGCGCCGTTGGTAGCTTCATTATAATACTGGAAGATTAACCAGCCAGAAAACAGATAAATGGTATAGTATTCCTGCGTACGTCCAAAGAAATGGCCGAACACAAAATTCAGTACCAGTAAAGTGAATAACGGAGCCAGCATACTCCACAGCACGCCTAAGAAGCTGCGCTTATATTTCTTTTTGAAATCCCGTTTTACCAATTCGGTAAAAACAAATTGATATTGTTTATATAAATTGAGTAATTTCATAGTTTTCATGAATCTCCAATAATCTGCACCAGTTTTCACAGTTACACGCTTCATGATATCTGGCTTGATATTCCTTTTTTCTGCCCGAATATTTTAAGAATAATGTTATACAATACCAAAGTAATATCATTCCTGTTTTTATAAATCCAACTTTTTCTTTTTTATTCAAATCATATTCCTTGCATATTACAGTCAACTCTTTGTGGAATAAATCGGATCGCACCTGTAAAAAATAGTCAAATCCTGCCAAAACATCATTTACGGCCTGTAAAGGAATCTGTGCTGCTGAATAGTTCCGCCTCACCATGCATTTTCCCACGCGCCGTATTAACATATAGATACTGTTCCGAACCGATTCTTCATGTACCATATTGGTGATTAAAATATTACGCATATAATAGTACTCCAACGGTAAGGCTAATTTCTTTTCAAAGGGCTCATGCCATACGCCGATCCCATTTAAGAAGTCCAGCTTCTTTGTAACACGCAAGCCATATTCAATATCATCGTTCTTAATAAAATAAGGCATGGGCAAATTGCTTTCATCTATCAGTAACAAAGGAATTAGCAAATACCACCAGCCACAAAAGTCATTTTTCTCAAATTGCTCATTCTGCAGCACATTTTTACTTGACGTAAATCTATATTGGCTCGACTTGTCTTTACCTTATATCCCGTCCACTTTCCACCTGCTTCATGCTGCACGTTCATCTGATCCAGCCGCAGCATACTGCCGCCGACGGCTAAATCCTGATGCTCCGGCCGCAAGATTTGCAGAAAACGGATGGTTTTATCAGCACGTTGCTCTCCAATAAAATATCGTCGTCCATCAACAGCACATGACTGAATTCTGCTTTACGCCGCAGGGCTTCTATGATACCACGAGTAAAGCCGCCGCTGCCGCCGCAATTTTTATTGGGAAACAGCCGTACATGGACGTTTCGACTGCTTCCCGCTGCAAGGTTTTGCCGTTATCGACAACAAATACCTCTAAATGCTGCGCTGCTTCCTGCTCCGGTGCGGCAAAATGGTCTGCGCCAGATGATGCAAATTGCGCTGCACATAGGCCTCCCGTTTATAGGTACAGATGACCGCTGCGATTTTAGTGGGCTGCAATCGTTCTTCTGCAATGGGACTGGCATAGAAGCCGCCGCCAAACACAGCCTGCTTGGATAGGGCTGTCAGCTCCAGATAAAGAAAGCCGTTGCCGCTTTCCTGACTAAAATCGTACAATAGCACCGTATCCACCAACTGCTTCTGCTGCACCTGCTGGGTCAGCAGCACAGTACGCTGCACGTTTTTTGCCCTTTAACTGAGCCTTCAACAACCGAAGCTGAAACTGGCCCTGCAATTGCAGATGCACTTCCAGCACCTGAGCGCTGGTATACTGCAAATATTTCTGATACGAGAAGCAATTAAAATAGGTATCCAAAGTCAGCACCGTTTTCCGTTTGAGCGTAAGCTGTCCCGTTTGTTCCTCATACTGCACCGGCTGACTGGCACGGTAATATAACTCTGTTTCTGTACAAATATTGGATTTTGGCAGGGTGATGGGAAATAGCTCCATTCCAATACTCCTTCTTTTTTTTGTCAAGTAGCTCACAGCTTACGATTGGCCCTCGCTTGCAGCACACGCCTTGCGCTCCGGCTTACTACACTGCGCCGTCTGGTTCCCGGCGGCAACACGGTATTCACCAGCTTCATAGCTTTTAGGGTGCCTTTGCCGCCGTCTAAATTGGCAAAGTGAATACGGGACAACTCGCAGCTGCGCACCTGTCCTTGCTGCTTTAGATGGGTATACCAAATACCAAAGAGCCGCTCGGCCAGATAACCGTCTCTACCCGCAGGGCTGCCCGATGATTCTGATACTTCTGCCAATGATTTTGCTGGTCAAACTGCTCCAATAAAGGAAACAGCCAGCTGCAATACTGCTGAAACAGTTCTCCCCGCATGATGTACATATTTTTTAAATAAAGCGCTGTGCCATTCAAATATTGCTGCGTCGCCTGCCGGTAGTCCGGATGGTTCTGCTGCACCAGTTGGGCCGCCAGCTGCAAATCTTTGATAAAATGATAGGGCGCTCGCCGATAATTGTCCCAGGCTGTCTCGTACATGTTCTCCGCTCGCGGCGCTATAATATCGTACCGGTTGATCAACTGTGCCATCTGCTCTGGCTCATAGCCCATGCGCTCCAGCGTCACTTCATCGGGAAAATCATAGATGCAGTAGGGCCGCTGCTGCTGCTGAAAGGTGAAATAGCGGCGATAGTGGAAAAAGCCCACATAATCGGCCTGCTGATTTTTCCACACCCAATATTGGCCGGTCAGCTCGCGGTAGCGGGAATTTTTGTCTGAAATATGATCGCCGGTATGATCGTGCAGCATGTCCGGCAGCAGTTCATGCAGCGCTGTACCAATCTGCAATGGCGTTAACAATGGGTGCTGCGGGATATAGACAGACTTATGGGTCGCTATATAGATTTTGATATCTGCCACCAATTCCACATCAATCGCTGCGAGAGAGACGAAAAATTATAGGTTTCGACAAAGCGCGCAAATAGGACAAAAGACAAAAAGCGGTTATATCGGAAAAATTTCCGATACAACCGCTTTTTGTTTTGTCTTTTTATTTGTACAAAATCTATAAATTTTTTTTACACTTTTCGGATTAATCTTATCATAAATCTACGCAAATGGAAACAGTATTTTTCTGTAAAAGTAAAAAATATTCTTTCCAGCATACTTGATGTTTTGCTTTGCAAAAGCATAATTATTTTCATTTCATTATATTTATTCAAACTATTTTTGTTTTTTTCTTTGCGCTTTGTTCACCTTTATCCAGTTTGCCCCAGTTCGGTCTGAATTGCAAGCAGAATTTTTCCCTCATGCTGAAACCATGTCTATTTTGATTTTAAGACGTCATATTGCTTTTCATGTCCCCGAGATAGCAAAATATAGTTTAGCAGTCTTAGAAACAAAAAATATAGCTTCTCAGGCTTATTCATATGGTTCTGATAAGCTGCATTTTTCTTTCTAAGCCTCCGATATGCCGTAGCCATACCGGAATACCAAATTGCTTCTTGCGCCGCTTATCCGGCAATTTATAGCCTTTGGCGGCATTGTCGCCGCAAGGTTCTTGCCCTGTTCCAACAAAGGCTGCGGCTGAAGGTGGGTTTGGCGCCAAAACTTCCGCCAAGAAAAATCGTCGGTGACAACAGCCCTTTACACCTTGAGCCGTCCGGCCCGTTTTTTATGTTTACCATGTTTTTAGTGTTTTTTATGTTTTATTATGTTTTTAAGACATGTTTTAATATTTTTTTAATATTTTTATGTTTACTGTAGAGAAATAGTATAATATATAAGCGTTTGTAGAACAAAAAAATCCATCTCCGGTGTTGCAAATCTGACACACCTCACCGTCTCGCCTGTAAACAACTTCTTTACACCTTGGTGTCGCAGATATGACACACCTCTCCGACCCACCTGTAAACAACTCTTTACACCTTGCCAACGCACCTGTAAACAACTCTTTACACCTCGGTGTCACAAACTTGATACACCTCACCAGCTCTCCTGTAAACAACTCTTTACACCTTAGTGTTGCAAATCTGACACACCTTGCCAACGCACCTGTAAACAGCCCTTTACACCTTGGTGTTGCAAATCTGACACACCTCGCCAACGCACCTGTAAACAACTCTTTACACCTCAGTGTTGCAAACCTGACACACCTCTCACTCTCACCTGTAACAACCCCCTTTACACCTCCGGTGTCGCAAATCTGATACACCTCTCCGACCAATCTGACCTGCGGCCAGCGGATGCTTTCAGCGCATTCGCGCAGAAATTCGCGCTTCAAACGCGCTAGCGGCGGCGTACCCTACAACGTATCTGCCGCACAGAATACAGAAAGGAACAAAGCACTCTCTACCCTTTTATGGGCTAAAGAATCCCCACCTTCGCCAAAATTCCGACTTGGGGCGGACAAATTGCAAGCTGTTCAACCGAGATGGACGTAGTCCAAATCGAGGTGAACTGCGCAGTTATTTGTCCGAAGCCACGGAGGAACGGGCGAAGGGTAGCAAATAAATCCGAAGGGTAGCAAATAAAAAATCAAAAAATCCATTATTCATTTTTGAATATTTATGCAAATAGTCATAATTTCCCTTCATATTTCCCGGCTGATAAATTGTTTTTTATTTTTATCATGGACGGCAGGTGTTTGCGCTGCACGCTCTGTCAAAACCAGCAAAAAGCTGCTCCGCTTACGCGAAACAGCTTTTCCTGAGAAAGAGAATGCCGCTTATTTCAGTGCAAAGGACTGACAGTCTGTACACTGATCCTGTGTTGGGTTGCTTTCGTGGGTACCAATCTGGATTTCACGCAGAGAGCAATAGTTCTGACCTACAGCGTGTGATGTCTGCACTGCTGCACAGTACATTTGATACTCTGGTTAATCTGTCCATTCATGATAAATGACCTCCTGAATTAAATAAATTAGTGGTACAGTCACTATTATGGACAGCTTTTCGTTTTTTATACCTGCCGGCAATTTTTTTTTCGCCGTTTTGTTGATTGTCCCAATATTCTGTCAAATAAACGCCAATTCCCGCAGGGCGGCAATCCAGATAAACAGCGTAAAGCAAGACAAGATCGAGGTAATCACCACAATTTGTCCGGCCAGGTGATGGTCGGCATTTTCATTTTTTTGCGCCATGATATAGCCCGACACCGCTGCCGGCGAGGCATACATGGCCAACAGAGAAGCTAATGCCTGTCCGCGAAAGCCCAGGGCAATGGCAGGCGGCAGAAAGAGCAGCGGCACCACCAGCAGCTTACAGCAAGTAACGGCAGTCAGATATGGAACTTGGGTATTTTGCAGGTTCAAATCCAAATCGGCGCCTAAAATCAACAGTGCCAAGGGAATGGTGATGCCGGCCAAATCGGCCAAAGTATCGTTCAAGAAACCGGGAAATTGCACACCGGTTAAGGTATAGAGCATGCCCAGCGCCGTGGCGACAATCAGCGGATTGCGGGCAATGCTGCCCAGCATTTTGAGCGGATTGTGCTGATTTTGACCGTTGAACCGCTCAAACAGATACACCGCCAGCAGATTGAACAACGGCACGATAATGGCAATCAGCATGGTGATGGTGGCAATATTGTCGCCTTTTATAAATATTGCCGACGATGGGAATCCCAAAATGACATAGTTGCTGCGATAAATGCCCTGAATGACCACGCTCTGCTGCTCCGGCCGTTCCACCAGCTTTGGCACCAGCCACAGCAGCGCAGCAAATAAAAACAATACGGAGGCAACGGCATAGCCAATCAGATGCCACTCAAAATATTGGCGGAAATCGGTGGCTCGCACATTGTTGAACAGCATCACCGGCAAAAAACCTTTAAAACAAAGCCGGTTTAAATCCCGAATCATACGCCGGGGCATCAGACCAATTTTTTGCAGAAAGACGCCCAGCAGAATGGTCAGAAATACCGGCAGCATAACGTGAAAGGATAATAAAATAGATTCCAACCGATGTCCCCTCTTTTGGTGATGATGATAAAATACTGATGCTCAAGCACTGATAAAGAGAGGTTGCTGCAAAGAACGCTTACACCTTTTGCAGCAACCTTCTCCTGATTATTTTATTTTCAGTTATCCTTCCTTTTATGCTTTTTGGCAGCCATCACCGCAGCGCAGCGAGGACATAATCCGTTTTCATCAGTTCTTCGGAATGAATCCAGCAGCGCTCGCAGGTGTTGCCGGCAGCAGGCGCAATCACTACATCCAGGTCTTTCACATCTTCACTGATGTAGGCGTCGGCTGGCGCTTCGCTCATGGCTTTCACCGTAACCTGAGAAACGATAAAGATAGTAGCCAACTGGTCCTGCATAGCCTGCAGCAATTCCAGCGTTTCACCATCGGCATAGAGGAGCACCTGAGCATCCAACGCTTTGCCGATTTCTTTATTGGCCCGTTTTTCTTCCAGCTTCTTGGTCACTTCCCCGCGAATGGCAATCAGCTTGGCCCATTTTTCTTCCAGTGCATCGTTGATGGCGTCTGGATTTACTTGGGGCCAGCCCGATAACTGAATGCTCAGCTCTTTATCTTCTTTGGGCAGATATTTCCACACTTCTTCGGTGGTGAAGGATAAAATCGGCGTCATAACCTGGGCCAGCGCCACGCAAATTTCATACAACGCAGTCTGGCAGGAGCGACGGGCTTTGCTGTCCGCTGCTTCGCAGTACAGGCGGTCTTTGACGATATCCACATAAAATGCGCTCAAATCCACATTGCAGAAGTTATGCACCGCATGATATACCACATGGAATTCGCAATCCGCGTAGCCCTTGTTTACTTTTTCCAGCAGCTTGTTCCGCTTGAGCATAATCCACTGGTCCAATTCTTCCATATCCTTGAGCGCTACGGCGTCGGTTTTATAGTTGAAATCGGAAATGTTGCCCAGCAGATAGCGGAAGGTGTTGCGCATTTTGCGGTATGCTTCGCTGACCTGCTTTAAGATACCCCCCTGAGATACGGCGACGTCGTTGCGGTAATCGGCAGAAGCTACCCACAGCCGCAGAATATCAGCGCCCATATCGTTGACCACCTTCAAGGGGTCTACCCCGTTGCCCAGCGATTTGCTCATTTTGCGGCCCTGTTCGTCTACCAAAAAGCCATGGGTCAATACGGCTTTGTAAGGCGCTACGCCGTCTAAGGCCACCGACGTCAGCAGCGAAGAATGGAACCATCCGCGGTGCTGGTCGCTGCCTTCCAGGTAGAAATCGGCCGGGGTGCGCAGCTCTGGCCGGATTTTCAGCACGCCCTTATGGCTGGAACCGGAGTCAAACCACACATCCATAATATCGGTTTCTTTGCGGAAATGGGTGCCGCCGCATTTGGGGCAGGTCAACCCTTCCGGAATTAATTCGTCAGCCTCTTTGGCAAACCAAATGTCGGAGCCATGTTCCCGGAACAACTCCTGAATCCGGCTGATGGTGGCATCGTTGATAATGGGCTCGTTACAGTCGGCGCAATAGAAAATGGGAATTGGCACGCCCCAAGTTCTCTGGCGGGAAATACACCAGTCGCCGCGATCGGCCACCATGTTATAAATCCGGTCATGACCCCAGGATGGGGAAGAATTTTACTTTGTCAATTTCATCTAAGGCATTCTGACGGAACCCATCGATGGATGCAAACCACTGCTCGGTAGCCCGGAACAGCGTTGGATTTTTTACATCTCCAGCAATGGGGGTACTGATGCTTGATAAATTTTAATTTGAGCAGATAGCCGTTTTCATCCAGCCACTGGCAGATGGCCTTGTTGGCTTCGTCGGTGCTTAAACCGGCAAACTGACCGGCTTCGGCTGTTAAACGGCCCTGGTTGTCTAACGGTGAGATAATGGGCAAATCATATTTCTGGCAAACAATAAAGTCGTCCATCCCATGACCAGGCGCGGTGTGTACGCAGCCGCTGCCGGCTTCTAAGGTAACGTGTTCCCCGACGATGACAACCGAGTCCCGATTGAGGAACGGATGCTGGCAAATCAGGTGTTCCAGCTCTTGCCCTTTCCACTGGCCCAGCACCTGATAGTCTGCGGGCAGTCCGCAGTCGCTGATGACATTGTCCACCATTTCTTTGGCCATCACATAGTTTTCATCGCCAAACTGCACCAACTGATAGTCAAATTCGGGATGGATGGAGATGGCCACATTGCCCGGCAAGGTCCACGGTGTGGTGGTCCAAATCACCACATAGGCATGATCGGTGTCGAATAAACCTTTGGCGTCTTTCACCGGAAATTTGACATAAATAGACGGCGAACGCAGCTCTGCGTATTCAATTTCTGCTTCCGCCAAGGCGGTTTCGCAATCCGGGCACCAATGCACCGGCTTTAAGCCTTTATAGATATAGCCTTTTTTGGCCATAGCGCCGTAAACGCCAATCTGTTCTGCTTCAAATTTGGGGTCTAAGGTGACATAGGGATGATCCCAATCGCCGCGCACACCTAAACGGCGGAACTGTTTTTTCTGGTTTTCTACCGCATCCAGCGCAAAACCGGCGCAAGCCTGACGAAAAGGCCACCTTGTCCACATCATGATGGTCTAAGCCCAACGCTTTAATGGCCTTTTAATTCGATGGGCAGGCCGTGGGTATCCCAACCGGGCACATAAGGGGCGTCATAGCCGGTCATACTGCGGTGCTTTACAATCATATCTTTCAATACTTTATTCATAGCATGGCCTAAATGGATATCGCCATTGGCGTAGGGCGGGCCGTCATGCAAAATAAATTTGGGATGTCCCTGATTTTTTTCTGCTACCTTGTGATAAATGTCGTTGCTGTCCCAGAATTCCAGCGTCTCCGGTTCCTTTTGGGCAGATTGCCCCGCATGGGAAATCGGTCTGCGGCAAATTCAGAGTCTTGCCATAATCTACTTTTTTCCACGTTTCTTTTCACCTCAAAAATTAATATAACGCAGCAACAGAAGCTCCGTCACTTTTGTTCTGTAAATTAGTCCAATTTTTATTTGGCGTTGGCATTTTCCATAATTTCTTTTAATTTGACATTGATTTTGGTTTCTTCATTTTCCGACAACTGCGATTGCGCTGTGGAAAGGCCATTGCTTTCCTCCTGCTTGATATAGCTGGCCATCTGCTCGGTTGAGATACCGGCTTCTTCCTGGTCCAGCATGGCAATCTGGTTCTGGAAATATTCCTTCAGCGTTTCTTTGGCGTCGTTATACCGGCTGGCCAGCATGGTGTAATCGGCCAATACTTTATTGTATTTTTCTTCGGTGCCGCCGATAATTTTCTTGGCTTCTTCCTCTGCCTGAGCGATAATTTCGGCAGCCTTGGCTTCCGCGTCCCGTTTGAGCTGGTCGGCAAACCGCTGGGCCGACAGCAGCGCATTGTTCAGAGAAATTTCTTTTTCCCGGTAACTGTTCATATTTTCGCTGTAGTTGCTGAGCTGTGTTTTCAGCACATCCAGTTCCCGCTGCATTTTTTCAAAGTCTACGATAATCTCATCCAGAAACTCGTCCACTTCTTCTGCATCGTAACCGCGCATCGCCTTTTTAAACTCTTTATTGTGAATATCCATTGGTTTCAGCATAGATAAGCCCCCTTTTTTCTCGTTCCTGTACCGCTTGTCCTTCCAGCCGTGCAACCAAGCCGAAGGATTGTCCTTCCTCATTGCTTTGTGCAAGGAACCCGATTGATTAAATATATTTGAGAATGCATACCTTTAATTTGCCTTTGCGGGTTTCGCCGGATTGCTGCCCTATGCGCAGCTTGCCTTTTCCCCGACAGGACAGAATATCGCCCTGCTGGCAAAGATAGTCGTTCTCTGTCACTTCACTATGGTTCACCTTCACCCGCCCGCTTTGAATCAGCTCCATGGCTTTGGTGCGGGATAAATTCAGCCCATGGGCCAGCAGTGTATCCAGCCGCATGGAGGCCACCATAATATGTATTTCTTTCACAGCCTGCTCCGGCGGTTGAAAGGTTTCAAATCCTGCTCTTTCACCGCCATCGGCACATGCTTAATACGCAGTTCATGCTGCAGCAGATAGTCGGCCACATCGTCCTCCACAAACAACGCAAAGCCTGTGGCCGTTACCAGCAAATCGCCGAATTTTTCCCGCCGCAGGCCCAAGCCCATCACAGCCCCTAAAAGTCGCGATGATTGGCCGTCACATAGTCCAACCGTCCTTGAAACAGAAACAGCCGGATAGCGGCAAATTGACAGGAGGGCTCGCTGTATGCGGGAAACAAAATCAGCCGTTTCCGTTCGGCATTGGCATAACCGCCGCAAAACAAATAGCGGTCAAATTTGCGGGAGCGCAGATATTCTTCTGCCACAATCTGCAGTCTGGGTTCCAGAAAATCAGTGCGCTCCCTCCTGATACCGTTCCTCCACCCGCTCCAGCAAATCGTCCAGACGGCTGATAAATTGTTTTTCTTCCGAGGAAAGCGTCAACATACCGATCTCCTTCGTTTAAAACAAAATATGCAGCACATTGACCAGCACCTGGTACAACACCTGAATGAGCAGCAGCGCCACCACTGGCGTAAAAATCCAGCGGATAACGCAGTGATTCAGGCAACAACCGGCTGCAGGGCTCCAAAACAGGGGTCGGTAATTTCATACACATAGCGCAAAATCGAATTGTATGGATTATGGGGAATAAAGGATAGCACGCAGCGGGCCAAAATTAAAAAATTTAACACCGACACCGCTGTCCGCAAGAATAAATAAATCATTTCTTTTCACCAAGCTCCTTTTGAACGAAGATACGCCTGCTGTACCGCTTCCATGAAAGCGCTGCGCACACCCTTTTTCTTCCAGCACCTTTAATGCGCGGATGGTGGTGCCGCCGGGACTGGTTACCGCATCCTTCAGCACGGCGGGATGCTGACCGGTTTCCAGCATCATCATGGCAGAACCGGCCATGGTCTGACCAGCCAACTGATAGGCCATCGCCCGTGGTAATCCGGCCATCACCGCACCGTCGGCCAACGCCTCCAGAATTTGATACATATAGGCAGGGGCCGCTGCCGCTGACAGCTCCCACTGCATCAATATATGCTTCTTCAATAAAAATAGTCTGGCCTACGCTATGAAAAATATCCAATACAACCTGTTTTTGTTCTTCGCTGGCAACCGCATTGGCTGCAACGCCCGTCATGCCCCAGCCAATTTTAGCCGGTGTGTTGGGCATGGCGCGGAATATGGCCACATTTCCCAACTGCTCGGTTAAGGTTTCCAGGGTGACGCCGGCCATAATGGAAACCACTGTCTGCCAGGGCTCCGGTTTTCGCTGCAATTGGGCGCACACAGTCGGAAACTGCTGCGGTTTTACGGCAAAAATCAGATATTGGGCTTCCTCCACCACATGCTGATTATCCGCCGCCAGAGATACGCCGTAGGTTTCTTTCATGTGTTGCAATTTTTCCGGGCTGCGGTTCGACATTAGAATCTCCTTTGCCTTCACACAATCCCTGCTGCAGCATGCCGGAAACAATGGCCTCCGCCATAGCACCGGCGCCGATAAACCCAAACCGGTACAGCGCTGCCATTAGAAATCACCTCTGCGGTTATACTGGGTGATCCAGGCAAAAATTTCTTCATCGGTGGTTTCCATATCGTGCTTCAATTCGCTGGCAATGTCGATATTCTGCGGCGCTGCCAGAATAATGCCCTGGCTCACCTTCTGGATGGTTCCGTCGATGGCATAAACCACGCCGCCTACAAAATCGATAATCTTAGCGGCGATATCGGTGTCGCAGGATTCAATGTTGATGACAACAGCCTTGTGGTCCAGCAAATTATCGGCAATCCCCTGAGATTCTTCGAACCGAATGGGTTCCACCAACACCACCCGGGCATTTTCCACTTCACCCTGCCGATTGTTCACATAGTCTCTGTTTGGATGATTAAAAGACACCACATTGTTAATTCTGGTTACCGGCTTACTTTCCGGCTTTGCTGCCACAGGAGCGGCCTTTGACACAGTCTGCACCGGCTTATCCATTGTGGTTTCTTCCTCTACGTCAATTTCTTCTTTTTCCACAAACCCCAATACATCTACTACCTTATCCAAAAATCCCATGTTTTCTCTCTCCTTTTTTTTAAGCAAATACGCTTCTGCCAACACGTATCATGTTGGCGCCTTCTTCCACTGCTACTTGATAATCATGACTCATGCCCATTGACAATATTTCCATATCAACGCCCGGAATCTGTTTTTCTTTTACTTCCTGGAACAATTGATACATTTCCCGAAAAATTGGCCGCACCTGTTCGGTATCTTCAAAGAAGGGGCAATATGCATCAACCCTTTCACATGAATGCCCGGCATTTTGCTGACCATTTCCAAAAAGGGCAGCACTTCTTCTTTGGGCAGGCCAAACTTACTTTCCTCATCGGCAATATTCACCTGCACCAGGCAATCCATCGGATGGCCCAGCGCCAGCATCCGCTGATTTAATTCCTTGGCCAGCGATTGACTTTCCAACGAATGCACCAGTGCTACCTTATCCGCAATATATTTTACCTTATTGCTCTGCAAATGCCCGATAATATGCCAAGTGATGGCCTCCGGCCCAACAGCGTCGTACTTGTCCATCAGCTCCTGCACCCGATTTTCTCCCAGAATGGTTTGTCCCGCAGCCAGCACCTCATGAATCTGTTCTGGCGTTCTGGTTTTTGTGACTGCCACCAAGGTAACTGGCTGATTGGGATTGGGACTTTTTTACGGGCTTCCTCCACATTTTTTTTGATTTCTGCAATATTTTCCGCAATACGCATGCCAAACTCATCCCTTTTTAAGTTATGTTAGAATTTTATGTTTTCACCTTCCCGCACCAAATGGGGCGTTGTTACAATCATATCTCCGCTTTCCAGACCTTCTTCAATAATGACCAGGCCCTCTTCCTCTCTGGTTTGTCCCACTGTTACAGGATTCCAGAAAACGAAGCCCTTCTGCAGATAATACACACCCTGCTGGCCATCCTTCTCCACCAAAGCGCCCACAGGCACTGCAATGGCAGAAAGCCTGTCATAAGGCAGCTCAACTTTATAAATTCTCTGTTGAAAAACGGTTTCCTTCACATCCGACACCTTTAATTTTAAATATCGGTGCCATCGGCAGCGTCTAACACCTCGCTGACTTTGGCCTGCACCTCATAGTCCAAATCGACCAGGCGCACAAATTTTCTGGTCAACCTCAAGGGAAGCAACATAATCGGTACGCTCTGCCGTCACGTAAAGATAAATATCGTCAAAGGTATTGACCAGCTTGGCGCACACCGCGCCGTTGGCTACCGCCGCAGACGCTGCCTCTTCCTGCTCCCTGCTGCGCGGCGTAACGGCTGCCAAATCGGTGCTGCAAATTGCGTTCAAATCGGTAATGCCCTCTAACCCGTCAATTTGATAGGAAACATAACCGGCTTCGCTGGCATAGACAATACTGCCGTTTACGCTGAACACCGCATTGCCCTTTGCGCACCCTGGTTCCTTCTGGCATAGTAGGCACCAAATCGCCGTCGGCAGGGCAAGCAAAGCCGTTTCCGGCCCGCTGAGCAACCCATAGCCGCTATCCACCTGTTCCAGCAGCGTTGCCTTGATTTCTTCTGTCTGCACCAGATTGCTGCGCATCTGATTCATTGCCAAAGTACCGAAAAAACCAGACAACAATGATGAGCAGAAGAATTTTTACAATATTATCTTTTAGATACAGCTTGCGTGTCTTTGTATTTGCCATAATTTTCTCCTGCCATTAAACTTACCGTTTATTATACAACATTTTTCTGTCAATGAACACCTCTAAACCGGAACTTTTTCTCATTTTGAAAAAATTTCTATGTCAAATTTTTTATTATGATTAATTATTTTTATTATTTATGGAACGAGAAGGTACTGCAGACACCCTCCTAAAGCCATCAACAGAAAAACTGTGTATGCTGTCTTGGCAGGGAACCGAAAACGGCGGTCTGGATTTTTCCAAACCGCCGCTGGGCAAAACTAAAAAACTACCGTTCCTAGTCAAGCAATATTCTTCCAGCCGAAGCAAAGTCGTCGGATACTTGAATAAACCGGGCTCACACCAATTCAAGCTTGCACAAATGCCTGCTAGAACTTCAGTTCCGCCATAATATCGGCAACTATCTGCTCCGGCGTTAGGTGATATCTGGAATATTGTACTTCTACTGCAACTTGATTGACAAATTCTTTTTTCGCTCCAAAATTCAACACCTTCATGGGCCAATTTCCATAGAACCGCGCAATTTTTTCACCAAAACCGCCGTCGAGAACGCCATCCTCCAGCGTGACCACCAACCGATGGCCATATGCAGGCAATGCGTTTAACACCGCTTCATCTACAGCGGAAGCATAGCGGGGATTGATCAGCGTTGCAAAAAATTCCATGCTCAGATTCCAATGCCGCCCTCACCTGTTGACCCAACTCAAAAAATTTGCCAAGAGCCAGAATGGCCACCGTGGTTCCCTGCTCTGCAATTTCGTATTTTGCAGGATAACGATAGGATGATAACAACGCCGCCTTTCTGGATACCGTTTCCACACCCGGTACACGAATGATTACCGGATGTTCAGTCTGGTGCAGCCCCCAGTCCAGCATACTGAAATATTCTTCCTTGCAAGTCGGCGCCAGATAAACAATATTGGGAATATTCGCTGCAAGTGGGATATCAAAAACGCCCATATGGGTTTGGCTTTCCCGGGATATTCCCGCAAAAAATACAAGAATGACCGCCGGAGTATTATTTAAAGCCAAATCCGAAGACAGTTGGTCGTAGGTTCGCTGCAAAAAGGAGCTGCTGACTCCAAATACCGGTTTTCCTCCTGCTTTTGCAATGCCGGAAATCATCGCCACCGCATGCCCTTCCGCAATACCCACGTCGATAAACTGCTTCGGAAATTGCGTTCGGAGCTTCTCGTCAAAGCCTAAAATCTTAGGAGTTCCTGCTGTAACTGCTGTAATCGTAGGGTCTTTCCTCACTTTATCCGCTAAATAGACGGCAGTCAACGCCTCGTAGGTTTCGGCAGGTGCTGCTTCCTGTCGCTGCATTCCTGTATCAAGATCGAAGGGCCCCTTATAGTGCCAGCTTTCTTTGTTGGCTTCTGCAAATCGGTAGCCTTTTTCCTTTTACGGTACACATGTGAATGACAACTGGATGATTTGTGTTCTTCACTTGTTCCAGCGCATCTGTGATTTCGTGGAAATGATTGCCGTCCCGAACAAAGAAGTAGGCAAAGCCCAGCGCCCGAAAAAAATTGCAGTCAGCCTTTCCTCGGTTTCCCGCAGCAGCCGCAGGTTTTGATACAAACCGCCGTGATTTTCTGCAATGCTCATGTCGTTATCGTTTATGATGAGAATGATATTGCTCCCCAAGGCCGCCGCATTATTCAGCCCTTCAAAAGCCTCTCCGCCGCTGAGCGCGCCGTCGCCAACCAGCGCAATCACCTTGTAGCTTTCCCCTCACATCCCGTCCTTTCGCCAATCCGCAGGCAAGGCTGATTGCCGTAGAAGTGTGACCAATAGAAAAAATATCATGCTCACTCTCAACAGGATTGGTAAAGCCGCTGACTGAAGAAAAATTTTTCAGCATCAATATAGGCTGCTTTCCGGCCGGTCAACAGCTTATGGGTATAGCATTGATGAGATACATCAAAAATAATTTTATCGACCGGAGAATTGAACACATAATGCAATGCAACCGTAGCCTCAATAACCGCCAAATTAGAACCTACATGGCCGCCCGTTGCACTGAGGCGCAAAAGCATCTGCTGTCGAATTTCTTCACAGAGTTGTACAAGCTCCGCCCGTGACAACGCCTTTAAATCCTTCGGGGTATTGATTTTATCTAAAATTTTGCACATTGCTTCCCGCTCCCTTCTGAATGGCTGTTTCTCAAATAGACTGCGTTTTCTTGATTCCTTTTTTCGTAACCATTGACAATATCATAGACCTTAGAGTATACTCGCAGTCAAGAGAGCATCTCTAATATTTTTGTAAAATTTTTTGTGAACAGGAGCAAAATATATGTACTATACTGTTTGTGAAGTTGCCAAGCGGCTAAAATTATCCCCTCACACATTCGTTTTTATGGCAAGGAAGGTTTACTGGATTTTGTTGAGCGAGACCAGAACGGCAATCGTATTTTTAAGGAGTCGGATTTTGAACGATTATTTATCATCGCCTCTTTGAAACGGGCGGGCATGTCCATCAAACAAATTCGAGAATTTACAGTTCTTTGTGATAAAGGCGATTCCACCATAGCGCAGCGTTTAAAAATCATCACAGAGCAGAAGACATCCGTTGAAGAACAAATCACAGAATTACAAGATGCACTGGATGTGCTGAAATACAAGACTTGGCTTTACGAAGTGGCGCTGGAAGCCGGAACCACTGCCGTGCATGACAATCTGCCACTGGAGAAAATGCCGCCGCATATCCAAAAAATCAAAGAACGCATTCGACGGCTCACCGACGATATGGAACGACGATATCAAGAAGCCGCCAAAAAGCAAGACTGAACTGGTTCTCATAAAATAAATTTCCATCGCGATAAAAAAAGTCCTTTGAAAGCATATCGTCCCCTGCACTTGACGGGGTTTTCTGTATGATTTAACAAATACAAAAACGTCACAGAAGCATCTCTGTGACGTTGTAAAAAAGCTTTATTTTCTTTTGTTCCCGAATCCATGCCCTCGATGGAGATTGATGCAACAAGGAACAAGGCTATTTGACAAGCTGGAATTGTCGCATTAAGGTGTTACTACCGGTTTTCCTTCTTTATCCAGCAATGGGGTAAATCCCGCCGCATTTCCATTTCTATGAAAGACATAATTTACACCAGTTTGTGTATCGACCCAAATTTCAATCACATCAATAGTGCCTTGCTGATAAGTCTTCTTAAAACGCTCCATAGGGCTTCCTCCTAAATTATATATTGGTTCTGTTTAATCCTCCAACAAACTGGAAGTTATAGTTCTAACTGCATCCGAACATGCGGAATGCCATCTTCCAAAAATTCTTCGGATATTTTGTGAAAGCCTGCTTTTTCGTATAAAGAACATGCATATACCTGCGCTTCGATTGTAATTTTGTTTGCTGCACACTTTTCCTTTGCAACGCTGATTGCAGCAGCTACAACTTTACTGCCTAAACCGCACCGCCGTTTTACTGCGATTACACGTCCTATTGACACCGATGGGAAAGCTGTTCCGCTCGGCAAGACCCGGGCGTATGCTTCAATGCCATCTTCATCTTGCAACCAGACATGATAAGCTACCTTATCGGCATCATCGACTTCCTGATAGGGACACTTTTGCTCCACAATAAAAACAGAAACGCGCAATTTATAGATTTTAAATAACTCTTCTGCACTCAACTCTGAAAAGTGTTTTACAACCAATTCCATGATGGCCCTCCACAAATTCCGATTTATCCAATTTCTCATACGACCGTACGAAACCGTTTTGCAAGAAAGTATTCTGCATCTATCCAGTACGTTCAGGTGGGAATGCAAAATCCAATTGGAACATTAAAAAAGAAAAACATCACCACAGCCAGCACCAATCGGCCTGCAATGCCCGCCAGTACGTCGTCGGCCATAATGCCTGCCGCCGGGCAAATCCTGAATTTTACCGATAGGCCCCAGCTTGCTGATATCGAAAAAAGCGAAACAGCAAAAGGCTGCCGGCGTCAGCACCAAAGGGCACTGCCCACATGGTAATCCACATACCAATCCATTCATCAAACACAATTTCCGGCGCGTCATGGATGCCCAATTGTTTTTCGCCGCTGTCGCAAATATAAACGCCCAACAGGCCGGCAATCACGATAAACCACAGTGGATACCGCCGAAGAACCAGCTCCAGATGACGCCGATGAGGAAAGCGGCCAGCGAACCCCAGGTGCCCGGCGCCGGATGCAATAAGCCCGAACCACAACCGCGGGCCAAAAATAATACTACTTTATCCATTGTTTTCAGCTCCATGTAATTTGTTTATTCAGCTTTACGACATAATCAACGCCGGAATAAACTGTCAGAATTAAAGCCACATACATCAGCAGCAAGCCCAAATCCACACCGCATAAAGCTACAATCTGAGGCTTGAGCATCAAAAGCATCAGGGCAAACATTTGGCAGACCGTTTTCACCTTGCCCCAAATGCCGGCGGCAATCACAATATTTTCCGAAGCGGCCACTGAGCGCAAACCGGTGATGGCGTATTCCCGAAACAGCACAATCACGACAATCCAGGCGGCTAAATCGCCTAACTGCACCAGACAAACCATGGCAGCCGCCGTTAAAATTTTATCGGCCAGCGGGTCCATCAGCTTGCCGAAATTGGTGATTAAATTATATTTGCGGGCAATTTGACCGTCCAGCATGTCGGTTAAAGAGGCCAGCGCGAACAGAATGGTTGCCACAATGCGGGAGGTTTCGGTATTAATCAATAAAGCAACCATAAACAGCGGCACCATGCACACCCGGCCACCGTCAATTTATTTGGCAAATTCATGGCACAATCTCTCCTATAAAATCGTATTCATCCAAGCCAGTCAGCTCCACTGTAAAATAATCGCCGGGCTGCCAGCTATGGTTTTCCGCTTCATATACCAAAATCCACGGGTCCACATCGGGCGCTTCCCCTTGGCTGCGGCACAATAACAGACCGGGAATGTCGGGGCTCAGTTCATCCACCTTGACCACAGACGGCGCTGCCCAAGGGCCTGCTCATGCTTGCGATACATGATATCGTACTGTAAATCCATCAAATTCTCTGCCCGCTTTTCTTTTTCGTCTTCCTCCAAATGGCCCTCCATACGGTCGGCCGGCGTACCTTCTTCCCGCGAATAAGGGAATGCTCCTACACAATCCAGCTTCATTTCCTCCAAAAGCTGAGCAGATGCTGGTATTGTTCTTCCGTTTCCCCAGGAAGCCCACAATAAAAGTAGACCGCAGGGTGATATCGGGAATTTGCGTTCTCAGCTTGACAATGAGATCTTTGATTTCTGCCGCTGTAATTTTCCGATTCATTCGTTTTAAAATTTCATCATCGGCATGCTGCAGCGGAATATCTAAATATTTGCAAATTTTTTCTTTCATTGGCGATGTAAGCAATCAACGCATCGTCAAAATTGTTAGGATAGGCATAAAGCAACCGAATCCAACGAATTTGGGCAATGGCTGCCAGCTCTTTAATAAATCCACCAGCGCAAAGCGCCCGTACAAATCCTTGCCGTAATAGCTGGTATCCTGCGCCACCAAAACCAGCTCGGTAACGCCCTGCTCAGCCAACTGCAGCGCTTCTGTTTTGATTTGTTCGATGGTTTTGCTGCGGTATGGTCCCTGCATCTCCGGAATGACACAGTAAGTGCAATTATTATCACAGCCCTCCGAAATGCGCAGATATGCGTAATGGGCCGGCGTCGTTAAATGCGCGGCGCATTGTTCAGCTTGCTTTCCTCTGTCCAACGGTTATGCACATAAATCTCCTGCTTCTCCTGATGCTGCTTGATAATGGACACTATTTGCCGATAATCGTTGGTGCCTACAAAAATATCTACCTCCGGCAGTTCATCGGCCAATTCCTGCGCATATTTCTGCACCAGACAACCCACTGCCACCAGGAGCTTACAAGCGCCGTCCTGTTTCCACTGCGCCATCTCTAAAATGGCATTGATAGATTCTTCTTTTGCTGCATTGACGAAGCCGCAGGTGTTGATGATAATGATATCCGCCTCGTCATATTGCTCTGTCAATCCATAGCCCTGCTGCTGAAACAAGCCCATCATGGTTTCACTGTGTACCAGATTTTTGGCGCAGCCCAGCGATAGAATACTCACTTTCTGCAAACGATAACCTTCTTTCTTTTTATTTCTCACTATAAATTAAGAATTCATAGAATTGGTACTGTTATGCCTGCATCCGGCCGCAAAATAGCCGGACACAACGCAATAAAAACAGAGGCCGCCTCCATCGCGCTATCCCGATGAGGGCGTCTGCCCCTGTTTATTTTACCACCAGATTGGCAGCAAAACAACTATTTTACTGCCCCGTTGTCACATAATCTTCCGCTTTGAATTCCCGTTTTACAACTTGACCCTGCTTGCCCATTGTGCCCAAATCCTGACCATTGACGGTCACTTTTACCACGCCAGCATTGCCCAAATTCAGTTGGATACTGTCAGTGGCTTTCAAATCCTGGACTTGACCCTCAGACATCGTCAATTCGGTTTTTTGACCATCTACCGTAATCTGCATCCAGCACTGTTCGGTGGTATTGGCATTTAAGTCCAAAATCTCCAGATGCATCTCCACGCCGTCATACACAGGCGTTACCGGCCCCTGCGGCACAACCGGCTCGTCGGGAGTCTGGCTGCCGTCCTCAGGCTGGCCGTTTTCCCTTGCTGCTGGCCGCCTTGTTGTTCCTCCTGCTGCACGTTGTTTTCGGGCGGCAAATTATCCTGCTGGCTTTTGGTATAAAACCATTGCAACGCCAACAATAAATGATAGCTACCACGCTTAAAATAATAATCATGGAGCTCTTTTTTACTCAGCGGTTTTTCTTCAAAGCTGGCTGCCGGCGTTTTCCGGCGCTTGACAGTTTGACTGGTCTTACGGCTGACACGGGTTCGCCGCTCTTTTCTGCTTCATCTTCTACCTGAGCGGGCGCTTCTGGCTGCGGCGTTGGCTTTTTCTGCATAAGTTCCACCACGTCGGGCCGTTCCTTAATATCCAAATATTTTAAATAGGCTGTGACAAACCCTTTGGCATACACTTCCCCAGGCAGGCTTTTGAAAATCCTCCCGCTCAATGGCTTCTAAATATTTACGGCGGATTTTCGTTGCTTCTGCAACCTCCTCCAGGGTAATTCCTTCCTTCTCTTGTTTTTCTTAGAATTTCCCCAATTCCCTGCAAATCTGTCACCTCCAAATTTTATCTAGGTTCCGTTTTTACTATATCATATTTGACAGAATTCCTACAAGGCCATTACAAAATATTAATCATTTTGTAATTATTACTTCACAATTTACAGCCGCTTCTGCAAATTTTGTACCAGAACCGTCGTTTTTACAGCTCGCCATTTTTCTATCATATCCAGGTACTGACTCATGGTTACCTTAATCTGACGGGGCTTACTGCCCTCGTAGGGGCCTACCAGCCCTCGCTGCTCCATCTGGTCCACAATGCGGGCCGCTCTGGTATAGCCCACACGGAACCGGCGCTGCAATAAAGAAATCGAAGCTTGTCCATTTTCAATAAAGAGCTTGGTGGCTTCCGGAATTAAATCGTCCCAATCTTCCTCTGTTTCATCGTTGCTTTCGGCACTAACAGCCGCTGTACCAATTTCCTCGTTGTAAACCGGCTTTGCCTTGTCCCTTTACCGCTTCTACAATGCGGTCAATTTCCTATCGGAAACATAGACGCCCTGCACCCGCTGCGGTTTGGGCATACCGGTCGGATAAAACAGCATGTCGCCCCGGCCCAGCAGTTTTTTTCAGCGCCGCCCATATCTAAAATTGTCCGGGAATCGGTTTGAGACGACACCGCAAAAAAAGCAATGCGGGAGGGCATATTGGCCTTGATAATGCCGGTGATAACGTCCACCGAAGGCCGCTGCGTAGCCACCACCAAATGAATCCCGGCTGCCCGGGCCAGTTGGGCCAAACGGCAAATGGCATCTTCCACATCAGCCGGGGCCACCATCATCAAATCGGCCAACTCGTCAATCAGCACCACAATATAAGGCATCACTTCAATAGCCGCTTTTTCTTCCTCTGTCTGCGCAGCGGCAATCCGTTCCTCCGATAATTTATTGAACCGCGGCATATCCTTTACGCCGTTCGCCGCAAACACTTCATAGCGACGGTCCATTTCCTGCACCGCCCAACGCAAAGCAGACGCTGCCTTTTTCGGGTCGGTCACCACCGGCGAAATCAGATGGGGAATGCCGTTATAATTGCCCAATTCCACCTTTTTGGGGTCCACCATTACAAATTTTACTCATCGGGCGTAGCTTTATACAAAACGCTGTTAATTAATGTATTGATACAAACCGATTTCCCAGAACCAGTCGAACCGGCGATAAGCAGATGGGGCATTTTGGATAAATCGGTCACCACCGCTTGCCCGCTGATGTCGCTTGCCCAATGCCACTGTT
>VOFC01002755.1_pt1 | contig 26130 bp, 58 predicted proteins | sample 5384161 | NCBI WGS metagenome assembly VOFC01 (sample SAMN12384722, study PRJNA508395) | human gut metagenome | isolation source: healthy gut B | host: Homo sapiens | reverse complement strand
GGCGTTGCCTGCGCACCAGGAAAACCCGAAAGACGCAAGCGTAGAAGACCTGACTGCTCTGTTCAGAAAGATTATGTAAGAAGTGCCTGAATATCTGGGCAAAATAAAAAAGCTGTAAATCCGGATGATAAGTTCATATCTTATGTGTGACTTATCATCCAGAAGCTTTTTGATAAGTTCAGCTTTTTGTAAAATGCTGGTATTTGGAAAAGGCACCGCCGGATTATTCGTCCAGCTTGATCTTTCTTTCAGAACTACGCAGCCTGCCATATCACCAATAACATTGACGCAAGTAGCACCCATATCGCAAAGGGGTATTGATGCTGATGTACACGCCCATAACTCCTGCAGGCAGACCTGCCATGGTTGCCAGGGCTGCGAAGGATGCGATGGCACCGCCCGGGATTCCCGGGGTTCCTACTGACAGGAGTACGTTTGCCAGAAGGATTATGATCATCATGGAAATGCTTACGTTAATTCCGCATGCATTGGCGAAGAACATGATCATGAATGACATCAGGATGGATACGGCATCCATGTTTTACAGTAGCACCAAGAGGAATGGCGATACTGGTGATCTTGTTGGAGACGCCCATCTCATCCTCCATGCACTGCTTGCTGATGGGAATGGTTGCTGAACTGGAGCAGGTTCCGAATGCGTTTAACGCAGCCGGAAGCATTGCCTTAAAGAACTTCACCGGACTTTCCTTACCGATGAACCTCACAGCGCCGCCGTACACAATAAAGGCAAATCCAAATGAATGCAAGGTACAGGATTACAAGCTGGGTAGCCAGTGAGATAATAGTCTCGGTACCGTTGGCTTCTACAACCGGTACGATGGTACAGAATACACCGATCGGGGTAAAATACATCACGGTGCTGATGATCTTCAGACATACCTCATTGCAGGAGTCGATCACCTTCAGAAGGGCCGCTCCCTTTTCCCCGATGGCGATCAGGGTGAAGCCTACGATCACGGCAAATACCAGAACCTGAAGCATATTTCCGTTGGCAAAAGCAGCTACCGGATTGACGGGATCAGATTTTTTACGGTATCCAGGATGCTAGTCATCTCGGTAGCCTGGATATCAGGAGGTTGCCATCTCAAACTTAACGTTCTTTGCCAAGGTTGGATCAGTCGCGGATGATCAGTCCTGCCAGGCTGGCAAGTGCTGTGGTGCACAGGAAAAAGATCATGGCGCCGGCTGTGATCTTGCCGGTTGTGCGGGCATTACCGATGCTGGAGATACCCATGATAATGGAACAGAAGACCAGTGGAAAGATCATCATGTTCAGAGCATTCATGTAAATGCTTCCGATCAGACTGGTCACAGTCAGTACAGGCTCGAAGCGGTTTCGCCAGAAAAAGTCCGGTGAGAATACCAAGGATCAGCCCGGTAAAATTGGTGGTTGTGATATGTTTCTTTATACGCATAAAAAACTTTTCATTTGTTCCCTCCTTAAAATAACCCAGAATATTTCAAACATTTTTACCATAATCTCACATTCTATATGTTACAGTAATAAAACTGATGTGTTACAAATACATTACGAAGCAGCAGACGGGCTAAGAATGTATTTTCACAGGTACAGACAGGGGAAAAACGTCGAAATAAGCAGAAGAAACTGGACATATTTCACACATGCGTGCTATACTGAAATAAAACAGAACTGCTGGAGGATAGCAGGAATTTCGTGACAGTAATTTTCCTGATGTTTTCCGGAAGCCTACCAGCTGGTGCCATACATCAGAACCCGCCAGGCCAGGAGCAAGTACCATATTTACGCCAGGGAGCTTCCAGGCCTCTGCCAAGGTGTTCACCCAGTGGGACAAATACAAATATTTAAAAAGGTGCCAAGGGCGATTACATTGCAGTCCGGGAGGATGACCTTTCGGATGTTTATACCATCGAGAAATCTGTATTTTTACGAAGCTATGAGAGGTGCGAATAAAATGGGAAACTGGAAATATACGGCCTTTATCAGCTACAGGCACGGCGGAAATGACGAGTTTGCGGCAAAGACCCTTCATAATATGCTGGAAAATTACCGTGTTCCGGCGAAGCTGGCAGCCAAGCTTGGACGAAAAAAGGTAGGCAGGATCTTCCGTGATGTGGACGAGCAGCCAAGCTCCAGCAGTCTGTACAACAATATTGAGGAGGCCCTTGGACAGTCTGAGTTTCTCATTGTGATCTGTACCCCAAGGCTTCAGGAATCCAAGTGGTGCATGCGTGAGATCGAGCTGTTCCAGAAGCTTCGGGGCAGTGATCATATTATTGCAGTGCTTGCAGAAGGGGAACCTGTGGACAGCTTTCCCTATGCCATCACCCATCCGGTGATCAACGGGCAGGAAGTTGAGGTAGAGCCTCTGGCTGCAGATGTGCGCGGCGAGACGCCGGCAAAAAGCAAAAGCACAAGATGAGAGTGGAGCAGCTGCGTATTGTGGCAGCCATGCTGAACTGCGAGTTCCACCAGCTCCGTAAAAGAGAACAGCAGCGCCAGCTCCAGCGAGGCATTGCAGCCGGCGGCGTCAGCTTTACTGTTGTCTGTGCTTTCCTTGCCATGTCTGTAAGGGAGAACCAGAAGCTGCAGAAACAGGTGCAGAAGACCCAGTCTGCCCAGTCCTATCTGCTGGCAGAGTATTCGGATACCGCTTATTCTGCGGATAACCTGAAGCTGGCAGCCATGCTTGCCATGGAAGGTCTTCCGGAGGATTTAGGAGATGATCGTCCTTTTGAGGGCGCGGCTATGGCTTCCCTACCAATGCTTTGCAGACCTACGATTACCAGAAGGGATACGCGGCGAGAAGCAATGTGAAGACCCAGACCATGGATGCGGTGCTGGTCAGCCCGTATGATGATTACATTGCCTATATTGACCTTGTAAAGCTCCTCAGATTATACCCTTCATTTCTATGACATTGCCGCTGGAAAGGTTGTGGCAGATTTTCCGGTAAACCCGGATTACAACGGATACCGCAGCTGTAACTCCAAGGCTGCCTTTTTTCGGGGATCACCGCTGCGCCATTGCCGGCAAAGAGGGACTCAGGTCATTGACATGAACACGATGGAGGTGCTCTGGGAGGGGGCGCCTATGGCATGACTGTCAGCGCAAGTGCCGATGGTTCCAGAGTCAGTGTGTTTAATATAGAGGAAAACAGCCTGACCGTCTATACCGCAGATGGAACGCTGCTTTCTGAGTGCAGCTGGGAGAATGGGGAAGCCGTATTTTTCGGAATGAGTGATGACGGCAGGTATGCAGCCGTCGCAGAAGTTGTGGATGAGGATAACAACGAACAGAACAATCTTTATATTATTAATACCAATACTGGAAATACAGTGAAATATCTGGACGATGTGAAATATGAAAACTGTGTATTCAATGACAGCTCATGGTGCGGAAACAAGCTGTTTTTCACCTATGGAGGAGACAGAGCTTTATGGATTTGTGGATATGGATCAGAACCAGGTTCACAAAACCACAAGTAAGATCGAGACCGACATCTGTTATGCAATTCCCGCCGGGGACTGATCTATTTCCGTGATGGAAACCAGCTGAACTGTGCTTCCATGGAAACCGGAGAGGTTGAGAAAACTTACAGTGCCGCCGGAAATATTGCAGATGTTGTCTATACAGGAGACGGCAAAAAAAATACGACCTTTTGCTGTCAGCGACTCTGACGGAACCCTGGAATATGTGGATTTTTACAAAGGATCCATACCGGATCGGAAGCCTTGCTGGAGACGGCAAGGGAGTGTTCCGGAAATCTGCATAGGAGATACCTATGCGGTAACCTATACCTACAACGATTATGAATTCCGTATTTATCAGAAAAATAACCGCAGTACCCCCAAACCGCTTCCATGAAGAAGCGTTCCAACGAAAAGGTGGCACATCTGATCCGCCGTGAGAGATGCTGGCCGTGAACTGTACAGACAACTCCCTACATGGTAAATCTGTCCACCATGAACGGAGCTGAGTTTGACAACGAAGTTTCCTATATGAATGTTATCAATGATAATCTGGTCAGCTGTGACAATCTGGACGGAACCATCAGCGTCTATGATGGGGAAACCGGAGAACTGCTTACAGATCTTCCGGACGGGTAGGCGGCAACCTTGAGACAGATGCTGCCTATATGGTAGAAAGACGGTGTTATGAAAAATACAGCTATGATAAGACAGATAAGTCCGCAGATGAGGTGGAGCCGGTTTATACAGAAGAAGTACCGGAAGACTGTATCATGGCATTTATTTCCAAGGACGGTTATCTGGTAGAAGAAAGAAACGACGGCGGTGATACCAGTACGCTGGTGGTTCTGGATCCGGATCGAAAGGAAGTTCTGTCTGTGGAAGAAACGGGCGCAAGCAGCAGTGGGGAAGCAGATTACGTGCTGTACCAGCCTGCCGGAGAGACCGATTATGTTCTCTACAATTTCGCGGAGAAAAAAAGAGATTGCCCGAATGGATCTTGGGGAATTTTCCTGATGGAGGTGTAAACGGCGGATATGCCTTCCTTTACAGCAGTGATAAGGGGGCTTATGTGGTAGATACCTCCACAGGAGAAGTGATCCTGACCATTTCTGAGGCCAATACCTTGTATACCTTTGATGCACCGGAAGGGCAGCCTTATTTCACAGCTCTTTACCTTTCTGACAACGGAGAGACCAGACTGGACGTATACAGCAGGGGAAGAGCCATCCTCCCCGATCGCCAGAATCAAAGGCGGTCTTGGAATGAACGAAAAGGGCGAGGTGCTGATCTTCGACGGTGTGGATACTATTTACGGAGTACCGTTCCTTTCCATGGATGAAACTTATGCAAATGGTAAGGAATTCCTGAACGGCGAGGGCCTGACGGATGAGCAGAAGGCGGCTTATCATTGTGATTAAGCGATAAGGCTGATGATTTCTGACGTCTGTATTGCTTTCATTTGTGTGAATGATATTGCAAAGTGAGGCGGGCAGATTGCAGAAATGTTTGTAGCAGGATTTAAGCCGCGCAGCAGGAGGTGATTCCTATAGAACGGTTGATTTTCCATGTAGATGTAAACAGTGCCTTCCTCTCCTGGGAGGCGGCGAAACGAGTGAAGGAAGGGCTTCCGGATCTGCGGGAAATCCCTTCAGTGGTGGGCGGAGATCCAAAGCAGCGCACGGGAATCGTGGTTGCCAAATCCATTCCCGCCAAGAAGTACGGCATTCAGACCGGGGAGCCTATGGCCATGGCTCTTCGGAAATGCCCCAATCTTGTGGTGGTTCCCAGTGATTTTCGCCTTTATACAGAGAATTCCCTGGCATTTAAGGCGATTTGCAGGGACTATGCCCCTGTGGTGGAATCCTTTTCCATTGACGAAGTGTTCCTGGATATGACAGGCACCTCCCTGATCTACCCGGATCCCATTGCAACCGCCCATGAGATCAAGGACAAGATCCACGCAGAGCTTGGCTTCACTGTGAATGTGGGGATTTCCACCAATAAACTCCTGGCCAAAATGGCGTCCGATTTCGAAAAACCGAACAAAGTGCATACCCTGTTTCCAGAAGAAATTCCGGTCAAAATGTGGCCCCTTCCATCCGGGATCTTCTGTTTCTGGGCAAAGCCTCCGAGAAAAGGCTGCAGGATTTCGGAATCCATACCATCGGCGAGCTTGCCAGGGAAAAAGGAATCCGCCATCCAATCTCTGCTTGGGAAAAGACAGGACATCAGCTTTACCAGTATGCCAGAGGAATCGACAATTCCCCGGTGCTTGCCCAGGCAGAAGAGAGCAAGGGCTTCAGCGTGGAAAAACCTTCAATGACGACATTGTTTCCGTGGAACAGGTGCTTCCCATTCTTCTGGAGCAGTGCGACATTGTTGCTACCCGCATGCGGCGGAAAGGGGAAGAAATGCAGCTGTATTTCCGTCACCTTCCGTACCCTGGACTTCAAGAACCGTTCCCATCAGACCAGCCTTTCCAGTGCCACGGACGTGACCGATGAGATCTACGAAAATGCCAGAAGGCTGTTTCTGGAATTCTGGAAGGGGCAGCCCTTCGACTGATCGGTGTTGCTCTCACCGGACTGACAGATGAGAGCTTTGAGCAGATGTCGTTGTTTGAGGATACGAAGAAAAAAGAGCGGCGCCAGAAGCTGGATGCTGCTTTGGATGCCATCCGCATGAAGTTTGGCAACGACAAGATCACCCGCGCCAGCATTATGAACAACAACACCGGCATGGGACGGAAAGCAAAAGCGCAGATGGAGAATGAGACCCAAAAAGCGAAATAAAACTGATAAGAAAAGACTAAAAAAGCTATGAAAAAACAACTGGATTACAAAAATATCATAAAAGAAACTGTGATTCTTACCTGGGCAGTGGCTATTATTGCGGCGGCAGTTTATTTTTCCTGGAGCCAAGCCATACCTCGGTCAGCAGCATTTCGGGTCTGGGCATTGTGCTGTCCAACTTTGTACCGCTGCCGCTGTCGGCCATCACGATGATCCTGAATGTGGTGCTGCTGCTCATCGGATTTTTACCTGCGGAAGGGAATTTGGAGTAAAGACCGTTTATACAAGCATTGTTTTGCCGCTGTTTATCGGTCTTTTTGAAAAAAGGATTTTCCCGGATTTTGAATCCATGACCGGAAGCCAGGAGCTGGATGTGCTCTGCTATATTCTGGTGGTCAGCGTGGGCCTGAGCATTTTTTGTTTAACCGGAATGCATCCTCCGGCGGCCTGGATATTGTGGCGAAAATCATGAACAAATATCTTCATATGGAATTGGGAAAGGCAATGTCTCTTTCCGGTATGTGTGTGGCCCTCTCCGCAGCGCTTGTATATGATAAGAAAACAGTGGTGCTGAGTATTCTGGGAACCTATTTCAACGGCATGGTGCTGGATCACTTTATTTTCGACCACAATATCAAACGGCGCGTCTGCATTATCACAAAGAAAGAGGAGGAACTTCGAAGGTTTATCATCGAGGATCTTCACAGCGGCGCGACGATTTACGAGTCTATTGGAGCGTACAACTTGCAGAAGCGCAATGAGATCATCACAATCGTAGACAAAACAGAATATCAGAAGCTGATGGCTTATATCAATCATGAAGATCCAAAGGCTTTTGTGACGGTTTACAATGTATCGGATATGCGCTATCAGCCGAAGATGTGAGAGACAGGTGAGAGCAGATATGAGCAAAGAGAAAAAAAAGAAAGAATGGGATTAAAGAATCCGGGAAGAGATCCCGGAATCAGAAGAAAAAACTGAAGGGAGTTCTTACTGCCTGTATTGTAATCCTTGTTCTTCTGGTGATTGGTCTGATCGCATATGAGATCGTAGTAAATACAAAGACAATGGGCGGAAACATTACCGTCAACGGAGCAAATGTTTCCCGTCTTACTCCCGAAAAGCCAGCGAGACCTTAAGCTCTGCTTTCGAATCGAAGCAGTTGACCTACGTGGAAAATGGAAATACGGTATATACGTCACCCTTGGAAACCTGGGTTATTCCCTGGACCAGGCGGATCTGCTTTCCCAACTGGAACAGATTATGGAGGGGACACCAACAGAACTGGAAGCTTTTTCGTGGAAGAGAGAATGATGTGGTGATCTTAAATGTGCAGAGGGATGACCAGAAGTTTTCAGATGCGTTAACGGAAGGGAATTTTTCCGGAAGCGGTGAGAGAGTTGCCTCCCAGAGTGCGAGCATTCAGTATGACAGCCAGCAGGACACTTACGTGGTAATTCAGGATCAGCTTGGAAACCAGATCGATGAGGGAAAATTAAGACAGTACACAGAAGCCTACGTCGGCCAGAGCCTGGACGATTCTTTTTTTCAAAAATAATCTGCAGATAGAGGTGAACGAAAACCTTTACAAGGCAGCAGAGGTAACCGCAGATTCCACAGAACTGAATGAAAAAGCAGCAGAGCTGAACACCCTTCTTTCAATTACAGAAATGCCTCCATTACCTACACCTTTGGAAGTGTGACGGAGGTACTGAACAGGGGAGACTACAGGAGCTTGGCTGCAGATTTCAGACGACGGGATTACCGTGGATGAGGCACAGGTTCAGTCCTACGTGGAGAACCTGGCTGGAAAATATAATACCATTTATGTACCAAGATCTTTCCAGACCACAGGCGGTGGCGTCATAGAAGTGAGCAACAATGAATATGGCTATCGGATCGACCAGAGTGGGGAAGTCCAGCAGATCCTTACAGATTTAAAAAGAGCGGAGAAGCCGTTACCCGTGAGCCTGTTTATGAGAAGGCTGGTTTGTCACGAAATGGAACCGATGATCTGAACGGAAGCTATATTGAGGTCAGTCTGTCTCAGCAGCATTTGTGGCTGTACAAGGATGGCGCGCTGGTTACGGAAACGGACATCATCAGCGGCCTTCCTACACCGGGCGTGCCACCTACACAGGCGCTTACCCCATCGCCTACAAGGCAAGCCCCTTCACCCTTTCCAGTGAGGGAGTATGGATACGAGACAACCGTGCAGTACTGGATGCCCTTCGTCTACGGCCAGGGTCTCCATGATGCAAGCTGGCAGTCCTCCTTCGGCGGTGACGCATATAAAACCCGAGGCAGCCACGGCTGCGTAAACCTTCCGCCAGATGAGGCTTCGATTATTTATAACACCATAGAGGGCGGGTATCCCATTATTTTGTATTAAATTGCATCAATTTACTTAAATTTAACAACAGAAATGAACAAATATAAATTGACAACTTATTTTAACTATGTTACACCTTGGCATATTTTTTAAATACCCGCGCGAAATGACTCTGGGAAGAAAATCCCAGATAGTTTCCGATTGCAGTAAGAGATTTACCCGAATAACGGAGGAGGCGCTTTGCTTCTTCCGTTTTTTCTTTTAAAATAAAATCTGTCAGGCTTTCCCAGGTCTCTTCCTTAAACCGCCTGGAAAGATAAGGGCGGCTCAAAAACAGCTCTTTTGCCAGGTTTTCCACAGTGATGTTCTCAGACATATGATGCTGGATGTAATTGGCAACATCCAGAGTAAGCCGGGTGGGCTGCTTTCCAAGGCGCAGGCGCTCTACTTTGTTCGTATAATCCAGCAGCATCCGGTACTGGAGATTTACCAGCTTTTCTGGGGAAGCGAGAAGCTCACACTGTTGGATATAGGAATCACTGAGGGGAAAAGGCATCGTTTACATCCATCCGCCAGAATCAGCCAGCCGCTGAACTTTTCTGCCAGGTTCCGTTTATGCTTCTGGCTGCGATGAAAAGGGAAATACCACGGACGCGTTGCTGAAAGAGGTTCCCGCATGGCAGCCGGGCAGCTGGTACGAAACCTGCAAGGGAAAGCCAAACCAGAAAGAATTGGAAGCCATGCTTGGCAGACCCTATCATTTTGTGAAGCCGCGAAAAGGTCAGTTTACCATGGATAATTCTGTGGAGGAAATGAAAGATGCATCCTCTGCCGGAGCCCCCTTACGCAGCATGCAGATTTCCGGCGGCATGAAAGGCGGCCTCGTCCCCGCCCTCCTGGAATTCGCCAACGGTCATTTTCTCCGCGGAATTTGGAAAATGATCACCGGCTGATGCTGAATCCTCACAGTGTTATTAAATACCGAACCTACACTGCTGTGAGTCAGCAGAAAAAGATTCATATTGATTTATTCCCCGCCATCACGTATTATAAATACAGATCTCCCCATCTCTTAGGAAATGCTGAGAGAGGTGGGGAATATTTTTATAGAGGGATGTTGAAGTATGCAGATAGAAGACGTGATGCAGGAAATCATTGGAATATGCAAAAGAAATGGAGCCACCACAGTAATCCTTTTTCGGCTCTCGCGCCAAGGGAACTGCACTGGAAAGAAGCGACATTGATATTGCAGTAAAAGGCGTGGACGACATAGAAAACCTAAGAGAAGAGCTGGAAGAAATCCCCACACTATATACCATTGATCTTGTTGGCCTGGAAGAGTGCCAAAATAATCTTTTATTGGAGGACATAGAAAAGTATGGACGAAAAATTTTACGAAAAGATATGAATCTTTTAAAAATTCTCTATCTTCTCTTTCTGAAGCCAGAGAACGTGATATGACGGATTCTTTTGTATTAAGCGGAACCAGTGCCAAATTCAGTATTACCTTTGATCTTGCATGGAAAGTAATGAAAGATATCCTGGTTCAGTATTATGCAATCACAGGCTTTTTGTTGCTGGTTCGCCTCGTGAAGTCTTAAGAGAATCTTTCCAGGCAAACCTGATTGAGGGACGAATGGATGGAGATGCTGAAGGTCAGAAACCTGCTGGCACACGACTATGATGGCATCATCGTAAAAAACAGCTGCCAGACAATCGTCGACGTCTATATAACCAAATTCGAAGAATTTCAGGAGAAAAAGTAGAGAACTTGTTTTAAGAAAATAAGTGTCCCCAGATATGGCGTAATAGTATAAAAACAGAAAGTGATTTCGTAAGAGATGGAAGAAGTAAAAAATCAAAAAGAAATGGATATGCTAAACGGCGGTCTTGCCGGCAAGCTGATCATCTTTGCCATACCGCTGGCATTCAGCAGTATTTTGCAGCAGCTGTTTAACTCTGCGGATGTTGCCGTAGTCGGCAGATTTGCAGGGGACAGGGCTCTGGCAGCAGTGGGAAGCTGCGTGGCTCTGGTTGGTATTTTTGTAAACCTTCTGGATTTTCATCGGCGGTGCGATTCTGGTAGTGTATCTTTTGCATATGCGAAAGCTTGAGGCAAAGGCAATTTATAAAACTAAAGTTTTTACACAATTCTTTTTCAAAAACAGCAATCGCGGCGGTTGCTGTTTTTTTTATTCAAGGAAATTTTTAATAATTCTAAAAATCTTTCTTGACAATTCTATATTTCTAGTGTACTATTCAACTATGACAGTGATACAAAGAAGGAGGGAATCATGGAATATAATCCGGCGCTGCCGATTTATCTTCAGGCAGCCAATTCAATCAAGCGAGATATTGTAACAGGCAAGCTGCCCCCCGGGAGCCAAGCTTCCTCTGTGCGCGACCTGGCGGTGGAATACACCATTAATCCAAATACTGTCAGCCGCGTATATAAGGAGCTTGAAAGCGAGGGCGTCTGCTTCACCAGACGCGGAATGGGAACCTTTGTCACAGAAGACCCCGGGAAAGTAGACCAGATGAAAGAAGAAATGGCCGGCACACTGATCCGGGATTTTCTGGAAGGCATGGAGCAGCTTGGTTTTTCCAGAAGCGAAGCAATCGCTCTTTTGGAAAAACAAAAGTAAAGAAATTATTTTCTGTATAAACAAAATCACGAGGAGGGTGTGAAAATGATTTTAGAAATCAATGAAGCAACGAAAAAAATACGGCGGCAAAACCGCTGTGGATCATGTATCCCTGAAACTGGAATCAGGACTTGTATACGCCATGCTCGGCCCCAACGGAAGCGGCAAGACCACCTGGATGAAAATGGTCGCCGGACTTGTGAAGCCAACCAGCGGCGAGATCCTTTACCAGAACCAGCCAATCGGCAAAAAGAGAGCAAGAAAAAGAAATCGCCTATATGTCCACAGAACCATACTTCTATAACTGGATGACAGTAGCAGATGTGGGAAACTATTACGCCGATTTCTTCGAGGATTTTTCCATGGAAAAGTATCAGCAGATGATCACCCGTATGGAGCTGACCGAGGACATGAAAGCCAAGAAGCTTTCCTCCGGTATGATGGCGAAGCTGAAGATCGCCGTGACCATGGCTCGAAAGGCAAAGATCTATCTTCTGGATGAGCCATTAAACGGCATCGACCTTCTTGCAAGAGATGAAATCATGAAAAGCATTCTGGAAGCGGTTGATCCGGATGTGACTTTGGTAGTTTCCAGCCATCTGGTAGACGAGCTGGAGCGCGTGGCAGACGCAGCCCTTTTCATGAAGGATGGCCATCTGGTAGAACAGTGCATGGTAGAGGAGCTCCGTATCAGCCGGCACAAATCTGTCGTAGATCTTTATCGTGAAATTTATGGACATGGGGGAGAAGCAGTATGTTAAAGTTAATGAAATATGAATTTCGCAAAACCGCATTTTCAAAACTGATCTTATTAAGCATTACTCTTTTATCTGAAATCGTTTATTTACTGGGAATATTTTTTGAAAAAGGATGTGTTCCTTTCCTCTGGGATTATGTTTCTGGTTCTGTGTGCAACTATGGGTATCCTGTACATTGGCCTGGAAAGCGTAACCGTTTTGCACCGGGATCTGAACACCAAACAGAGCTACATGCTGTTCCTCACTCCCAAAAGCAGCTACCAGATCCTTGGAGCCAAAATTCTGGAAAACGGAATCTCCATACTGATCACAGGCGCGTTTTTTGCAGCCCTGGCAGCAATCGATGCAGCTGCCGCGTATTTTTACGTCGGCGGACTAAAGGAAGTCTGGAATATGGTAAACGATGTTTTGTATGTGAGCATGCATATATCTGTTGATCCTGTCAGCATTGCCTTTGCCTTTTTACACTTCTGGCAAGCTGGATCTCCTACATTGTCAGTGCAGATTTTGCCGTAATTTTATCCGCCAGTGTTCTTGCCGGCAAAAAGGCCAGCGGTGTGGTCTCCTTTGTTATTTTTATCATCCTTTCCACCCTTCTTGGCATGGTACTGGACAGAGTTCCGACGCTGCAAAGTAAAGAAAGTACATTTGCTTTGTATATTGCAGTTGTGCTGGTGATCTCTGCGATCATCTACCTGATCAGCGGATGGATCATGGAAAAGAAACTGAGCGTATAAAATTTTTTTTCCGCTTACAGTCATTATATGAAAACAGGGCATTACCTGCTTCTTTCATAAGGAGTAAGGAATGCCCTGTAGTTTTTTTGCTTTTTAATCAGGCTTTTTCAAAAGATTAGTACTGACCGCTCTGCTGGCTGCCCTGTCCTGCGGACATGGAACGCTCCTGCGCCTCGATCATTTTTTTCACCATATAGCCGCCGACACTTCCGTTCTGTTTGGAAGTCAGGTTTCCATTGTATCCGTCTGTAAGCGGAACACCCAGCTCGTTTGCTACCTCATATTTGAAAACGGTCAAGTGCGCCCTTTGCTTCCGGTACAACTGCTTTGTTAGAAGAAGTATTGTTTGACATAATCATTTTCCTCCTTGGTTAATTGTTGTTTTGTTTGATGTTACATTGCTAGTATGTACTCTGAAAATGAAAAATACACTGGGAATTAATGGACTGAAAAATTTAAAACATAGCTTGATTTTTTCTTCTGGATGAAGAAGATCAGTATGACGGCAAAAGTGGAAAGTATGCCAGAAATCCTCTGTGTCAGCATTCGTTTCCGTGGAAGTCACGGGGAAGCACCTGCGCAGTATGAGAAAGCTTCTGAAATATATAAAACGATCATAATTTGCAGGTGACTGGTTTTTCCAGAGAAATCACTATGATCGACTATGGTCTCACCAGCGACACGGAGAAATTCGTCACGGAAATCAGTATCCCGGTAGTTGCTGTCGAAAGGATTCCCGGCAGCAACTCTTTATAAAATGAATATGAACTTTGAATAGGCTCCTTTTATGTTAAACTTTCTATAATCTTACATAAAGGAGCTTTTTACAATATGAAAAATTTCTGAAAGCAGTGGGAATCCTGCTTGGGGCGGTTCTGGTACTGCTTGTAGGATACCTGATCTATCTGTTCGCCAGTTACCACCGGATTCCGGACAACCAGGAACTTAAGGTGGTAACTTCTGCAGCGCAGACATCAAACCTTTCTTCCCTTCACACTGATACGGAATATTCTGCCCTTACCTACAACATTGGTTTCGGCGCCTACACCCCGGATTTCAGCTTTTTCATGGACGGAGGCAAATCCTCTTGGGCCAAAAAAGCAAGGACAGCGTGCTGGATGCCGTTCAGGGAGCAGGAGAGCTGGCAGCCTCTTATGATCCGGATTTTGCCATGATCGAAGAGGTGGATCTGGACTCCACAAGAAGTTACCATGTAGATGAATATTCTATTTTGAAGGACTGCTTCCCGGATTACAATTATGTGTTTGCACAGAATTATGACTCCGCATTTTTGTTCTATCCATTTACCCAGCCCCATGGAAGCAGCAAATCCGGCATCGGGCTCTTCTCCAGATATCCGGTGACTTTTGCACTTCGAAGAAGCTTTCCGGTGTCCACATCCTTTACCAAGTTTTTTGATCTGGACAGATGCTACAGCATTTCCAGAGTGCCTGTGGAAAATGGGAAAGAACTGGTGATTTTTGCCTTACATATGTCTGCCTACGGAAACAGCGATGAGATCCGGGAAGGCCAGATCAGCATGCTTACCGCTGACATGGAGAAAGAATACGAAGCTGGAAACTATGTTTTGTGCGGCGGCGATTTCAATCATGATTTAAAGGCGTCTGAAGATGACGACAGCGAAAGAGAGACCTGGGCTTATCCGTTCCCAAAGGGCAGAATTGCCGGAGCACTTTACCTTCGGCATTGACCTTCTTACAGAAGAAGAGCGGGACAGCCTGTGGAACAGCGCCCGCAACGCAGACATGGAGTACGTGCCGGATGTGACCTACACCGTCACCCTGGACGGATTTATCCTGTCTGACAATATGGAATGCATTTCCTACGAAAACATCAACACCGGATATTCCTATTCCGATCACGACCCGGTGTATATGAAATTTAAACTGAAATCCTGATATTGCTGATTCCCCTGCTAGAGCGTGTTTGAAAAATCATTCCAGCAATCTGCACGCCCCACTTTGCGGGAGATTTCACCCGAATTCGGTTGTCGTAGCCCGTGCTGCACCCGAATTCGAGCGAAATGCACTGCAAAATGAGGGATATATTAGGCGGGCACAAGGTACCGGGGAATTCCCCATGCCTTGTGTCCGCCAATCTGTTTATTACGCTCTATAGTGGTGGTGCCTTCCTGAAGGTTCATACCTTTCAAAATCGCATTTTTCCCCGAATTTTTTCTTGATATCCAGCATGGCCTGCTGCATTTTTCTTCTCTTTTTCCAGAAGCGCGTTCTCCTCCTGCTGTTGTTTTTCAAGTGCAGCATAATCAGTAAAAAGATCCATCTGTTCAAAGGCAGTGTTCTGTTTCCTCTCAGATTCCGGAACCAGGTTATTGGCAGTAAGAGAAAAGCGCCTTACCAGCAGGTGCGGATTGATAATGCGGTCATACAGCCTAAGGGCGGCCTCTGTGAGAAGTCTGGCAGAGGAGGTCTGCAGGGAAAGATTCTGCGTCCCGTGGGCATGCTTGGGAACCTGGCGGCCATAGCAGTCGGTTGTCACAGGACCGTGGTAACTTTTTCGGATGGCGGGATCTGTGAGGTTGTCAATGTCGTATCCCACTGTGAGCACCAGCTGGTCTGTTACCAGGCCTTTTTCTACCAGATCCAGAGCCATAAGGTCCGCCATTTCCTGTACCACCAGCCGTGCTTTGTCCGCTGGATAGGGACATGTCAGAACCTGACCGGGAGCAGATGCTGCTGGATTCCGGTTTATAAGCCTTAATGTGGGAAATCCGGCAGGGCTCGCAGCCCCAGGCGTGATCAATGAGAAGTTCGGCATTGATTCCGAACAGCCGGTACAAAAAGCTCCTCATTATAGTAGTCCCCAGGTCCGCCAAGAGAACATCTTGCAATATCACCCATGGTGAAAATCCCGTTCTCCTCAAGCTTTTCGCATAGCCCCTTCCCACGCGCCAGAAATCTGTAAGAGGCCTGTGGCTCCACAGCTGTAGCCTGTATTCCCTCTCATCAAGAAAAGCAATGCGGACGCCGTACTCATCTGCGGGAATGTGCTTGGCCATAATGTCCATGGCAATCTTGGCAAGGTAAAGATTGGTGCCGATTCCGGCTGTGGCTGTGATTCCTGTGGTCTGCAGCACATCCAGGATCATTTCCCGGGCAAATTCCCAGGCTGTTTTGCCGGAAGAGGGCAGGTAATCGGTCAGATCGATAAAGACCTCATCAATGGAGTAAATATGGATGTCGGGAAACCGCAAGACAGATCGTCTTCGATGTACAGGACGCATCCGCCACCGGATCGAATCCCAGATGAACCAGTATCTGGTCGCTTCCGATTTTATGAAAAACGTGGTAGAAAGCGGTTATGTGGTTACGGACAATCAGTTTGCCCAAATGGCCACGCTGCTTCAGGACGAGGAACATGTAATCGAAGCCTTTGAGCTGGCCAAGGACGGTTTGGTCTCCCCCAGGTATATCCCCTGGAGGGAAATGAGGAAGCCATCGGACTTGACATGCTCACCCAGCCTGAGCGCAGGAAGGAAGCCCAGCTTGCCAAGGAAAGCGGCCAGTACACCATTGCCGGTCCTTTTTGAACTGGTACAGGGCGGCACCGAGCCCTTCTTTTTGACCCGATCTATATGGAAGATGCATCCGGGGAAGAAACCTTCTGGGGATTTTCCCTTCTGGTTCTGAACTGGGATAAATTTGTGGACAGGCTGGGGCTTGATTCCCTTGGAAAAATGCCAACTATCACTACCGGATCTGGAAGCACAATATGAGCACAGACCAGGATGTTTCCATTGCACAGTGTGATGACCTGGATCTGACCTCTGTACTGGAAGTTGCCTGCAAGGTGCCAAATGATACCTGGTATTTCGAGATTGCAGCAAGGAACGGCTGGTTATCCGCCAACACGGTTCTGGCAGATTTTGTGATTGCCCTTGCCATCGCATTTCTGGCGGGAATCGGATTCTGGCAGTTTGAGCAGCAGCGCTACAAGGACCGGGTATATGCCAGAGAGATTGAGAAATCCGCCGCCAAGGCCCGCCTGGCAAACGAAGCCAAGACCCGCTTCCTTTTCAATATGAGCCACGATATCCGGACGCCAATGAACGCCATCATCGGCTTTTCCGAGCTTTTTGAGGAGCATATCACAGAGCGGGAAAAGGTTGCCGACTATATCCAGAAGATTAAATCTTCCAGTGAGTTTCTGCTCTCTTTGATCAACGATATTCTGGAAATGGCAAGGATTGAAAGCGGAAAGGCATCCCCTGAATCCGGCACCTGTGAATTCGAGAAAGCTTTGGAATCCTTTAGAAGCTGTTTTCGAGCCAACCATGAGGAAGAAAGACCTGCAATATACCTGCAGGCTGAATATCAACCATGACTATGTGATCTGCGATGAAACCAAGGTACGTGAGATCCTTTTAAATGTACTGGGCAATTCTGTGAAATACACGCCGGATGGCGGACAGATTTCCCTGATCGTTACGGAAATCCCTTCTCCAAAAGCCGATTGCGTCTCTACCCGCGTGATTGTGGAAGATACCGGAATCGGCATGAGCGAGAAAAATATCTGCCCCACATTTTCGAGGAGTTTACAAGAGAGCGCACAAGTACAGAGAGCAAGGTAGTGGGGACCGGACTTGGACTTCCCATTGTGAAAGCGCTGGTTGAGCTGATGGAGGGAACCATCCAGGTAGAAAGCGAGCTTGGAAAAGGAACCAGGACCACCATTGAACTAACATTTCCAACTGCATCAAAGGAGCAGATCGACTTTTTACATATCCAGCTTCCTTCAGATGAAAAAATCTGATTTTGCAGGCAGGCGGATCCTTCTTGCAGAGGACAACGACTTAAATGCAGAAATTGCCATGACCATTTTAGAGGAGAACGGCTTCCTGGCAGAACGCGCCGAGGATGGCCAGATCTGCGTGGAAATGGTGAAAAATGCCAAAGACCGCTACTACAGCCTGATCCTTATGGACATCCAGATGCCGAACATGAATGGCTACGATGCTGCCCGGGAAATCCGCAGATTAGATGGGGAGAAGGCCCGCATTCCAATCATCGCCATGACCGCAAATGCTTTCGAGGAAGACAAAAAAAAAGCCCTTGCCGCCGGAATGAATGCCCATATCGCGAAGCCCTTCGACCTTCAGGTCCTGCTGAAAACAATGGAACAGGTTCTTTCTAAGTAAATTATTATTTAAAATAAAGATGCAGACTGCCAAAATAAGTTCCGGCAGTCTGTTTTTTATTGCAAAAAACAGCTGTATCTCTTCGTTGTCGAATCTATTGGGGAAAGGTATACTATAAAGTAATAGTTTTTTTGGGGGAAGGCCTACATGGGAAAGAATAAAAAGTTAAAAAATTAGTTATGCTGCACACTTTGCTCTGGATGATGATAGGAGCAAATAAGAAAATGTGAACATTTTTTAACAAAATGAATTTTGTATATATTTTCAGCTTTTTCTTGCACTTCTTTTGTCAATTTGCTATAATTGTTTCAATAAACAGAAAGAAATGGGAGAGGTGAATTATGAATTTAGGTATTATCGCACATAACAGCAAAAAAGTACTGATTGAAGATTTCTGGATTGCATATAAGAACATACTTGCCAAACATGAGGTTTATGCTACAGGCACTACAGGAAGAAGAATCGAAGAAGCTACCGGCCTTCATGTCCATGAAATTTTTACCGGGCAGTATCGGAGGCGATAAGCAGTTTATGGAAATGGTAGAGAGTCAGGATCTTGATATGGTCATTCTGTTCTACAATCCTGTTATGATCGATCCAAAGGAGCCGGATATCACAGCCATTGTGAAGCGCTGTGACCAGTATAATATTCCGGTAGCGACCAACATCGCTACAGCAGAACTTCTTATTCTGGGGGCTGGCCCGTGGAGATCTGGATTGGAGACTGAATCTGAAATGAGAGTAATAGCTGGAAAAGCCAGACGACTAAACCTTAAAACCGTGCCGGGCATGGAAACACGCCCCACCACGGACCGCATCAAAGAAACTCTTTTAATATTCTTCAGCCTGAACTTCTGGACTGTCGTTTTCTTGATCTGTTCAGCGGAAGCGGAGCCATCGGCATTGAAGCACTCAGCCGCGGAGCTGCTCAGGCTGTTTTGTTGAAAAAATCCCAAGGCATGTGCCTGCATAAAAGAAAATCTTTCATTTACAAAACTCACGGATGGTGGTAAACTGCTGAACATGGATGTGCTTCAGGCCCTTCGTTCCCTGGAGGGGAAGGGCGTTTTCGACTGCATATTCATGGATCCGCCATATAATCATGAACTGGAGCGCCAGGTTCTGGAATATCTTCAGGACAGCACCATTCTGGATGAGAATACACTGATCATCATCGAAGCTGATCTTGGATACAGATTTCGGATATGTGGAGGATCTTGGATATCAGCAGCTGCGTTCCAAAGAATATAAGACCAACAAGCATATATTTTTATGCCGGGGAAAGTGAGAAAAATACATGGTAATAGCTGTTTATCCTGGAAGTTTTGATCCGGCCACCTACGGTCATCTGGATGTAATCAGACGTGCAAGCGTTTCTTTCGACAAAGTAATCGTAGGAGTTTTGCATAATTCTTCAAAAAGTCCGTTGTTTTCTGTGGAAGAACGTGTTAATATATTGGAAAAGGCGACAAAAGACATACCAAATGTCACTGTTAAGGCATTTGAAGGTCTTTCTGTGAACTTTGCCAGAAGAATCATGCACAGGTAATCGTGCGCGGGCTTCGTGCAGTTACAGATTTTGAATTTGAACTGCAGATGGCACAGACAAACCGGGTACTTGCTCCGGATATTGACACCGTGTTTCTGACGACAAGCCTGGAATATGCATACCTCAGTTCCACCATCATGAAAAGAAGTGGCAAGCTATGATGGCGACCTGAGCAAATTTGCTCCGCCAGAAATTACCGAAAGCTGTTAAGGAAAAGATGCACGATTTGAAGAAATAGAAAATAAGGAGAGTTTACTATGAGCAGCAGAATTGAACAGATTATTGAAGAAATCGAGGAGTTTGTAGAAAGCTGTAAATATCAGCCGTTATCTACTACCAAGATCGTCGTTAACAAAGAAGAGATCGAAGAGAGCTTCTTCGTGAACTTCGTCTGAAAACTCCGGATGAGATCAAACGTTATCAGAAGATCATCAGCAATAAGGATGCGATCCTTGAGGATGCTCAGGCTAAAGCTGACAGTCTGATCGCAGATGCTCAGAATAAAGCGCAGGAGCTTGTTACACAGCATGAGATCATGCAGAAAGCATATGCACAGGCAAATGATACGATCAATGCAGCTAACAAACAGGCACAGGAGATTCTGGATTCTGCAACACAGGATGCAAACAGCATTCGTCTCAGCGCGATCACCTATACAGATGATATGATGGCCAACATCGGCTCCGTTCTGAATCAGACTCTTGAGGATGCAGGCGGCAAATACAAAGGATTCATCGATGCCCTTCAGGCTTGCCTGGACGTTGTAAATCACAACCGTCAGGAGCTTGCTCCGCAGACTGCACAGGCAGCTGCCATTTTCCGGATCTATCAGACATCTGATACAGAGACATCCAAGGAAGATGAAGACCTTTTAAATGAGATTGGCGATAACTAAATGATTGTCCATAATCAGGAATTTTTTCTCTGGCACAGCGTATTCTCATATATGCTGTGCCAGTTTAAGAAAGAAATAAAAGCACAGCGGTTATGGCTGTGTTCAGGCATTTTGCAGAAGCGTATGGACGAAGGACAGATCCTTTCCAAGTACGCTTTTTGTCTGCGCCACAATGCAAAGCCCGCCGAATGCACTCATGCAAAGGGCAAGAAGAACTCGCAGCCGGAAAGGAAAGCCAGAAAACAAAAAAGCCCGTGGACGCCTGTGGTTACCTCGATCATTCCCAAAAATATATTTGCCCCCAGGCGGCAGAAACCAGAAATGGCTGACGCAGGCGGAGATAATGGAAAACATCAGGATGTAGCCGCCCAGCTTTTGCCATGGTTTCAAAACTGTTCATGATCACGGAATCGAGGATGCCTCCCATGTGCGGCTGCCCTGTTTTCTGTAGATTCCAGGTCTGCCAAAACAGGCGTGCTTTTTTTTCTATGAAAGACGAAGAAGCGGAAAAAAGCACATGCAGGTCATATCTGAAAGAAACAGAATTCCGACCAGAAATCCCACCGGAACTTTTCCCTCAGACAGATCTGGCCCACATATGTAACAAGAAAGGCAGGACTTGGATTGTTGCAGAAGGTCAGCAGGTATTCCGATTCCTGGCGGCTGATTTTCCCGGCGTGATACAGGTCGGCGGTGAGCTTTGCACCCATGGGATAGCCGCAGAGCAGGCCAAGAACAAAGGCGTAGGCTCCTTCTCCGGAAAGTCCGGTAAGCACCTTGAAAAATGGTGCGATTGGTTGTACAATTCTTGTAATTCCATCTGTGCGAAGCAGGATCCCGGTCAGGATCAAAAAGGGCAGAAGAGTGGGAAGCAGGGTGTCCAGCCAAAGCCCCAGTCCCTCCCCGCAGCCGCCAGTGCTTCCTTTGGGAATGCAAGAAGAAATGCCAGAAGCAGACATATGGTGAGAATTGTGATTCTTTTTTTCATATTGACCTCATAAATGTTGACGTTGTTGTTCACTTGAATCAGCTGTACTGCGCCTATGGACGCTTCCACAACTGCCGACCATCCCGATGTCCAAGAATTCGCTCGTGCGGGGCATGGTTCGTTCCTGGCTGCCGTCTGGGGGCTTTCATAGTAAAAGCACCTTGCGGAACGCTGCCAGTGAACAGCAATCAGACAGTTCTTTCGTACTAACATCTTATTCTAAAAAGAACGAAACTTTCCATAAAAAACGAAAACGGAGGTAATTTTACATGCCAGTATTAGAAAACTATGAACCGAAAAAGGTATTCCACTATTTTGAAGAAATCTGCGCCATTCCCCACGGCTCCGGAAATACCAAGCAGATCAGTGATTATCTGGTAAACTGCGCCAAAGACCACGACTTTGACTACGTGCAGGATGACATGAACAATGTGGTAATCTATAAACCAGCCACTCCAGGCTATGAAAAAAAGCCTCTGTGCTGATCCTTCAGGGACATATGGATATGGTGTGTGAAAAGCGCCCGGAGGTAGAACATGATTTTACCAAAGACGGCTTAAAGCTTCGTGTAGACGGTGATTTTCTCTCGGCAGAGGAACCACACTTGGCGGTGACGACGGAATTGCAGTGGCTTACGGGCTGGCAATTCTTGACAGCACAGATCTTCCCATCCTGCACTGGAAGTCCTTTTCACAGTAGATGAAGAAATCGGACTTCTCGGCGCGGGCGGCTTCGACTGCAGCGTGTTAAAGGGCAGACGGATGATCAACCTGGATTCTGAGAACGAAAGCAGTCTGTGGGTAAGCTGTGCAGGCGGCGTTTCCGGAAATTCTTACCTTCCGGTACAGCGTGTGGACGCATCCGGGGAAAAGCTTTCTGTGAAGATCTGCGGGCCTTACAGGCGGCCATTCCGGTGCGGAGATCGACAAGAACCGTGCCAGCGCCAATATTCTCATGGGCCAGTTCCTCTATGAGCTGGGTGCAGTCTGCGGCTATGCCCTTGCAGAGTTAGAAGGCGGCCAGAAGGACAACGCCCTTCAAAGAGAGTGCCAGGCTTCCATTCTTGTTGCTGCCGGAGGAAGTATCTGCAGTTACCTCTCTTGCAGAAAAAATGCAGAAGGATTTCCGGGAGGAATACACAGGCTCCGATGAAAACATTACCATCCAGGTAACAAAAGAAGGGGAAGCAGACGCATCCGTCCTTCACCCAACCAGCCAGGAGAAAGTAATTTTTCTACCTGATGAACCTGCCCTTTGGCGTGAAAAAATGAGCGGCACCATTGAAGGGCTGGTAGAGACCTCCTGCAACCCTGGAATCCTGAAACTGTACGGAGATGAGCTGTTTGTACAGACCAGCATCCGAAGCGCTGTAGGCACAGCCAAGAAGCCCTTTCCCACAAGATCAGTATCTCACAGAGTTCCTGGGCGGAGAGTACGACACAGAGGGCGATTATCCGGCCTGGGAGTACCGCAAGGATTCCCCTCTTCGGGATAAGATGGTAGAAGTGTACCGTGACCTGTACGGCAAAGAACTGAAAGTAGTTGCCATCCACGCTGGACTGGAATGCGGACTTTTCTATGAGAGAATGGAAGGGCTTGACTGCACCTCCCTTGGCCCGGATATTCTGGATATCCACACCTCTGAGGAGCGTCTGGACATGGGTTCTGTGAAACAGGTGTGGGGAATATTTAATAGAAGTTTTGAAAAATTTGAAAGATTGAATCAGCCTTAAAGATTCGCTTTCCTGCAACTAATTCTCATCGAAAAAGTTTTTGAATCATTATTCTGACAATTTCAAAACAGCTGCACAGGAAAAATTTTTCCGCCGCAGCTGTTTTTGTTCTACTTTTTCCTTTTCCACATATATTATCTGAGGTAAAAAATCGCCCACATTTTCCCATATCTAAGAGAGGAAATGCCATGAAAAGAAAAAGACCGGAAAACAGCTGATCCTTCTTCTGTTTCTTTTTGTTTGCGGTAACTGCGCTTCAAATTTTATTCAGCAAAGGGCAGGGCATCCCTGCTGCACGGACACCTGTTTACAGAAAGCTTCCGTGAACAGGCACTTTCGCCCTTGCTTTACCAGCAATTGGAAGCAGGAAATTACACGGATGGAAAATTTGCCGATCTTCTTACTGCCACTATGCTGAACCAAAGGTTTTACCCCAAAAAGATTTCCGGCGGCAACTGCCCTATCTTCGCTTTAAACAGGACGAGTATCTTTTTTTGAAAGACTGCTACAGCGCCATCTGGAACGACCTGGAAACCTTCCCCATTCCCGCCCGGACCGGGACGGACATTCAGGAAGAGATTTCCTATGAAAACACCTTTGGCGCCAGGCGGGATTATGGCGGCAGCCGCACCCACGAGGGCTGTGATCTTTTTGGCAGGATTTCAGAATCCGGATTTTATCCAGTGATCTCCATGACTTCTGGAACTGTGGCAAAAATCGGATGGCTTCCTCTTGGCGGGTATCGGATCGGCATACGTGCTTCCCACGGCGGCTATTTTTATTACGCTCACCTTGCTTCCTATGAGAAAAATTTTTCAGATCGGGGAACCGGTAAAAGCGGGCCAGATCCTGGGATATATGGGCGATACCGGATACGGAGAGGAAGGAACCGCCGGGAAATTCCCGGTGCATCTTCATCTTGGAATCTATATAGATACCCAGGCGGGAGAGGAGCTTGGCGTAAATCCCTACTATGTTTTACAGGCTATGGAGAAAAAAAGCGAAAAAATACACGTATTGATAACAAATTTTTCGAAATATATGTTATAATAACTCAATAGTGCCGGGGAAGATATTTTCCCGCGCGCCCTGATATCCGCGAATTGCTTCGCTGTAAAGCAGCTCCTGCAATTCAGGGGCATTCGTTTTGTAAGGAGCGATTTATATGGAAATACAGTTATGGAGAAGCATTTTATGCCCCTACGAACTGGCGGTCAAGGAACTGATCGTCAAATTTGAACACATTATCAGCGAACACAGAGAAAATGATCTGTATTCCCCATCGAGCAGGTAAGCGGCCGCGTGAAAAGCGTGGCCAGCATCCTGGAGAAAATGCAGCGCAAGCATATTCCCATGGAGCGCATGGAAGAGGAAGTGGAAGACATTGCCGGAATCCGCATTATCTGTCAGTTTGAGGAAGATATTGATACAGTCGCCTCCCTGATCCAGAACCGTTCTGACATGACCATCAAAAGTGAGAAGAAACTATCTGAAGCATGTGAAGCAGAGCGGCTACAGAAGCCTTCACCTGATCATTTATTATACAGTGGAAACCTTAAACGGCCCCAGAAGCTTCAGGCGGAGATTCAGATCCGTACTATGGCGATGAATTTCTGGGCAACCATTGAGCATTCTCTTCAGTACAAGTACAAAGGGACATGCCTCCCCATGTTGCAGAGCGCCTGACCAATGCGGCAGACGCCATTATCCCTTCTGGACCAGGAGATGTCCTCTGTGCGTAATGAGATCATGGATGCACAGAATTCCTCCCAGATGCAGTCCAACCTTGTGAAGGATATTCTCAATAATATAGAGAATCTTTACCGCGTATCCAGCGAGAGAGAAGTAATCAAGATCCAGACCGAATTCCTTCGGGTTTTCCATACCAAGGATCTGAAGCAGTTGGAGCGCTTCCACAGACAGCTTGACATTATCTCAGAGGGTTACCGTGCGCAGGCTGTCTACCATGACATCGGCGGTCACCAGCCTGGGAAAGGATGCATTTCCTGACGCCCTGCCAGATTTTGACCATACATAGGAGAAAAGAATCAATGTCACAATTTTTACCCGTTAACAAAAAAGATATGGAAGAGCGCGGCTGGGACCAGCTTGATTTTGTCTACGTGACAGGAGATGCATATGTGGACCATTCTTCCTTTGGAAGCGCCATTATCAGCCGTCTTCTGGAGAGCCGGGGGTACAAGGTGGGCATCATTCCTCAACCGGACTGGCGCAAAAAGAAAGCGTCACCGTGCTTGGGGAGCCCCGTCTTGGCTTTCTGGTCAGCGCAGGCAACATGGATTCCATGGTGAACCACTACACCGTTGCCCGCAAGCATCGCCAGAAGGATTCCTATTCCCCGGCGGGAAGATGGGACTTCGCCCGGACCGCGCCGTGATCGTATACAGCAACCTGATCCGCCAGACCTATAAGAAGACACCCATTATTCTCGGCGGGATTGAAGCCAGCTTAAGGCGAATGGCCCACTACGACTACTGGGAAAATAAAGTGAAGCACAGCATTCTTATGGATTCTGGCGCAGATCTGATTTCCTACGGAATGGGCGAGCACTCCATTATCGAGATTGCAGAAGCCCTGGACAGTGGCATTCCTGTGGAGGAGATCACTTATGTGGCAGGAACGGTGTACAAGTGTAAAGACCTTTCCCGCACCTACCAGCCTGTTGTTCTTCCTTCCTTCGAGGAAGTGAAAGAGGACAAAATGGCCTATGCCAGAAGCTTTGCCATCCAGTATCAGAACACAGACCCATTCACAGCAGCCACCATGGCAGAGTCCTACGGAAACAAAGGCTATGTGATCCAGAATCCTCCAGCTCTTCCCCTTACCCAGGATGAGATGGACGATGTGTACGACCTTCCCTATACCGGGCAGTATCACCCCATGTACGAGGAAGACGGCGGCATTCCTGCATTGGAGGAGATCAAATTCAGCCTTACCAGCAACAGAGGGTGCTTTGGAGGCTGCAGCTTCTGTGCCCTGACCTTCCATCAGGGAAGGATAGTGCAGACAAGAAGTCATGAATCCATT
>VOFC01003794.1_pt1 | contig 26132 bp, 32 predicted proteins | sample 5384161 | NCBI WGS metagenome assembly VOFC01 (sample SAMN12384722, study PRJNA508395) | human gut metagenome | isolation source: healthy gut B | host: Homo sapiens | reverse complement strand
GGATGACCAGATGAATCTCTTCTCTATGGAACATGAGAATAAATACGGGGAACTGATGAATGAATTGATCGAGATCTTTATCCCGCCAGAAGGTGCAACCGGTGAAGAACTTGAGAATGCGAAACGTGATATGCAGAAATATTCTGATTATCGTACGTATCTGTCCTTTGATATGGAACAGATTGTGGATGGTGATGAAAAACTGACGATCGGATTAAGTAAGATGATCAAGAAAAACTCTGGTGGAGAAGGACAGAACCCATTATATGTTGCATTACTCGCAAGTTTTGCACAGGCCTATGGAATTCATCTTTCACCAAAAGTACGAAGAAATCAAGCATCCGTCTGGTTGTCTTAGATGAAGCTTTTTCTAAAATGGATGCGGAAAAAGTAGCAAGTTGTATTGACCTGATCAGGAATCTAGGATTCCAGGCAATCATCAGTGCGACAAATGACAAGATCCAGAATTATTTAGAGAACGTGGATAAGACTTTTGTTTATGCAAATCCGAATAAGAAAAGCATTTCCATTCAGGAATTTGAGAAATGTGAATTTGATAATTTACTCACAGAAGAATAGATAAAAATACAGATACGAGGAGAAATGTATTTATGAATCAAAGTTTAAAAGGAATCTGCTTCACAGTTGCAGGAGGATGCTGCTGGGGCATGTCCGGTGTGATGGGGAAATATTTATTTGATGCAAAAGATCTGACGGCTACGTGGCTTGTGACAGTCAGATTATTAGGGGCAGGAATCTGCTTGCTGTTGCTTATGTATCAGAGAAAAGGAAATTCAATTTTTCGTGTATGGAAAAGAAAAAAGATTCAGCGGTCAATCAGCTGATCTTCGGGATGATTGGAATGGCTCTGTGTCAGATGACGTACTTCCTTGCCATTCAGGAGTCAAATCCGGGAACTGCGACAGTTATTCAGTATTCTGCACCCATCTTAATTATGGTGTTCTTTGTATTAGTGGAAAAAAGATTTCCAAAGAAAGAAGAAGTGCTTGTTCTGGCAGCTGTAATCGTAGGTATCTTTTTTTGCTTGCAACACATGGAAGTATAAAAACTTAGTGATCACCAATGCAGCATTATTCTGGGGATTGTTATCCGCTTTTGCTTTTGCAGTTTATAACGTGCAGCCAAAGAAATTATTAGACGAATTTGGTACTTTAGAGACAACAGGATGGGGAATGTTTGTCGGTGGAGTTGTATTCTTAGGAACGATCGTGGCGTTTTCCTGTTATCTCCATGGGATTTCCATGTTAGGACCAGTTCAGGGAAGTATGCTTGGATGCGTGGAACCGCTGGTTGCAACGATTCTTTCCGCAACCGTGCTTGGACAGGCCTTTGGAATGATCGATGTTGTTGGAATCTTATGTATTGTTGGAGCAGTGACGGCATTGACGGTCGTGGATGCGTAATCAGACATTATGGATTTGTCTTTGAAGGTAAGAAGGTTTTGATTGGAGAATAGTAGATAAATCGCTGAGTTCATATGAATTATATGGATTCAGTGATTTTTTTTCATAGAATGATTATTTTATTGAAAAAAATAACCTGTAAATATATTGTGTTAAGTACAAAAACAATGTTAAAAATAGAAGTAACCTAAAAATAGAACATAAAAAAGAAAGGAGGAATACGAAAATGGAAGAATTAACCAGACTAGAAGAACGAATCATGCAATGCATTTGGAATTATCAAGGAGAAGTTCCTTTTCTTGATCTGATAGAAATGGTTAAAGAAAAGCTCAATAAAGATTATAAAAGAACAAGTATCCGCGGATATCTGTTCCGGCTAGAAGAGAAGGGATATATCAAAGTTACCAAGAAAGGAAGAAAAGCATATGTGCAGCCATTGATCAATGAAGAGTCATATGGGAAATATCAAGCTGAGAAAGTTTTAGATCGTTGGTTTGACGGATCTGCAAAACGATTAGTAAGTGCATTAGAGAGAAACTGACAAAAGAAGACGGGGAAGAGTTAAGAGGGATCTTAGATGACTTTGATTTTGATGATAATCATAATAAAAAATATTTAGCGGAATATTCTTATGTACACTGCTTGAACGATCTTTATATCTTTTGGAAGGCTGTAGGACGTTTGATAGAACACAAAGGGATATATTGATATCAATTATCTGATATGGAAGATGGTATTATTGATGTTTGCCATACCAATCAATGCTGATCTATGCAAATGGATTTGAGAAGAGTACTTATGTATTTGAAGTTACAGGTCCGATCAAGTGGGTCATTGGAATTTTTGATGATCATCTGGCTGGTTGGAACGATCATTTTTACGATCAGATTTCTAGAGAAATACAGAGCAATAAGGAAGGATATTTTAAATGCAGATCCATGTGAGATGAAATTCAAAGTATGGTAAAAAAGCATATCAAAAAGTTAGGGGTTCATAAAAGAAATTCAAGTAGTGATCTTTAGAAAAAGCAGGTGACCAATGTTATATGGGTTTTGAAACCAAGAATCATTCTGTCAAGAATTTTATGATCCGCAACAGCTAAATATGATTGATTTTACATCATGACGAATTGATTCATTATAAACAAAGGATGTTTATGATTGATCTCATTTTAAACACTTAGCGAAACATTATCTGTTGTATATACTGGTTTCAACCTGCGTTAAAGGATGTTTTTATCAATTAGATCAATGGGGAGAAACATACTGTGACAGGACAGTATGTGAATATCTGCCAGATGTAAAGGGATATTTTTCTACGATCATAGATATTTCTATGGAAGAGATCAGATATGAAGATATACAACAGCGGGTTATATGAGAGTAAGGAAGTATTAAAGTTACGAATGGAACGAATGAAATCTTATCGACAACAAAGAAGGTTGCGAAGAGGAATTTCTGTAAAGTCTTATTTGAATGATCATACTCAAATGCAACTACGGTATTTGCTTCAGGGTCGATTTGTAAAGGCATAATGATAAGATTGCAGATGAAACAAGAGAGGAAATCAATGTTGAACGAAGGGATATATAAAGGATCAGAAAGCAAAGTATAGAATGTATGATAAAACCAGAATCAAAAAGTGCATGATAAAAAAATGAAAGATTAAAAAAGAGAATGATGGAAATATTACATGGAAGATCAAGCCGAAAGAGAATAACAAGAAAAGACACTTAAAAAGGGAGCTTGCAATTTCAAGTGGCTGCCTGTGTGGGGTTTGAAGAACACCCTGAAACACATATAGCAATTGGAATTGTGATGAGGATGGAGGAGGAAACTTGTATAGAGAATGGGAGTAAATCTGGTAAAGCCACTTAAAAGGTAAAAGATGGACGAGGTATCAGTCATTTTTAGAAAATCTAGGGGCGAAAAAAGCTTGATAGCAGTTGAGAAAAAATACCTCAGTGTAAAATAAGATTACTGACTTTGGACGGTTAGTAAAAATCTTATTAAACAGAGAGGTATTCCATATGAATTGTAACACACAGAACGCTAAGATTAAATCTATTACTGAAAAAACGTTGATTGTAGGAATTGATGTAGGTAGTGAAACCCACTATGCAAGAGCATTCGATTGGAGAAACATTGAATTTTCCAAGAAACCATTCGCATTTAGCAATGATGAAGCTGGTTTTGCCTCTTTTAAGGCATGGTTGGAGGACATCAAGGAAAAAATTCGGCAAAACGATTGTGCTTCCTGGTATGGAACCAACAGGACATTATTGGTTATTGGAATGAAGACAGTGGGGGTGGATTTGTAGCAGAAGTAGGAGATATCAAAACGATTTGGAAGAATCTGAAACAGCTTCAGAAACTGGCAGGATATGCCATAGTAGAGGAAGTCTAGGAAAACACATGCTGGGTGAAAGTCAGGTTATAGTGAAGAAACGCCCGATAAAGCAGCCATATCATTGACTATAGTAGTTTCAAGGAAACACACAGGTTATCAAACCAGGGAAAGAATTCATTAAAAGAAAATGGTTGCATGTAAAGCATTATGATCTATATATTGTATGTGAGTAACTTCATGATGGAGCAAAGATGATATCAAGAAGACCACAAATTGAAAGTAGCATAAGAAAAAGAAGATCATCTAAAGCGATGAAGAAAGCAGACTGTAATGGGAAACGTCCATCTAAAAGACGCTGTTGTTAAAAAGTTGCACAAAACAAAGCAATGAGAGCGAGTAGTCGGCAGGAATAAATTCAGAGGGCAAAACCCTGACGAGAGCCAAGCTGACACCCGGATTATGGATAGGCAGAACGGTATGGCAAAAGAGTGAAGATCCGGTAGAATACGGGAGGTGTGCTGCCATGATGGAAGGGTAAACATACAGCACACAAGCGAAATAGCAAAGACGTTTTCGCCTTCGACATAACTTAAAAACAGCGAAAGTCAAAAATTACAGGAGAAATAACCATAAAGTTTGCTCATTCATCTGAGATAAATAACGTCCTTTATTTTGAAGCGAACCTGACTAATTAGGAGGATATATAATGGGCAATTTTACCCTTCATGGCAAAAGGAACTTGACATTTTTGACAGAACAGTCAATATTAGAATAAATGATAAACATCAAATAAACCCGGAGAGATGACGTTGGCATGCAAAACAGGGTAAAGTATATTGAGACTAACGAGTATCATCACTTCAAAACGATATCAGAATACGGGTGTATTCTGACGATAGCATTAGGGATTTTATAATAATCGTAAGAATAGCGATATGTCCAGAAATTCGCACAGTTAGCACAGACCATCGTATCTGATTTAAGTTTATTTTCGGCAGAGTTTGAGGACGGAAAACAAAATTGCGGCAAGACTTCATACAGCCGCCATAACGCAACCAGTAGGCTACTACTGTAATAATGGATCATATATATAACGGAGCAGTCTGAAGTTGACAGCTTTACCGTACAAATGCATCCTTAGAGGAAGATGTAAAATAATTTAAAACAAAATCACGTTACTTATTTTAAAACAAAATTAATGATATACCGGCATGGTTTTATTTGATAATCTGAAATGGGAAAACAATAACATTAAGAACTCCTGAAAAGGAAGAGAGGGAATTGTTTGTAAAAGGCGACAATTTTCCAACCTTTGCAGGTATATTTATGTATATTAAACTTCATACTATAAACGAAAACCAAGTGAATTGAAAAGATTATACATTTGTTTTAACCGAAGGATTCAAGTTTTACAGAATTAAATGGCTTAAGCAAGATTGTGTAAAAATGAAAGAATACATATTAAACAAGATATGTGCGATGTTATTGATTTACATAAGTATGGAATTAAGGATAACCCATGGAACAATATTTCGAATTGAAGCGGAAGAAGAATTTTTAGAAAAAGAGTAAAGCATGATTATGCGATGTTAAAACACTGATATTAAACACGCAGTAACAGGTCACGTCAGAGTTCAGCATCGCACGGAAAGCCGCGAGCAATATTTTTTGCAGTCCGACTGGTACCGAAACAGATACGCAAAGACTTGACGAAAAAGTCATGATGAAAATGCCGCATCTGATTTGATATGAGTGAGCATGGACAAATCACATAGTGATCAGAAAACACTTGAGCACCTGGACATGATTGGTGAAAGACAGCTGACAAATTGTAAAATAATCCTTTTTCCATACTGTTATAGATGAGATAGAAAAGGCACATCATTTTTAGACAAGTTCCTTCAAATATTGATAATGGAAGAATGACTTATTGACAAGGTACAGTTTATTTTTCTGAAAAATTAATTATTTTACCAGCAATCTTTGAATATACGATGTCAACCGCCAGTGGTGAAAGCAAAAGCAAAGTTGTTTCTTCTGATATGTCTTGGTTTTGAAGAAGTTCAATTCAAAAAGTATAGGCGCAGAGCATTATTTCGTTGAATTAAAAGACCGGAATACTGAACCGAACTGGTCATCGTTAGTGTTTGATTTCATCAGGAAGTTGCTGAGAAATTTTTGATTCTCAGATAAATCGTATAATTAACAATTTGAAATGGATAAAGGAATTAAGTTTCTGTGTTGTCAGATCAAGCGTTGACAAGATTATTAAATGCATTATAGTTCTGGATAATGTGATTTATATTAAGTAAACATTGTTTATTGACCTCTTTCAGGCTGGCTGCTTATTGAAAGCTATGTTCTCTTATCAGAAATTGTGGTGTGAGCTCATAGTTAATGAAAATATGATCGTATTCATTAAAATGCACAGAAGCACATGGGGGATAGAGAAATAATATGTGTAAAATCAAGAGGCAGGTGGGGCAATGGCAGAGAGTAATTATTTATCTTGAAAAGGATATAAAAAATATGTGAAGATGCATTATTGAAATTGTTATGAGACGATCCATTTTCTCTGAAACGCAAGATAACTCCATGAGCTTTGATAGCAATTGTGACAGTGTAGTAACGCAGAAGTTTACAGTTTAACTGTGTCTGACAAAAATTAACATAGAGGATATTACAGCAGAAGAACGCCGTGTAATCAATTTATGTCCGTGTCATTGCGGTCTATCGGAAGGCAAACAGTTTCCAGGTGTTGCCAAGCCTGCTTGGACAGAGGGCAACTGAACAGCTTAGATATATGTAATAAGAATTATGACAAATCATTGTCGTGGTGAAAACCCAAAGATGTTATGGCAGCTTCAGTGAATGAAATGTCACCATTGAATCAGTGTAAAGAACATTATTAAACATGAAGTGGCGAGTAGCGTATCAATATTGAACTAAAGACTCTGCATTTCCTTAATATTACAAACAAGGAGAGGCACTAAAAAGAAATTGCGCAGACCAAAGCGTTGTTCAATGGGATGATGATGTAAACACTGTAGGATAGACAGTGGATGTGAAATTATGTGACGCGATTTAGAAAAGCGTTACGTTGTGTAAGGGTGCAAGTTAAACTTGGAAAACTGGCATGAGGTAAGCGGTGGGAAAAGCGCTGACATCATAAGACAATAAATGAAAAGTGATGCGACGCATCAGTGTTGGTATAATCAAGCGCATGCATTGGCACTGACACAAAAAGACTGTAAGGTGTTAATAAGTTAACAATACGCAGCAAACTGTTCAAAAACTAGCCATAACTGAACACATCAGAGAATCACAGGCCTATTCAGGAATATGAAATCACCATAGTAGCTGAATCATTTGAATCTGCTGCAAAAACATTAAAATTCTTGGACCTATAATGTGGTATGACACAGGAACCAAACTGTTCGACTTTCAGAGTATACGAAATCAGGTACCCCAGTCAAAGTGGATGAACCAGTAACTTAACAAAGCCACCAACTTGCAGACATGTCATGGGAACCAAAGACAAGTGAATTTTGGTGCCATTTCTCATGCCAGAATTCGGTCCGAGATAGTATTTATCAGAAACCATTGAGAAAATGAGATGATCCAAGACAGGAAGCTCACTTAATTTGCGCTGGCCAACTTAACGCGGAGGTTCGAATTCCATAAACGCATACGATATGATATCAGACGCCGGAACAAATTCAGAAATTATTAATGAATATTTGTACGCACAATCAGAGCAGCATCGGCATTTGTCGGTACTTTAAGCAAAGATACGTGATTGTTCAGCGCAACAAAGTGATGAGATGTCGGTGTTGAGGCTAAGTTTGATAAAATATGTTGCAAACAATTGATTTGTTCATGAGAAATGTGAAATATTGAGTTTAAACCTTAAAAGATAGTGCCAATGCGAGACGATTATAATTGGCTTACCGTCAGTGACCAGAAAATAAATTTAAGTAAAGGAAAGTTCTATAAAAATTAATTTTATCATTGAAAAAATACAGTGGGAAACCATAAAAAAAAAGTCTTTAATACCTTTTTATTGTTCTGTTCATAATAGGCTTAAGTTCCGTGACCCAAGCGAAATTGAAGTGAAATGTAATAAATATGTTATCGAATTTGTAGTAGCGCTGTTCAATTAGAATACTGTATTTGGCTTTGTTTGTTACCAGTAAGGTATGTAGTTATTTATGTTAAAGATGGTACTGAAGTATTAGGAAGCTAAGTTTATCAAGAGTAGATTAAAACTAATTGATTTTAAAGCAGAAAAGTTGGTGTGCTATTAAAAAATTAAGAAATGTAAATATGACCAGATGAGAAGTAGGAAGAAAGAAAGCTATAAAATTGAAACAAAGGAACATATATTAGGAATTATTGTGACGTTGATATTTTTCTGCTATTTATTAGTTCTGGACAAAATAGTACACAAGATTTATATAAATAATATTACAATATATAGTTCAAATCATTTGGGGTGTTATCCATTTATTTTTAAATTATTAAATTTAGATGGGAGGAATATACATTAAATTTATTGATTTCTGTGATAAACATTGGGTGTTTGGGAATTTTTTTCGCTTTCTTTTTTTACTTGGGCGAATGATGGGATTATATTCAGAGCAAACAAGATGATTGAATATATAAACTGGTTAGATGATATTAAATTGTAAGAGAAAAATAAAATATTAATTAGAATCTAAAATCTGCAAAAATATCTTATGAAAAAACTGGCAAGTATGCTTTCACTAATGAGAATAAAGAAATAAAAAAGAGTTGCAGATCTTTTAACATTATGTACAGATCAACGTAATTTATAGTTTGTATAACAAAAATACAAAGAAAAATAATTATGTCATATTAAAAGTGTTGAAGAACTATAGTCAAATATATTAGATTAAAGTTCAGAAATAGTACAATGTTTTAAAATAAAGCCTGAAGAAAGTTAAATATTTTACAAAATGATGGCAAAAAAATTAAGAATGGTAGTGTGTGAGATAAACATTATTTGAAAATTGAAGCGGTGATTCTGATTAGGCAGGGAAGCAAGAAGTTATTGAAGAAGTAAAGCAGAAGGTGTGTGGATGAAAAAATTCAACAGGGAAGCAATCAAGGCTTAACAGCATTTTTTTATAATCCTTTTTGATTTGGTCCGTCAAGGAGCAACATACATACATTAACTTATCTCTGTAACAATGGAGAAAGGTTTTCTGAGCCCAGCACTGCCATGATATGTTGTTTTGGTATTGCATAAATGAAGAACCATTGAATTAGATAATAGCAGTAGTATCATTATATATGATTGATTTTTGCAATAATAGTATTCAGAGATTGTTTTAGAAGGAAACTATAATGGTTTATGGACGATTTCAATATTAGGAAATGTTTTAATGACTTTATTGCCATTCTATCTTGTCTTATAGGTGACTTATTAGATCTAAATATAAAAAATATAAAAGAAAATAAAAATTAGAAAAAATAAACAATATTATGAAACTATATTAGAGTTATAGTAGAAAATCAAAATATAGATAGAAATTAAAGAGTAAAACAATATTAAATTTGATTATTTATTTCAAAGATGACAAAGATATTGTTTATGAGCAACGAAGCCAGTGAGCATATGTGACTTAAATAATTTGAAAAAGGCGGGTCAAAAAACATATTAAAATAAAAAAAGAAGAGTTAGAAAAGTTAGAAGTGGTTCAAAGCGTCAAGCACAAAAATCTTAAGACTTTCATGGGCCGAACTGATAGTTTATGGGTTACTGTATCTGTAGATGTACCGTGGATGAACCAGTTTTCAGAGCAAGCCATATGACATTCAAAAGGGTCAGTATTGAGTTCTGTTGCGGATAATCCAATTGACATCTTTCAAAGAAAGGAACATATCAGTTTGATAGCTGCTCTGGCTTTGATATTATTATATTGTGTCAGGCAGCTTTTTCATATTTCAAAACTCTCGAAACCTACCGTCTGACTGCATGATACATCAGCTCAACGCGACTTTTTCCTAATCCATACCTGACGGGATGTACCATTTTCTTTACAAAATCAAATGAGTGTTGTTGGCTATAAACCCCATGGTCCCTGATCTGAGTTCAAGATCTGAGGTTTGGCTATCTTAAATGCTTTATTTAATTTTGGTCAGACAACCATTCGGGGCATCATCTGCTTCCCCATCCGACGACAAGAAGGCTGTCTGTTTTCCGATCACTGCAGATTAGAAAACCGTGCCTGATTGGGATATATGTCAATGGACCATGCCGGCTTATCTGATTAGCGTGTGAGAGATAAGGGCAGATTCTTTGCCTTGTTGCACGCTTAGATATAGTCTTCATCTTAGGATAGATTAGGATGAATGTCCATTTCATTCAAGAGTATCGTCTGGCTTCCGACGACCGACTGAGATCCTCATTTTTAATTGGTGTGCGATGGTCTGTCTTGTAACTCCAGGTTGATTATCCATGGAGATGATCAATGATCTCCTTTACATCAGATAACAGATCCTTTGTAATAAACATTACTGTACGGTTGATATCAAGCAAGCTGGCGCCAACAGAAGGGAAAAGGAAGTCTTTTAGTCGTCAGCCTTGGACTAAATTTACCTCGTAGTCAGGTCCAATCTCTTCAGATTTTTTGTCGTCCACCTGCATGGTTAAACTGACCAACTTTTTTTTGCATACTCAGCTTTTTCCTCAAAGTTCTTCTTTTTCCTTAAAGTTTCTCCTCTCACGTTTGTCAAACACAGCAGAAGAAGCCACCCGGCGAACTTCTTTCCAAAGCGCTTGAGAAGATTTGGGTCAATATTGTTTTCGCCATAAGGTATTGCAGATCTTTCCCTTGAGCTCGACCAAGGTCTGATTTGAATTGCAATTAGTACTTTCTTTCTTTTCTGACACTGGAACCTTTCATGGTATTTACTTTAAAGTTTATATCGTATCCATTAAGATCTGGTCCGAAAAAGTTCCTTAATTTGAGACCATGGTAGTTTTGAAAAATATTTATTAAATGTAGTTCGCCTATTGCCGTATTTATTTATGGAACTGGGGTGAACATGTAATTTTGTAAATCGGATATCAAAACTTCATGTGCTGGTCAAAAAAGATAGATGGCGAAATGCCGTTAGTCCAGTTGCGTAATGGTTTATTAGCGAATGGGAATAGACGGCATCGATCAAGCGTGTTATGGCGGACGATGTGGCATAGACCTATTATTCGCAAAAGATACCTTACATGCCAAAACGTATAAATTAAAGAACCTCAAGTAAAATATTTTGAGAAAACACTGGTCAATGATTTGTTCAGATGATATAAAAAGATAATTTGTACAGCTAAAATAAGTTAAGATTCTTTAAAAAGTTCGAAATATTACCCACTTCAAAGTTAAAGCAACAATTACACACTCTGAAAATCTATTTATGAATGTTACATATCGTGCAGATGAAAAGTTATTATAATATATATCATTCTTTAAGAAAAAGAAACCAAAATAAATTAAAAAACGCTCATTGCCTTTTTCTTAATGAATTTTCTATCAGAACGTAAGATTTAATAGGAGTTGTGAAAGTTATGAGTAAGAGATTTCAAAGAGGGGAAGATAATTGAAAATTTGGGACAAATGAAAAAATAATATGTGTTGAATGATTTAGGTGAAGGATGAAGATGAAATAGTGTGAAATGGAGTTAGTAATGTGAGGGATTACAAACATGTGAAGTCTTTTTAATATTTATAAATAAAAATATGGGAGGAAATGAAAAATATTGAAAACAAGAATTATTGGAAGATACGAAAAAAAGCTGCTTAATTTGATATTCCAGATTTAAAAAGATAATTTATGTGACTTATAATCATGAACAGTCATCCAAAAGTATAAAACCTTTAAAGATTCTTTTAGGAAGTTCATTTCTGGATTTCCTTTAGGGGGCTAAATTAAATGCAATTCAATAAGTGGTTTTTATTATTTACGAACTATAATTCTTATCGAATTATTAATGGAGTTAAAGGTTAGGTGGATATCCGGAGGTGCATTAATCATATGGTCTATATTGGTTGTTATTTCTTTTGGAATAACTGGAAATAGAATATATCAATTGTCGGACGTGTTTAGAATATCGGATGATGCAGTTATTATTTTAGAGAGGGTGATATCGAAGTATATAAATCGAGGCCTTTATGCGATGGATGATAATTATCAAAAATCATTTTTGTAAGGTTGCTACAGAAAAAAATTGAACTCCTTTTTTGGTTCATTATATAGCTTTTTAGTTTTGAATCTGTTTGCAAAACCGCAATAAATCAGAAAGAAGCAAATTATTATGTAGGACAAATTGATTGGCTTAAAAAATATTATTCAAAAAGCAGTGCAGGATAAAAACATATGTGGTAATACTACGTTTGCGGGGATTGTTGAACATATCTCGCTTTTTGTATTTGAATATTATTTTGGAGGCAGGGAAGTATTGTCAAAGATTAGATATAGATGGATATGCCAATCTGTGATAGCGGAAATTGATAGCAGAAAGGTCTATAAGTCTAAAAAAACAATTCGAGGTAGAGAATATGCAGAAACATATAAGAAGATATTAACCGAGGTATATGCGGAAGGTCATCGTATTACACCAGATTGGCTAGTTAAGCAATATGTGGCAAAGGGAAGAGTATATTTATGTAAATTCATTGTTTGATATGGTTAAGGAAAGTATTGAACATGCATATTTGCTTAGCTCTGTTTTTATTGAAAAAAGATGTACTATGAAGCATGTATTTTGCTTACGAGATTTTATGAATATGAATCCAAGCTATCAAATCTTTACGGATATGCAAAAACAACTAGAACTGAAATTAAACAAATTTCACTTGGACACCCTGAAGATAAATGGGATGAAAGTAGATTAAGTAGAGTAGATGAGACATTTTCTCGATATAAGAAGAATTTGCCAGAAATGTTATCGAAATGTTCAAGTGCTTTTGCAATACAAAATTGGGATAAAAGAGAAGAATACCCTGACTTTTTAGGTGAATGTTACAATCACCTCGCGGAAGATACAGTGGAAGCGATTGTAAATTCAGATAAAGAACAGTTTATGAAAGATTTTGAAAACTTGTCAAAATCATGATTTTGTATCAGGAGTATATTAGCTCTGACTTTGTTAAGAATAAAGATTTGTATAGAGTAGAATATGCGTACTATATGTTTACTTCACCCATTGTTGAATGGGCACAGATTGGTGGATTGGGAATTTTATGGGGAGAATTTTTTAAAGATAAGGAATGGTATTCTATTGTAAAAAATGCTTCAAGTATAATTTTAAAGGAAAAAAAATGATGATAGTGAAAATTCTATACTTGCAGAGCAATTAATTGAATATGTATCGCAACGCGATAAGTTTATGCTTGGTATAGGAGCAAGGAATATTTTGGAAACAAGATGGAATCAACTTGTTGAAAATGCAATAAGAAAGTCCGCAAAATCGAAACTGAACATGTAATGTTTGGACAAAAGAATTAAAACAGATAGTAATTTGCTAAAAAGTTTTTTTGTTCGAATTTTTTTGGAAATGGGATTTTCAACAGATCCATCTGAAGTGTTTTTTGGGTAGTATGTGTTAACCCGTTATTGTCCGAAGAAAAGAAATTTCACACCAGATTTTCATGGGAGGATAAGCTAGATGAAGAACAGTAGAAGGATTAGCAACAAAATAGAAAAGAAATATAAACGTCCCATTGATAATCTATATTCATATAGATTTTATGAAGATTTATTTACCAATTATGCTTATTCTTTAAGTGAGAAAAAAAAAGTTTGATAGGAGTGATTTTTTTTATGATTGTATCAGATGATAAGGAGATAGTAAAAATATTCAGAAATGCTACTAAATACAGTTTTTCATATGAATTTGAACAAACAATTAATGATGCTTTATATAGTATGGCCGTTTATGGACAAGCATATATTTTTGTGAAACCAGAATATGTTAAAAAAACTGAGAAAGACGGAAAATTTAATGACGTATTTAATGCATTGCATATTGTGGAAGTAAAAGGAATAGCAAAAAAATACATTTTATTATAGATCTTTTTCAAAAGAAATTTTGAGTTTTGATATAAACGAAGGTGTGTTAATAACTTTGGATTTAAAGGATTTAGGATTTAAAAGAAATTATTTTAAAAAAATCTTGTAAAGAGATTGGGAAAGTATGATACTACATCTGCTTCCTTTGGGTTAATTAACAATGAACCATCATATGATTTCGGTGTACATGTTAAAAAAAACCAAGAAAAAATTGCTTAGAGAGGTGAGAAAATATCGGTTGGAGCTTTGGTACAGATGGTCTTTCGGATAGTTATATTTTGTATAAAGAGATAAAGAAGAGAATATTTAAGATGCGATTGCTGCAATATGTGCTTGAAAAAATAAATAAAGTGTTAGCAGATGAATTTTTTCAGCATAAGGGAGTTAGAATAGAAGCATTGACAAATAATATTGATTATTTAAAAGTGTGGGAAAGATATAATAAAGGAGAGTTAACCGTCTCTGATTTAAATAAAATCATATGGACTAGGTAGGCATAAAGTACGCGAGCTTAAGGTTCCGTATGGAGCGACTTAAGGTCTCGCAGACATTAAGAAATCATGGGATTTGACAACTATGTGCTGTTTATTGTTTTATGGAGGAATAAAGATGAATTATAGTACGGACAAGCCAATTGATACATGTGAACAAGATTTATTAGGAAGAGCATCTTTTTCAAAACAATTGGGAAGAGCAATCTATGATTATAATGGAAAAGATGGATTAGTAATTGGATTATACGGAAAGTGGGGTTCTGGAAAGACATCTGTAATTAACATGGCAGTCAATGAAATGATAACTCTTGCTGAGCAAGAAAATAATATGCCTTTTAGTTATGAAATTTGCACCATGGAATTATTCGGATAAAGATAATTTGATTAGCATCTTTTTCAGAGCTTGAAAAACAAAAATTGAGTTGCAAGACAACGAAGAACTGAAAAAAGGAAGTTGGAAAGGCTTTAAATGATTATGCTGGTGCATTTGATGCATTATCCTTAATTCCAATCGTAGGATCAGGAGTTGCTGCTATATTAAAAAAACCGTTGCACAAGCTCAAGGCACAAATTTAATGCAAGGTGCAGATTTAGAAAAACAAAAGAGCTGTTAGAAAGTGCATTAGTTGAAGTAAACAAGAAGATAGTAATTATAATTGATGATATTGATAGATTAACGAATTCGCAAATTCGTGACGTATTTCAATTGGTTAAACAAGTGGCGGATTTTCCAAATATAATTTACATTTTAGCAATGGATAGAGAGGTTGTCAGAAGGGGCATTACAAGAAGTTCATAATGTTGATGGAAATGAATATTTACAAAAAGATAATACAAGTACCGTTTGAAATTCCAGAATTACGAAAAAAGCAAATTAAATAGTATATTTTTTTCAAGGCTTGATGAGGTTGTCAAGGAGATTTCGGATAAAATAAAATGGGATGATATGTATTGAAGGATGTATTTCAAAATTGTATAGAACCCTATATCAATACATTACGAGATGTTAATAGAGTAATTAATACTTTTCAGTTTAAATATGGAGCAATGTATGAAGAGACTGCATTTGAAGATATGATAGGAATAACAACAATAGAAGTGCTTGACCCAGAATTATATAAATGGATTGGAAATAATAAAGAAGCTGTGTGTGGTGGCTTTTTTCATGGATTGTCATTCGATAAGAGTGATAAAGATTATCGAATGAAATATTCAGAAGAGTTTTTATCATTAGAAATTAATCCAGATAGGGCAATACGTTGTATTGCGGCAATGTTTCCTATGTTTGCTAATGATGTGAATGAAAAAGGTTTTGAATATTTTTCATCTTCTGATATTAGAAGCAAAATGAGAGCTGCTCATAAAGAAAGATTTGAATTATATTTTATGTATGATCTGGATGATATAAGAATCCCTCGTAATATAATTAATGCATGTATCTACAAGTTAGATACTGAATCAATAAGAAATCACCTAGATAAAATTAATAAACAAGGAAATATCATATATTTTCTTGATGAGGTACGTTCATTAATTAACAATATACCATATAAAAGATTAGGTTTAATAGCTTCTATATTTTTAGAAATGCAAGGAAATTTTCACGGACAGAATTCAAAATCAATTTTTACAATATCTGCAAATGATATAGCAGAACGTTGTATAGATGATATGATGAATAGATTAAAAACAGAGGAAGACTGATTTAAAATTATATATACTGCTGTTAAAAATTTGAATAGTCTTAATTTGGGAACAATGGCGAGAAGGATTAATCGAATTGAATTAGCGTATGGAAGATTGGCAGGAAAAGAGGAGAAAGAAGAAGGAAAGATAATTAGTTTAAATCATTTGCGTGAAATAGAAGAACTCTATGTATCAAGAATTCATGATATAGTGAAAACAGTTCCATTTGTGGATATTAAAGGATCTAAATTTGTATTCTATTTATGGGAATCGTTCGAAAAAGAAGGAGCTAAGAATTATATTAATGAGATGTTTGAAGATGATGTGAATAAAATAAGATTCGTATGTATGTTCGCTGATAAATGGAATGAAACGAATGGATGTTCATGGAGTTTTAATCCTAAAACGTATTCCAAATATATTTCTGATGAAGAAATTTTTAACCTAATCCAAGACTATGATAAATCTATGCTGGAAATATTTTCAAGAGAAGAGCAAATCAAAATGGCGTCATTTGTTCTTCGTTATGGTAAAATGAAATGTTTGATGTACACGAACAAGAAGCAATGAAGCTAATAGAACAATGGAAGAACTCTATTGATATGTGAGCTTAAAAAGCTCCAAGACTTTAATTTATTTAAATTTACAAAAAGAAATCAATAAAGATTATATTGAAGATTGTTTCAGGTATGAGTGAAAAGGAATCGGATGAATTATGTATGATGAATTAAAACATGAAATATTAGAACAGATATATTTTTATGAAAACAAAATAGCCCTTGTATACATATTTATTAAAAATAAAAATGTTTATAAGCACTTATGTCAAGAAAATAAAATATCGAAGGAATCGGTGGATGTATTTAATAAATATGGTCAAAAATTTATTAATGTTTATGAGAAAAATAATATTGAATATTTTAGACAAATTGAGTTTGAAAAATTATAAAAAATATTGTGATACTTTGATTGATTCATTAGAAAAAATCTAAAAAGATTTCAAAAACAGAGGAGAAATTGATAAATAAAGCAGTAAAAAGTGTAATTGGGGTTAATAAATGGTTTTATCGTAGAATAGATGAAAACACAATAAGATATTTTACAATGAATGGGAAAATATTTTTATTAGATGTTACAAATAATAATGGACAAAAAACATATCGATTACAGTATAGAGGACAAAAAAGTATAGCAGAAGAGTGTTCAAAGATTGAAGAAGAGATTTTGTCAGAAAACCTAAAGAAACCAAAACAGCGATATTTACAAGATCATCAAGAAAATTAAAAACATTAAAAAGAAATAGAACTTGAGAAAAAAGAAAGGCTGAAAAAATAAAAGGCAAAAAAGAAAGAAGATTAGAAGGAGAAGAAGCTAGAAGGAAAAAAGAAAGCTGAAAGGAGAAAAATAGCGAAAGCAAAAAAGAAAGAAGAATTGAAAAAGCAACAAGAAATAGAAAATGAAAAGAAAAAAATTGAAAAAGCAACAAGGTTAGAACGAATTAGAAAAGAACAAGAGAAGTTAAAACAACTTCCACAGATAAAATATGGTGATTTTATTATAAAAAAAATCAACTTTTAAATGCATACATAATAATCATCATACAGAAGATATGGCGGCAGCTGTTAATGTTATAGAAAAAGATGGTAATATAAAAATTGAAGAAAATTAATGTAGGATATTGTAAAGAATGTAATGTCTTTTTTTGTTTTAGAGAGTATCTATGAAGAATTAAAGAAATGGTATGTTCCAATTTGCAAGGTAAGTGATGTGAAAACATATTATGGATCAAATGGAAAATATGGAATGAAATTAGCACAAGAATCTATTTTAAAACAATACGGATATAATGTTTCAAAAACAGAGGATTTATCGGATACTATAAGGCAAAAAATATTAGCAGTTCTTATTGATAATCATATTGTTACAAAGAATGATATTATTAGTTATTTAGATTTTTTGTTAGTCAAAGACGATATCAGAGTAAATATGAACAAGCAATTTCAAAGTGGGAAGAAGATCGAGAATTTGTAACAAATTATCGACTAGGCGAGTATACAACATACGGAGTAAATGCAATATATAGAAGATAAAAAAGATTGAACAGAATATATAATTCAACTGTGAGTTAATGGCAAGGTTTCTTTTTTATGACTAGCTGAATACAGAATTGAGGGGAATGGATGGATTGGACAAAGTTTAATAACCATGGTGAATCAAATAATCATGCATTTGAAGTTATGTGCAACTTAATTTTTGAATCTTGGTGCAGAGAGACATATCAAGATAAATTAGAGCAATTTGCATTTGTTAATGGGAATGGAGGAGACGGAGGAGTAGAAGCATATGGCATCTTGTCAAATGGAAATATTGTTGGAGTACAGTCAAAATGGTTTCCAAATAAATTAGAAGATGTACAAATTAGACAGATAGAGAATTCGTTTAAAATGGCATTGAAAGTACGTCCTAATATATCTAGATATATTGTTTGCATTCCAAGAGATTTGAATTCTAAGCGAATAGTTAAGAAAGGGAAAAAAAGCTAAAAATACGGAATCTGACAAATGGGAGGAAATGGTTAGAAAATTTAAATCCTTTTATCCAAATGTAGAAATAATACTTTGGGATGAAAGTACAATACAGGAGAAAATAACACGTCCTACCTCACAGGGTATTTATAAGTATTGGTTTGAGAATACAGTACTCTTTGATCAAATATTTGAGAATTCATACGATAAAGTAATTCAGAGTTGGGGAAAAATTAAAATATATTCCAGAAATTCATACGGTTGGACGTATTCATAAAAGATTAGAATGTTTTTTGGGAAGTGTTGAATTAACTGAAAGACGTTATAAAGAAATATGTGCATTCATTTCGAAATTACAAGCATTAAAAAGATCTTACAAAGATTTAATAGCATTAGGGATTCCAGAGACTGCTAAAGACTTAGAGGTAAAAATACAAAGAGATTTAATTGTTATTGAAAAGTGGTTAGATATTTTAAAAACAAACAAAATATTAGTGAAAAATGGTGGAAAAACAAAATTTATTGATAAAAGAATTAGGATTAACGTGTACCGAAAAAAGATATAAAAGAATGTCCATTAAGATATGGTAAATATTTTCATTTTAGAGAAACTGAAAAGTTGTTAGAGAATATAGAGGATGATTTTTATGAGTTAATGTTATTATTAAAAGATTATGATAGTAATAAACTGATTTTTTTTAGGAATGCAGGGTACAGGTAAAACAGCCGGAATGATTGCAGAAACCGCTGGTTTCTTACAAAATAGAATACATTTACCAGTAATTGTACATGCAAGGAGTTTGCGGAAGGCGAAACATGGGTATCGATTATAACAAAAAACATTAGGGCTGAGCACTGAATGGAGTGAGATGGAATTGTTTGGTGCTTTACAAAATGCAGCTTTATTAAAAGGGAAAAATAGAGCAAGCGAATTTTTTTGTCAGACCACAATGCGTAATTTTTGTCGATGGAATAGATGAAGCATCGTCATGGGCATTTTGGAAAAAATAGGATAGATGAAACCAGTACATTTGGAAAGCTGTTTCCAGCTGTTAAATTTGTATTTTTTCTAGACCTTATGTATTTGAAAATGATAATAAATTGGAATATAGAAGTTGTTCTTATTTTTTTGCCCGATACTGGAGATGGAGATTTAGAAGAATTATGTGATAAATATTTTACAGCATATAATGTGGATATTGCAGAAAATCAATGGATAAAAAACAATCTTAGATCACCTATAGCGGTAAAATTATTTTGTGATATATATTGTAACCAAAAAAATTAGTAAAGTGCCACAGAATACAGTAATTTAACACAATTATATAAAGCAAAAATTAAATCGTTAGAAGAGACTTACAATCTAAATAATAATATTAGAGGAGAATCTAGAATGATTCAAATAGCATTGATCGAGTTAGCAGAATTGTTTGCAAAAGATAGTGCTATTCAATACCAAGAAATTTATAATAAAGGATCTGAACAATTAAAGGATTCTTTAAAAAATATATTGGATTTTCTGACAAATGAGGGATTTATATATACTTTTTCAAAACAAGCAGATGAATTTTCGCCACCTAAAATTTTCTATTCATGGGGAATCCAACCTGTATTTGATTATCTTATTGCTCAAAAAAAATGTATGTGAGACTAGATATGGGTGAAAAAATAGAAATCCAATATATAAATGGTATATATCAAATGCTTTCATTAATTTCAATTGAAAATGGAAAACTTATAACAGAGTATCCTAATGTAATGATTGAGGATAGACAAGCTTTTTGAATTAATTTGTTATGCCCTGGCGAATTGTTCATCCGATATTGCGGATAAATATTGTGAATATTTAAAGCAAATGATGAGGAATTCAGTTTCATCATTCAGAGAAATATTTAATAAAGTTATACAACCAGTTTTAAGAATTGAGAGACATCCGTTAGGATCAATTTTGTTGGATCAGTTTTTAAGAGAATTTGATACTTCTGCGAACGAGATATATGGTGGTCAATACCAGCATATTTAAGAGGTAATGACAATACAAAGTGGAAAACATATAATGAAATGGATTTTAATGGTATTCAGCTTAAAAACACAGACAAATATTATGCTGCTCCATTAGCTCTTGCTTGGAGTTTGTCTTCCGTGAATAATGAAATTCGTCAGAGTAGTAGACTTAAATTAACAAAATGGGGAATTGAACAACCATTGGAGTTTTGGAAACTTTTGCAAATCTGTATTGATATTAATGATGATCAGATACTTGAAGATATTTTTGCAGTTGCATATGGAATAGCGTTAGAGTGGTCTATCTGTAATGATTATTTGATGACTGCAGCTAATTGGATATTAAACAATGTATTCACTGAGACAGGATTAAGAAAATATGAAAATGTAGTTTTAAGATATTATAGTACAGGAATAGTAAAAATTGCGATTTACAAAAAGGATTATTAGATCGCAGTATAACTAAACAGATTGAACCACCTTATGTATATGATCCACAATGTTTACCTTTATATAAGGATGCTTTAGGCGCTGAGCGTATGGGTGGGTATGAAGCAATAGATTATGATTTGGCAAGATATGTACTTTGTGATCGTTTCGATGATTATTTTAGACCAGATTATCAGTCAAAAAAATTATTCTACACAAGCTGTTAAATTTATAGAAAAAATATAAAATAAAATATGATATTTCAGAATTAAAAATGGAAGGTTTTATTATAGCGATAGCGTATCAATATTTATTGGATCATGGATGGAATAAAGAAACATTTTGGTCATATAAAGATAAAAATAAAATTGGTGTGGATATTGTAATAAGTGGAACTTATTATCCTGCGACACATGGACAAATGAGTTCAATTATGACTATTGCAGAAAAAAATGTTTGGCTTGCAAAGCATCAGATAGAAAGCAGTTATTGCCAATGAAATACCACTTTGTGAAAATTTTTAGAACATATGAATATGTTAATGATTACTCTCAAATAGAAAACTTTGTAAATCCATACCAAGATTATGTGAATACAATCAATTATCAAAATGAACATAAGTGGTTTAATGCTGAATTATTAGCTGCTCCAAAATTTGATACTATGGATAAAGAGAAAATTGAAGATTGGTTGAACGAAAATATATTCCTTCGTTTGAAAAATGGTTTTCAGAAGATAACAATAATATTATATTGAGTACATTCACAGATATATATAATAAAATAAGTGGAGTTAACGAAACGGTATGGATATCAGCTGGAATTGTAAATAAATCAGATTTTTCAAAATTTTTGTCAGCTGTGGACAATAAATTTGATGATAGAGATCAAATATTAAATGTTAGCGATTTTCATGCTTATCAAGAATGTAAATGTTATTGTACACCACAAGAAGTATGTTTGGCATTCAAATAGAGAAATAAATAATAGTTTGATAATTTCTTATTTGGGAAATAAAATAAGAATTCAAAAAAATTATTGGTAGAGTGTTTAAGTGCCGATGAATTAAAAATCTGAAAAACGTTTTACATTACCATCGAAAATTACGAGAGAACTTTCTGGTATTGCATATGGGGATGGATATTCTTATTTTGATAAAGAAGGAAATGTAATTGCAAGATACAGTAGTGCTGGACAGAGTTGGAAAACATATCAAGATACATTAATGATTAATAGCGTTGCATTAAAAAGAGGTTTAGATGAACAGGGGTATAAGTTGTTTTGGCTCTACAGAGTATATAGAGAGCCTTCAGCAAAGGCTAGAGAACGATACAAAAAAATAATACGAGATACGGATAAGACATATCTTGTTTGGATGGACGGAGAAGAATATCAATATAAAAGAATTAACATGGACGACAAATGATACAAAGGATAGAGATGAAAATTTAGAAAAACAATATGTTAATATATGTGTTGAATATAAATAATCTTAAAAATTATGATGAACATATGTATCAATATATTATTAAATTAGTATGAGATAATGATGTTAAATTGGTTATGGATAAATTATTTTATGGCTTAAAAGAATACTTTTTTGAAGAGGTGTGGTATATAGGAAAAGGAGTGATTATTTGATAAAAGAATATTGTTTTGGAGAAAATTATAGTTCAGGGTTATATTTAATAGACTCTAATATATTGATAGCATTGGGGGAATTTCTATTATAAAAGGAAAATGCACCCCAAAAGAACTTACTCAAGAAATAAGAAAATTTATAATGAAAGCAAGACTGTATGGTATTGACAATGAATTTTCAATTATAGAATTATGTTATGATTACAATACAAATGAGTTGAACAATGAAGCTATGCAAAAATTGATGATTGCATATGATAATTTGACAGAAGTAATGCAGAAAAGGAAATTGAAAATCATAAAGGTGTGGGGGATATGTTTATACACAATAAAAAGAAACAAGTAAAAAATACAATTCAATATATGAAAGTAAAATTTCCATCTTTTTTACTTAGAAAAGAAACAGAAGAAATAAAAACCCTTTTTTATGTTATGTATCTTTATATGCTTAAAATATATCAGTTAAAAAAGAGAACGTTCTATGAAACCATTGAAAAGATAAATAATTTATTTGAATTTATGACAAATGAAATTGATGTATTATTATCAAGTGAATTCTTTATGGCAACATTATTATTTATTGGAGAACATAACGAAAAAAAGATAGCTGAAAAAATTTTTAAACCAAAACAAACCCCAGAATTAAAAGATATTTTTAAATGGATTAATGGATTTGTTTCAGTATCGAATGGCAATGCTCATAGCACAAAAAATCAGAGGAAATAGAAGAACCTATATTTGTAAAATTTGTTACAGCGGATAAAGCATTATATGATTTTATAAGTCGTAGTTATGGATATAGCTTAATTATATCTAAAAAATATGATGACTCAATCAATACATATGAATTTCAGGTGGAAGAAAAAATATAAAGATGAATGGAAAAAATATTTTGAAAAAAACCCTTGAACCAATAATGAAAAAAGATTGGTTGAATCGCATGAGAGAAAAAGAAAGCTCCCTAGTAATTTTAAAAATCTCTTAAAAGAAAATATAGTTTTATTGGAAAATAGTATTTTAAAAAACAACTTAAACAAAAAAACAAAGAGATCTTACAGATTTTACGAAATCATGATCTATGGGTCCCCCTAAGGTCCCATAGACATTAAGAAATCAGTCAAAGAAATCGGCAAAACACAATATGGTGATAATAGGTGGAATTGAACATATAAAAACATGAACATCTAGTATATAATTTAACAACTACAATTTTACCTATAAAAGTTAAGGAGACATCATATGCAGTGCCATTTTTTCATCAAAAAGATATTTTTCACCATGGGAGTTAGGGAGATGTAGAAAATGTAGGATGTGAACCGGCTAAAGGACAGAAGCATACACTGTTTGAATGGAATGGTATAAAATTTGTAACGTATTGTTGTTATAAATTAACATCAATAAAATTAAGACAGATTTTTCAGGGGCAGGCAGATATTTTGTGTGGAGTAGAATGGAATAAAGATACACATTATTTTGGAAATATTATGGAAGCATTGAGTAGAGATATGTATTGTTATTGTGTACAAGCTAATATGTCAGAATATGGGGATAGTAGAATTGTACAACCGACAAAGAAAGATTATGCAAATATTCTAAGGGTAAAAGGTGGCGAAAATACTTCGGTATTGATTGGTACAGTTGATATAGAAAGATTAAGAAAGTGTAGAAATGGTTCGGAAATTAGTAATCCATTTAAACCATTACCTGCGGGATGGGGTGAGATTTAGAATAAAAAAGATTTGAATATACTTAAGTATACGTAGGGGGGCGAATTCATGAAATCTATAAAAGTTTCAAAGAATCATTACAAAGGTGGTGAATAACAATGTTCAATAAAATTCGATTAAAAGAGATACTAGCAGAATACAAAAAAGTTTTTGTACAACAACAGTGGCCTAACGAAAAATACAAATGGGAAGCTGTGCAATGCTTTCAAGAAAAATTGGGATATTAATTCACTTGATTTTGCACAGATGCTTAAGAAATCTCTGAATCAGGTTGGTAATTTGCTTGCGTCTGCGAATAACTTTCCAGCAAAAATGATTATCAGTTTTGTAGAGGCTGCTCCAGAAGAGATACGTTCCATGTATATGGAACTATATGACGAGAGTAAAGATTTATGTGAGAGAATTGCTAATTTTAAAAACAACTCAATACATTATTGGAGCGCTATACAAATGGAGCTGCGCAGCACTATCAGTACGAAAATGCAATCATGGCATATTTATGGCTGCGCTATCCAGACAAATATTATATCTACAAATTCAGTGAAGTAAAAAGCTGTATCATCGGAACTTGAAAGTGACTATCGGTTTAAGAAGGGTGCTTATGTAGATAATATTAGAAATTTCATGGCATTATATGATGAGATATGTGCAGAATTACAGCAGGACGATGAGCTTAGAAATCTGCTTAATTCTCAGATCACGTCGACTTGTTATGCGGATCCCGAGTTACGGACACTTACAATAGATGTTGGATTTTTCATTTTTCGTTATTGGAACAAGGAAGATTCAACAAATGTTCCTCTTTATGCTCAATCTCAAGAAGATGATGGACAGCAATACTGGTTCTTGAATGCAAATCCAAAAATGTGGAGTATGTCCAGTATGCCAGTAGGAGAAGTTCAGAATTATACTTTGTTTAATGACAATGGAAATAAGCGTAGAATCTTCCAAAACTTTCTTGATGCAAAAGGCGGGAGATATGGTGATGCAGTTTCACCAGAGTTATTCATATGAAGACTTCATTATGGGTTTTCGCCCATCTTCTACAGGATTTGAACTGAAGAAGGGAGCATTCTATAACTTCTGTAAGAAGGCCGAGATAGATAGTGATAATGAGTATTTCTTTATCATTGATGAAATCAATCGCGGTAATTTGAGTAAGATCTTCGGTGAGCTGTTTATGCTGATTGAAAACGATAAACGCGGAAATGCGTTGCAGCTTCTGTATTCCGATGAGAAATTTGCGGTTCCGGAGAATGTCTATATGATGTTGCAGTAGAATCTTTTGACGAGATGTATAATCTGTTGGCTGCAATCCTAGCCAAGGGCATAGGGATGCAGTTGAAGCAGGGACTTTACAGAGAATATATAAGCCATCAAGAAGATCTGACGGTTATGCGTGGTAAAAATTAATATGCCAGGTACAATTAAAAATAAACTGCTGCATAAACAAGTACTCACCTGTGATTTTGATGAGCTTTCAGAAAATAACATGTTGAATCAAATCTTGAAAACAACAGTCATGCTTCTTTTGCGAAACGGCAAAGTAAAAGCAAAATACAAAAGATGATCTGAAGAAGAAAATGTTGTATTTTTCGAATGTAGATTCTATAGAACCGACAGAAATTAAATGGTCATCGATTTGTTTTCAGCGTAATAATCAAACATATAGAATGTTAATTAGCATTTGTCAGTTGATGATTGAAGGAATGCTGATCACAACAGATGCAGGTAACTATAGATTAGCATCCTTTGTAGACGA
>VOFC01003510.1_pt1 | contig 26143 bp, 33 predicted proteins | sample 5384161 | NCBI WGS metagenome assembly VOFC01 (sample SAMN12384722, study PRJNA508395) | human gut metagenome | isolation source: healthy gut B | host: Homo sapiens | reverse complement strand
TCGGTATTACTTCGTTCAGTTACGTATTGCCTATAAAAGCCCTTAATGATGTTAAGTTTTCTTTTAACTCTTATACAATGAATATGACATCTGTTAAATAATGGTGTGGCATCTATCAATGATAAAGGCTTGTTTGATGAGTGCGTGGGAAAATCATTGAGGGAAACAAGGAGAAAAGGCAAAAGAATCACTTACAAAGCTTGGATTTACATTTACAGATTCAAAGGCTAATTTCATATTTACTTTTATAAGGAGATGTGCCTGACAAAGGAAATATTTGAAAGCTTAGAAGCAAAGAAAATATATGTAGACTTATTTCAACCAGCCGGGTATAGATAATTATTTAAGAATATCCGGATTTGGTACAGATGGTTTCAGAAATGGATAAGAAACTTATACAGGCATTATCGATATAGTAACTGATTATAAGTGCCGTATCCTATAATGTCATTAAAATGTTATGAATAAAAATACAGGAGTGAAAAATATGGCTGTACCATTTGAAAACAGGAATTTTCATAAGAACTTGAAAAAATGGTGAAAAACTAAAGACAGAAGAGTGCCTAAATGAGAAATGTACCACCTAAAAATAACAGGTTTAATACTTCATACATATTCATTAGCACCACCTCCCTTCTCATTAAAAGCTATAAGCCGGGAGGCTACCACCTTGTAACACGGTTGCTTCTCAAGAAGTGTATCATGCGTGTGAAGGTGTTTCAATTCTAATATTTCGTATACAATTCCACAACAAAAAAGTGCACAATACCATATTTAGTAGTCAGAGGAATAAAAAGAAAATTATATGGACTATATATAGCAAAATAAGAGCTTTGACCCGGAATAGGCTGAAAAGTTTTTTCTAAGGTAAAAATTAGATTTTGTTATTTATCCCCGGGACATTTTCACGGCGCTCTTCCGTCTAATAGTCATAAGACGTATACTTATGAGGAAGAAAGGACGAGGCATATGGGAGAGGCAGAACAACTGGTGCGCAGGGCGAAGAAGCGGGATCCGGATGCATTTACGGAGCTGATGCAGCTTCATGAGAAGGATATGTACCGTACGGCCAGTGCCATCCTGTCGCAGGATGCGGATATTGCGGACGCCATGCAGGAGACGATTCTCACCTGTTGGGAGAAAATAGATACGTTGCAGAAAAATCGGTATTTCAAGACCTGGATGATCCGTATTCTGATCAATAAATGCAAGGATATCCTGCGCTCAGGGGGAGACGGATGATCTGTGTGGAAGAACTGCCGGAACAGGCAGCGAAGGATACAGTAGAGGCGGAGGCCAATCTGGAATGGAAGGAAGCCCTGCGGGGACTGGATGAAAAATATCGTCTGATCGTGGTGCTGTTCTATGCGGACGGACTGCGGACAGCAGAGATTGGAAAATTACTGTAGCTGCCCGACAGTACGGTGCGCACAAGGCTCGCCAGAGGGCGGGAGCAGTTGGCGAGATATTATGCGGAGACAGAGGAAGGAGGCGGAAGAAAATGAGACGAATACAGGAAATAGAAATAGAACTTCCACAGATCGTGTTGGAGCGGGCGGATGCAGCCTATGTACAGATCAGACAACAGGCAGCGCAGGAAAAACATGACGGGCAAGAAGATTCCCCCGGGCAGCAGGCATCCTGTTAGCGGTAGTAATACTTTCCGCCACAGCTGTCTCGGCCGCTGCCGTCGGAATCATGGGATACCGCCGCTATCTGGCAGAGCGCATGACTGACATCGGGACGGAAGAATTGGGACACTTGGAGATGGTGGCAGGACAAGGCAGTGTTCAGGCGGAATTTAACAGAGAACTGACGGCAAGAGAACAGAGTGTATATGAGCAGCTGACCCGGGAATATGAAGAGGATGGCAAATATCCCGCGGGACAGCTTCATGAATTAGCCGAAGAAGAGAACTATTCCGGCACAGGTGTAGCCGTTCGAGCACCCCCGAGGAAGAATATGGCTGTCTCATCTATCTGCCGAGTACCACTGTTACCGAAGAAGAATGGCTGGAAGTCATCGAATATGTGCATAAGCTGGATTACAGCATACAGGAGAAAATATGGCAGCAGAAATATTCCGAGGCGTCCTATTTTGATCGTTATGAACAGATGTCAGATGCGGAAATCGATGAACTGTATGCAATGCTTTCTTCCGCGCCTGTGGATGTCTGGGGAGGGGACAGCCGTGACCTGACACCGGAGGAGCAGACCCGTTATGAAGAGTGGACGGAAAAGTACGAACAGGAAAATGCCTATACAGAAACAACCATTGCAGTGATCACATTCCCGGAAGAATATGACGGACAGGAACTTGTTTACTGTATTGCAGACGCACAGTTTTACTACCCGGAGCGGTCGCTGACGGATGAGGAAATGTTGCAGCTGATCGATCTGGAACACAAAAATCTGTATATCTACGAGCGGATCCAGAGGGAGATCGAGAGGGGAGAACGGGCAGGCTGGCCGGAAACATATGATATCCAGCGGTAATTTTTGATAGAAGATATGCTTGACAATGGAGACCACATGCTGTAGTCTATAATTAGACCACAACATGTGGTCTCTCTACTTTTGCAAAAGTAAAATAAGAAGATCAAAAGAAATCTATGTAATCAGGAAAACAGTAATAGGAGGAAACAACATGGCAGAAATTCAGTTGGGTGTGATCGAGGCACGATATGCGGATATGATCTGGGAGCATGAACCGGTGTCTTCTTCGGAACTGGTAAAGCTGACGGAGGAAGCATTTCACTGGAAGCGCACCACGGCGCATAATGTACTGCGCAGACTGTGTGACAAGGGTCTGTTTCGCAATGACAACGGGACGGTGACTTCCCTGATCTCCAGAGAAGAGTTCTATGCGATGCAGAGCAGACAGTTTGTGGAGGATACCTTTGAAGGGTCTCTGCCTGCGTTTCTTGCGGCCTTTACAAAAGACCGGGCGCTTACCGCAGAGGAGGCGGCGAAGATCCGCAAGATGATCGATGAAGCGGGAGGGGGAGCAGTGTGAAAAGAACTTCTAATCACTCAGAGCAAGGGCTCTATCGTAAAGAAGTTCTAAGTTTTACACGGAAAAACACGTTTTTCGTTGGTACTTATATTGACGATTGGTGTTGGAATGGAGAATAGAATGATTCGTATTTTTGTAACATTACTTACGATGAGCATCGGCGCGGCATGGCTGATCCTGATCGTATTGTTTCTCAGACTTCTGTTAAGACAGGCACCGAAGTGGGTGAACTGTGTGCTGTGGGGATTTGCAGCCTTACGACTGGTGTGTCCTTATGTGCCGGAGAGCCGGTTCAGCCTGATGCCGGGAGTCTTCCGGATGCAGAATCGCTACGGCAGTGCGGCGGATCTGACGCTTGCACAGACACCGGTCATAGTGGGTAATCCTACACAAAATGTGATTGAAGGCGCGGGCAGCAGGGCTGACAGGAATCCCGACAGGTGCCGGGGCAGTGGCAACAGGCTTTGGAGGCGAACTGTTCCAGCAGATTCTGTCTGTGGGAAGCATTCTATGGTTGATCGGTGCGCTCGTAATGCTTGGGTATGCCGTATACAGTTATCTGCGGGTACGAAGACAGGTAAGTGAGGCGATATGGCTGCGGGACAATCTCTGGATTTGCGATCAGGTGAAGTCTCCGTTTATTCTGGGGATGTTCCGACCTAAGATCTATCTGTCCTCCGGCATGGAGGAAGCACAGCTTCCCTATGTCATCGCTCATGAACAGGCACATCTGCGCCGGGGCGACCAGTGGTGGAAACCGCTCGGTTTTGTACTCCTTATGATCCACTGGTACAATCCGTTTGTCTGGGTGGCATATATTCTGTTCTGCCGGGATCTGGAACTGGCATGTGATGAAAGCGCGGTGAGAGACCTTACGCTGGAAGAACGTAAAAGCTACTCCTATGCACTGCTTTCCTGTAGTATGCAAAGGCGGCTGGTGACGGTATGTCCGCTTGCCTTTGGGGAAGTAGGGGTGAAAAAGAGAGTGAAAGAAGTATTGAACTATAAGAAACCGTCCTTTTGGATCCTGCTGGCGGCAGTCGTGGTATGCGTGATCGTGGCGGTATGTTTTCTGACGAATCCGAAGGACGGAACGACAGTTGTTTTGACCAACGAAGCGGGGAGCAGCGAAGCTGATGCGGCAACGAATGCGGCGCTGGAGCAGGCGGCTGCAAAACAGGAAGAGGTGGAACAACTGAAGGAATCACTTGCAGCACAACAGGAGTCGCTTGCGGAGGGACTGGACACCGCAAAGCAGGAGAATACCACTTGGATCTATGTGGAGAACAGTTCCTACAGCGGTTTCTTTGCCGCAAAAGGGTATGTTGCTTATGCACAGATGGAAATGGGCGGAACATCCATTTTCCTGGTATCGGATGGATCCTATCAGGACGGAGATCATACCTATGCAATCTCCTGTGATGTCTACCGTGTGGGAGCGGATGCAGCGCCGGAGAAGCTGGGTAGCTTAGAGAGCGGCGGAACGGCATATCCGCTAAGCAGTGGTGCAGATGGAATCTACGTGACCTCAGGGCACAGCATTGAAGTGTATGTGATCGATGCTGCTAGCGGAAAGCTGGGACTTGCCGTTCCAATACGGAAGTCTATGACGAGAACGGTAATGCGACTTATTACCGCCTGGACGATCAGGGACAGACTGTGGAAAGCACCGAAGAGGAGTATATAAAAGAATGGGACATCTACAGCAAGGTGGCATCTCCTATAGAATTTACTGTACAGAAATAGGAAAAGGAATACTAACAATAAATAAGTTGACAAGCAGAACGAATGTTCTGCATAATGTATATGGGCGTTAGCCTTAAGGTGCTACTTCACGTTGACGTGAATGGTGGTTCACTTTTTGCGGAGAGTTGATAGCTCTGATTACATAGATCATCCCATATGGGAAATCTTGGAAAGGAGGACTCTGCTTATGCTAACAATCGGTGACTTGATTGCAGTGATTAGTCTCTGCTTAACCTGTTTGGGTCTTGGCTATTCGATTGGTTCTAATAGTGATAAGACCACAAAAAAATGACCGCCCCTAACCTGACAAGTTGAGCAGTCATTTTTTCTCATATAAATCAGGTGAACCGTCATCAGTAGCACCTTTTCTAAAATTATGATAACATTACTTTTATAAAATGTCAAACTTGTATTTTATAAAATGGTAATTTATAATATATAGTATTATTAAAATTACGAATAAAAGACAACGGGGGGAGCGTATGCATAATAAGAAGGTATTCACAGGCTGTATGATACGACACGGCGGACTGCTTGCGACAGAAGCGATTCTGGCATTGGCCGTCAGCGTGATCCTCGTGCAGGGCAATAAAATCATCAGCGGCGTGATCGACGAAATGCTGTCAGGCAGGCAAGTCCTGTTTGGAAGCTTTCTGCTGCAATTTTTGATCTATACGGTGGTGGGAACCATTGCCGCTTTTCTACAAAGTGCCGCAGCCAACCGGTATGCGGTGGCGGTCTGCACGGAGTACCGGGATCTGGTGGCGGAGAAGCTGTACCGCACGGAGTATAAATATTTTGATGCCAATTATTCTGCTACCTTACTCAATAAAGTCATCGGAGATCTGGGAGAGATTACAAGTTTTCTGGAGACGGTGCTGCCGGATATGATCGCCAGCCTCATTGGCATTTTTACCTATGCAGTCTATATCGGGGAGACGAACCTGGGGCTGGCTTATGGTCATTCTGATCACATATCCCCTGATCTTCTGGATTGCAGGAAAACTGGTGAAACGGATCCGCGGTTTACAGGCGAACTACCGGCAGAAGACCGACGTAATGGCACAGATCGCCCAGGATGCGGTCAGCGGCATTCTGGTATTGCGCTCCTTCGGCATCGAAGAGGTCTTCCGCAAAAAGATGCACAAAGCGTCGGTGGAACTGGTGGAGAATGAGGAGAAGCGTACCCAGATCACCAACACCGCCATCGTTGTAAGAAAGCTGATCCAGTGGCTTCCCAACATTATCAGTGCCGTCTATGCCGTATGGCTGGTGAGCCGCGGAGCGGTCAGTTTGGGCGGACTGGTAGGATTTATCCTGATCCTGAGCAAGTTCGTGGATGCCTATACCGGACTGCCCTTTGCCATGGTGGATGCCTCTACGGGAATGGTCAGCGTCGACCGTGTGGAGAAGATATTGTCTGCGGAGGAGGAACCCTCCGGCGAGGGATGCGCGGATGCAGTGACCCGGGCGGTAGAGAACGTGATCGCATTTGAAAAGGTGGATTTTGCCTACCATGAAGAGGTGCCGGTATTACAGGGACTGACTTTTTCGGTAAAAAGGGAGAAAACATCGCATTTGTAGGAGAGTCCGGCGGCGGAAAGAGCACGATCTTCCGAATTCTATGCGGCTTCTATGAAAAGACGGCCGGAGAATACCGGTTCTTTGGCAGAAGGATTGAGGAATGGAACCAGGGAAGCCCTGCGGAGCAGATCGCGTTGGTGTCCCAGAATGTATTCCTGTTCCCTACGACCATCGCGGAGAACATCGCTTACAGCAAGCCGGGAGCGACGAAAGAACAGATCGTGGAGGCCTGCAAAAAGGCGCAGATTCATGATTTCATACAGACATTGCCCGAAGGTTATGAGACTATGGTGGGAGAACGGGGCGCGATCCTCTCCGGAGGCCAGAAACAGCGCCTTGCCATTGCCAGAGCGATTCTGAAGGATGCCCCAGTGCTTCTGTTGGATGAGCCGACCTCCGCTGGATGTGGAGACGGAGAGCGGGATCCAGGAAGCGATTTCCACGGTGATGGCGGGCAGAACATGTGTCACCATTGCACATCGTCTGTCCACGGTACAGAATGCAGACAGGATCTGCGTGCTCAGGCAGGGCCGGATCGCAGAGTGCGGCACCCATGAGGAACTGTTAAAACAGAGTGGAGTCTATGCGGCCATGTACGGAGAGGAGGCAGACCATGCAGAATTATAAGCTATTTATCCGCTCCATGCGTGTCATGGGGAAGAAGCGGTTTGTCTACCTGGGATCCATCTTCGTCATGAGTGTGACCTTTGCCCTGTTCGGGATCATGAGCTCTCTGCTGATGAAATGTGTGGTGGACATCGCCCAGACCGGGGAATATGAGAGACTGGGGTATTCCATCGTAGCTCATTGTGGTAGTAGGTGTCATCTCTCTGTTGATCTACCGTGTGGCAACGATCCGCTACAACGTGGAGGCAAAGCGGGTCTATGGTGACCTGTCGGAGAAGGTGCTGGATGCAGAAATGAGCCTTCCCTACAGCTATTATGAAAAACACCACAGCGGCGAGATTGTCTCCAAAGTGTCCTATGATCTCACGAAAATGGGAGACATCTACGGTTCCAGACTACGGAGAGTGGTGATGCCCTTTTTACAGGTGGTGTCATACCTGATTCCTATGTTTCTCTTAAGCTGGCAGCTGACATTGTGCCTGCTGGCAGTTAACAGCGTGATGATGGCGATTGAGCTGTTATTGTTAAATCCCATGCACCGCATCAGCAGAGAATTGTCCGGAATTAACACCGCCATGACCAACAGACTGTCAGACATGCTGCAGGGAATGGAGCAGGTGCGGATGTTTCCCGGCGGGCGGGGAACCGTGGCGCAGTTTCGGGAAGAGAATCACCATTATGAGAAAAAGAACGGTCGCAAGACATTGTATACCGCCTGCCTGGAGGGCAGCAGCAAGGGCTTTGAACTGTTGTGTTCCCTGGTATTTCTGATGTTGGGAATCTACTATGTGGATAAAGGATACACCACCCTGGGAGCGCTGGCGGCGATCTATACCATGTATGCCTCCTTCTCATTCCAGTTTTTACAGATCGGAAAGTACATTCCGGAGCTGGTGGGATGTCTCGCCAACGCTCAGAATATTTTTGATTTCCTCGATGAGGTCAAGGAGCCGGCAAACTGGTATCGGGAGAACGGCGACGAACGGATAGCGGAGACAGCGCAGGCAGAGACGCATGCCGGGCAGAAGACCACGACCGGGATACAGCATGCCAATGCCGTGGAGATCCGGACCATCCGCTTTTCTTACACCGGAGAAGAAGACGTGCTCCGCAATTTTACCTTAGAAGTGAAAAAGGGGGAATGTGTTGCCATCACCGGAGCATCCGGCTGCGGCAAGACGACCCTCTCCAAGCTTCTGCTTGGGACTGTATCCCTTAGGAGAAGGCGATATTTGTGTCAACGGAATGTCTATGCGGGAGAGTGACCTGGCAGACCTGCGCCGTCAGATCGCCTATGTCCCCCAGGAGCCGTACCTGTTCCAGGGCTCCATTGCGGAGAATATCCGAATGGGAAGACTGGATGCCACAGAGAAAGAGATCAGAGAAGCGGCAATGCAGGCGCATGCCCATGACTTTATCATGGAATTCCCGGAAGGGTATGATACCACGGTGGGCGAGCGGGGCAACAATCTCTCCGGCGGGCAGAGACAGCGGATTGCCATTGCCAGAGCAATCTTAAAAGATACTTCCATCATCCTGCTGGATGAGGCAACCTCGGCACTGGATAACGAGTCCGAACAGGCAGTCAACGAAGCCCTGCGGAACCTCCAGGGACAGAAGACGATCCTCATGATCGCCCACAGACCCTCCACCATCGAACTGGCGGACCGGGTGTGCACGATGGTGCGGGCTGAACTTTAAAATAAGTTTTCCCCCTTGACAGAAAAATAGAATGTGTTTATATTTATAACAGTGTTATATAACACTGTTATAAATTTTTGGAGGAAAAAGTGACAAAACAGATCGAAGGAGTTTCAGAGAAAATTCTGGCCTGCGCCAAGGAAGAATTCCTGGAGAAGGGATATTCCGAAGCATCCCTGCGGACCATCGCGGCGAAGGCAGATACTACCACCGGATCCATCTATTCCCGGTTCCGGGATAAGGAAGGACTGTTTGGTGCCATTGTGGAGCCTGCTGCAGAGGGTCTGACCCGGATATTTCTGAAGACACAGGAGGAATTTCATGCCAGGGGAGGCAGAGGTTCAGCCGAAAGTGATGGAGACGTATGTGGTTTCCGGAATGGACGAAATGCTGGATTATGTCTACGATCACTTTGAGGATTTTCAGTTATTACTGGATGCCTCTTACGGTACCAGGTATCAGGACTTTGTGGAACATCTGGTGGATATTGAGACAGAGTACACCTACAAGTACATAGAGGCAACGGCGTCCCTGCAGGACGGCAGTGAAATTACGGAAGAGTTCATACATATCATGGCGAGAGCCATGTTCGACAGTATGTTCGAAGTCGTCAGACACCGCATGGACAGAGATACTGCCAGAAAATATCTCCATATGCTGGAGAAATATCATTATGGTGGCTGGGGAGCCATCATAAAGCTGGGATAAGGGGAAGACTAAGACTTCGGAATACCCGGAAAATCTGAAACGAAAAGACTGCTTCGGAAAGAGGAGGCAGTCTTATAAAAACCGATGCGGTTAGTTACAACTAATTCAAAACAAGCAGTGTTATGACAAAAAGCAGAAAGGGAAAGAGGGAAAGATCACATGAAAAAAGAAAGCTCTATGCAGAAGCTGTTCGCTTATGCAGGTAACTACAAGTATCTGACCATCGCGTCATGGATCCTGTCTGCTACCAGTGCCCTGATCGCACTATTGCCGTTTTATTACATATGGCGGATCATGCAGGAAGTGGTGCTGGCAGCGCCGGATTATAGCAAGGCGCAGAATCTGTCGGGGCTTGGATGGAGTGCCGTGGGATTTGCACTGCTTTCCATGAGCATTTATATCTGCGCACTGTTGTGCTCCCACATTGCAGCCTTCCACGTGCAGGCGAATATGCGAAGCACGCTGATGCGTCATATTCTGACGCTGCCCATGGGATTCATGGACAGTGAGGGCAGCGGTAAGATCCGTAAGATCGTCAACGAATCCACCGCAGCCACCGAGACCTATCTGGCACACCAGATGCCGGATAAGGCGGGAGCAATGGCAACTCCTGTGGGACTGCTGCTGCTTTTTGGTGATATTTGACTGGAAACTGGGGCTGTTAAGTCTCGTGCCCGTCGTCCTTGCGTTCCTCATTATGGGTGCCATGACCGGACAGCGCATGAAAGATAAAATGACAGAATACCAGAATGCGTTAGAGGAGATGTCCAGTGAAGCAGTGGAATATGTCCGCGGTATTCCGGTAGTGAAGACCTTCGGACAGTCGGTATTTTCTTTCAAGCGTTTCCAGACCTCTATTAAAAATATGAAAAATGGACCATCGCTTATACCAAAGAACTGATGTGGCCCATGGTAGGCTTTTTACCACACTGATCAATGCGATCTTTGCCGTTCTGATCGGTGCCGCTTACTGGTTCGGTGGAGCAAGCGGGGATCCTGAGGTGCTGATCAACCTTCTGTTTTACATCATTATCACTCCGGTACTGACCGTTACATTAGGCAAGATCATGTACGGCGGAGAGAACCAGATGATTGTGGAGGATGCTCTGAAAAGAACTGATGGTATCTTAAGCCGCAAAGCCTCTGCCGGAAGCCGACAAAGAGCAGAACATCAAGGATCATTCCATTGCGTTACAAAATGTATCCTTCCGCTATGAAAATGCGGGAAGAGATGCCCTGCATCAGATCAATCTCGATATCAAAGAAGGAGAGCATGTGGCATTTGTCGGTCCCTCCGGCGGCGGTAAGACCACGCTGGCAAGTCTCATTGCCCGTTTCTATGATACCACAGAAGGTAAGGTATGCATCGGCGGCGTGGATGTGAAGGATATTCCTTCCGCACAGTTGATGAATATGGTGTCCTTCGTATTTCAGGACAGCAAACTGCTCAAGATGTCCATTTACGATAATGTCCGCATGGGCAAAAAGGATGCCACCAGAGAAGAAGTCATGGAAGCTCTGAAAAATGCCCAGTGTGAGGACATTATTGCAAAGCTGCCGGACGGTGTGGATACCGTCATCGGAAGCCAGGGTACTTATGTATCCGGAGGTGAGGCACAGCGCCTGTCCATTGCGAGAGCGATGTTAAAAAATGCACCGATCCTGATCCTGGATGAGGCTACCGCTTTTGCTGATCCGGATAATGAGGCGAAGGTACGGCAGGCATTTACGAAGCTTTCCGCAGGCAAGACCGTGATCATGATCGCACACAGATTGTCCTCGGTTGTGGATGCCGACCGCATCTGTGTGTTGAAGGATGGCGGAATTGTGGAACAGGGAAACCATGAAATATTGCTGGAACAAAACGGACTGTATGCCCATATGTGGGAAGAGTACAATAAATCCGTCAGCTGGAAAGTAGGAAAGGGGGAGAAATAGAATGAGTAGCTTACATGCAAAATTGCAGCATAAATACGCGCTTTCCGAAAAAGGTGCGAAGGATATGATAAAGGCATTTGTATCCGTAACATGTTCCGATCTGGTGTTGATGTTCCCGGTATGGATGCTGTATTTTCTGGTAAGAGATTATTTACAGGCACCATGGCAGGCAGAGGTGTTTTCTACATTGTGGGCTGCGTACTCTGTCTTCTTCTGATCGCGCTGACAACGTTGGTGCAGTATCGTGCCACGTTCCTGGCAACTTATGTGGAGAGCGGCGTGCGCAGAATTGCTCTGGCAGAGCAGCTGCGTAAGATCCCGTTATCCTTCTTCGGAAAAAAAGATCTGTCCGATCTGACAAGTACCATTATGGCGGACTGTGCCACCATGGAGACTGCATCCTCCCATTTCATTCCGGAACTGGTTGGTTCCTGTATCTCCACCACACTGATCGCTGTGGGTACCTTTTTCATGAACTGGAGAATGGCAATCGCAGCACTGTGGGTACTGCCTGTGTCTTTCCTCATTGTGGGATGTTCCGGCAGGGTACAGAAGAGCTTAAGTAAGAAGCAGATGAAATTAAAAATGGACTGCGCGGACGGCATTCAGGAATGCCTGGAGACCGTACGTGACCTTCGGGCCAACAATGCCCAGGCTGAGTACATGGAAGGCTTAGAGGGCAAGATCCGTGCCGTGGAAAAACATGCACTGGTGACGGAGCTTGGTACGGCAGTCTTTGTAGGCGGTGCCCAGATGATCTTAAAGCTTGGCATCGCTACCGTGGCATTGACCGGCGGTGTGTTGTTAGTAAAGGGAGAGATCGACATCCTGACCTTCTTCGTATTCCTCCTGTTGGTATCCAGAATGTATGATCCCCTGCAGGTGGCACTGCAGAATCTGGCAGCTATTATCAGTACCAGTGTGCAGTGTGACCGTCTCGACGAGATCCTGTCCCATGAGATCCAGACCGGTGCCAGCACCATGGATCCTAAGGGGTATGACATCGAATTTTCCCATGTGGGATTCTCCTATGACAGTCAGGATACCGTACTTCGCGATGTCACTTTCACGGCAAAACAAGGCGAAGTGACCGCATTGATCGGACCTTCCGGCGGCGGTAAGACCACCGTGTCCAGACTGGCTTCCCGGTTCTGGGATATCCATAAAGGTAAGATCACCGTGGGCGGCATGGACATCTCCACCATCGATCCGGAGACACTGATGTCTCTGTACGCTATCGTATTCCAGGATGTGACCCTGTTCAATAATACGGTGATGGAAAATATCCGTATCGGCAGGCAGAATGCTACGGATGAAGAAGTGCTGGCTGCGGCAAAACTGGCGCATTGCGATGAGTTCGCGGAGAAACTTCCGAACGGCTGGCAGACCATGATCGGTGAGAACGGTTCGGAACTGTCCGGCGGTGAGAGACAGCGGATCTCCATTGCCAGAGCCTTTTTAAAGGATGCTCCCATCATCCTCATGGATGAGGCAACCGCTTCTCTGGATGTAGATAACGAGACACTGATTCAGGAATCTCTTTCCAAGCTGATCCGCAATAAGACCGTTATGATCATTGCGCACCGCATGCGTACCGTGGCAGACGCAGACAAAATCGTTGTATTGAAGGATGGCGTGGTGGCAGAGCAGGGAACGCCTGCCGAACTGGAAGCAAAAGATGGCATTTACCGGCATATGAAAGCACTCAGATGGAGGCTGCCGGCTGGACATTATAATCAAACAGCCTTTTTAAAAGGAGCGGTCCGCTTGTTTACAGGCGGATCGCTTTTAGCATATTGCGTAATTCCTGCGAACGACATATAATACAATCCAACGGCAGAAAATTATCAAATGGAGAGGAACACAGAGGAATACCATGCAGATAACAGCAATGAAAAAAGACGATTTTTACAGACAGATGTTCAAACTGACCATCCCGATCATTATACAGAATCTGCTCAGTGCAGCAGTGAATTCCGCGGATGTTATTATGCTAAACTATGTGGGACAGTCCGCAATATCCGCAGTATCCCTGGCGTCAAATTTTTCGAATGTTCTGTTTATGGTATATTACGGACTGGGGACGGGAGCCACTCTCTTGTGCGCCCAATATTATGGAAAGGGGAACCTGGAAGCAATTCATACTGTAGAAGGAATCACACTTCGTTTCTCTATGGCAATCTCAGGTATTGTTGCGCTGATTGCATTTTTCCTCCCTCAGAAGATGATGCTTCTCTTTACTCCTGATCAGGAGCTGATCACCATCGGTGCCTCTTATCTGCGGATCATGGGCATCACATACCTGTGCTGGGGCATCACGGAAGTATATCTAGCCATTCTGCGAAGCGTAGGTCGTGTGACGGTCAGTATGGCGTTGAATATGCTGGCTTTCGTATTGAATGTCATTCTGAATGCCACATTTATCTTCGGACTGTTCGGCATGCCAAAGCTGGGAGCTACCGGTGTCGCCATTGCCACAGCCCTGTCCCGACTGGTGGAACTGGTGGCATGCGTCATTGTATCTTCCTTGAGCAAAAATGTAAAACTGCATCCGAAGTACCTGCTCGTTCACAGTAAAGTGCTGACACAAGATTTCATGCGTCTGTCTCTGCCCGCACTTTGCAACGATGTGTCCTGGAGTGTGGCGTTTTCCATGTATTCCGTGATCCTGGGGCATCTGGGAACAGATGCGGTGGCTGCTAATTCACTGGTCGTCGTAGTGCGCAATATCGGTACGGTATTCTGTTTTGCCATTGCCAGTGCAGGTGGTATATTGCTGGGAAATATTATGGGACAAGGCAATCTGGAGAAGTCGAAGAGTTACGCTTCCCGGATGTTGAAGATGACGGTAATCGCCGGAGCTATAGGCGGCCTGATCGTACTGGCAATTACACCCTTTGTGTTACGGTTTGCTACATTGAATGACACAGCCATGCATTATCTGAAATATATGCTGCTCATCAATACTTATTATATTATGGGCGCTGCCGTGAATACGGCGCTGATCGCCGGAGTATTCCGTGCCGGCGGGGATACGAAGTTCGGACTGATCTGCGATACGATCGATATGTGGTGTTATGCGATCCCTCTGGGATTCTTCGCCGCATTTGTACTGAAACTTCCGGTACTGTGGGTCTATTTCCTGTTATGCACGGATGAATTCGTCAAATGGCCCTGGGTCATTAAGCATTACCGCGAGGGCAGATGGGCGAAGAATATTACCAGAGAAGAAGTATGATCCTGAGTTAATTACATAGCCTTTTCCTGCTCTTCCTGAATCTCGGGGAAGACAGATAACATGGGCTTTACGTCTTCTTTTTTAATGATACGTGCCACGTAATTTTGCGTGATCTTCATTACTACGGGAGACAGGGCTATGACACCGATCAGGTTGGGGAATCGCCATCAGACCGTTGAAGGTATCGGACAGATCCCAGGCAAGACCAAAGTTCATGGTGCAGCCGATGAAGATCATCAGTACGAACACTACCTTGTAGACAATGGTGGATTTCGTACCGAATAAATATTCACAGGCCTTGGATCCGTAGTGGCTCCAGCCCAGTACAGTAGAGAAGGCGAACAGCAGGATCGCAATGGCGATAAAGGCGGGGCCGAAGCTGCCGAATACGGTAGCAAAAGCCTGACCCACCAGAGCGGAACCGGATACATCCACCAATACGGCACCGGTGTCCAGATCGATCAGTCCGGAGGACAGAACTGCGAAAGCCGTCAGTGTACATACGACCATAGTGTCAGCGAATACCTCGAAGATGCCCCACATACCCTGACGCACGGGTTCTTTTACGTTGGAACTGGAATGCACCATAACGGAGGAACCAAGACCGGCTTCGTTAGAGAACACACCACGCTTCATGCCCCAGGTCAGAGCCAGCTTCACTCCGGAGCCTACGATACCGCCGCCTACAGCGCGCAGACCGAATGCACCTTTGAAAATAGCGGTGAATACGGCACCCACGTGGCCGATATTTGCAAAGAAGATTACCAGTGCACCGATGACATAAGCGATGGCCATAAAGGGAACCAGCTTCTCGGTGACGGCAGCGATGCGCTTTAACCCACCGACAATGACCAGTGCACCGATGATCACCAGTACGATGCCGGTTACCGTAGCGGGAATGGAGAAGGCGGAGGTCATGTTGGCTGCATGGAATTGACCTGACTCATGTTGCCGATACCGAAGGAAGCCAATAGGCAGAAAGCAGAGAACAGCACAGCCAGTACGGCACCGATCTGTTTGCAGCCCTTATAGGAGCCGAGACCGTCCTTCAGATAGTACATGGCACCTCCGCTCCATTCGCCTCTGGAGTTCCGGCGGCGGTAGTAGATACCCAGCACATTTTCTGAGTAGTTCGTCATCATGCCGAAGAAAGCTACAACCCACATCCAGAAGATGGCGCCGGGACCACCGGCGACCAGAGCACTTGCCACGCCGACGATATTACCGGTGCCGATGGTGGCAGCCAATGCGGTGCACAGCGACTGGAACTGGGAGATGGACTGATCTCCGGCCTCCGTATGTTTCGTTACGTGCTTGTCGTGAAAGATGCCGCCTACTGTATTTTTGAACCAGTGTCCGATGTGGGATAACTGGAAAAATTTCGTCAGGATCGTCATCAGGATACCGGTACCTACCAACAGCACCAGCATGGGAACACCCCATACGAAACCATTGACGGCACTGTTCACATTTGTAATGAACTCTACCATATACATTTTCCTCCTTTTGTTTTCAGGTAAAAGAAAAAGCGCAGACACCCGAAGATGTCCACGCTGACATAGTTACCTGATCTGTATTTCGTTTCTGATTTTTTCCCAGTATAACATATAGGAAAAGATGCCGCAAGAGAAAATTTTCTCAAAACCCCTATGGACCTAAAGTTAGCTTTAGGTATTATGATAGGAGAGATCCTGCATCAGCCCACGAGATTTCAGGCCATGGCAGAAAAATACGGTGTTTCCGTACCGCAGCTGTGCATCCGGTATACTTTGCAGTTAGGCACTCTCTGCCCAAGACCGGCAATCCCGAGCATATGAAGACCAATGCTGAGGTAGACTTTGAGATCAGCGCAGAGGATATGGACGTCTTGAAGAACATCAAGCATATTGAAAGCTATGGCGCTAACAGCGGATTCCCTCATATAAGAAAAACTGTCGTGGCTGTTGTCGTAGATGGATCTCAGGGGAAGATTATCGGGAAGCATGGCATGGATCCCGTCTTCGTCGTCTTCCATAGCTTTCTCATAGTACCAGCATTTGAATTTCAGCATATCCAGAGTCTTTTCCAGCTGTTTCATTTCGTCTTCCACTGCGGCCTTGCGGGCTTCGAACATGGCCTTGCGGTCCGATAAGTGGAAGGCCCTTCCTCCACCCACTGGCAAATAACAGGAATCGGCTACGGAAGGACATTTGTGTATGAGGCACAGAAGCGAGTAAATGCAGGGGATGTACAGAGTGCGCAGGGAAGTGCGACGGAGACAGCAGAATCCCGTTTCGCGGAGAGCATTGAGGAATTGGCAAAAGAAGACAACACCGTGAAGACTCCGGTGACCCGCGGCGTACAGCTGGCCCGCCATATCGAGGGAAAGGACAAGGTGCCCTATGGAGAAATGGCAGAGGACGGCGTCATTGAATACAACGGTGTGATCTTCGTCTGCGATTATGAGCATAATCGTCTGACACTGGGAGACACCACCAATAAAGAGGACTGTATCAATATCCCGCTGTCTGGCGGTGGAAGTCTGCTGGTGAACCGGGACAACATTGATGCCCTGTCCAAGGCCATCGGCATGTTCAGTCCGGAGGATGTGAAGCGGATCCTGGAGGCACTGGCAAGGGATAACAAGATCCAGCAGATGAAGAAGGAATTGGATGACATGGAGAATGGAGACGACGTGGATAACAGTGAGGAGGCGTCAGAGACTGCCGATGTGGACAAGGCAGCGGGAACGGACGCGGCCGGGATAGCAGGAGAGCCGGAAAAGAGGATTTGAGCCTTATGGAGCAGATCAAAGAGAAAATGCAGGAAATCTACGACAAGCTTCAGAACGGAGACACGGATACCAAGTTCCAGATCGGCAATCAAGAATTTACGATCAAGGAGTGGGATCATTTCTTAGAGAAATTCGACAGTGTGTAGGATGCCATCCGGGCGGCACTGGAGGAAAAATCGAAAAGGAAAAAGGTAGAACGGCTGGAAGAGAAACTGACAGGTATGTCGGAGACAGCAGAAGAGCCGGATGAGGTGGATAGTATCCTGGCCCAGAGTGTGAAAACCACGGAAGAGGGCAGTGACCCTAAGACCTGGTATATCACCTGCTTTTTAGCGAAGATGGCATCTGGTGTAAGAAATTCACCGAAGGACAGGAAGGAGAGGATCTGTGGCGTATGGAATTTACGGATCCTTCCCAGTACCAGAAGGTGTTAAATTATTTACAGAGCTTCGCAGAGGGGGAAGAAGTTCCGCATGCAGAGGAAGAGGACTTCTGGAGAAGATTCCTTGAGGAAGACGCACGGTAGATCTGGCGTCAATCAGGATTTTTCCGATATTCCCGAGGAGACTTTCCGTAAACTTTTTTGAACAGGTCCTTAAAATAGTTGCTGTCGTTGAAGCCGTATTCCAGAGCAATATCCGTGATGGAACTGTTGGTGGTAAGAAGCGCCGTCTGGGCGTGTTTGAGCCGTACATAGTTTAAATATTCCTTGAAGCCCATGCCGGTGATCAATTTGAATTTCTTGCTGAAGTAAGTGGGGCTTAAGGAAGCCACGGAGGAGACTTCCTCCAGTGTCAGGGGATTGCGGAAGTTGTTGTAAATGTATCTTGTGGCAAGCAGGATGTCCGCATCCCGGGAGGTCAGCAGATCCGGTTCCTTCTCATTCATGACGGAATGGCGCATCAGAATGAGCAGAAGCTCTTCCAGATAGCATCGCTCAAAATGCTCGAGTATTCATCGAACCGGGAATTCTCAGTGAGCATCCGGGTTAGCAGAGAGTGCAGATATTCCCGGTATACCGCGGGAACGCTGCCCATGAAGGAATGCAGCTGCAGCCCCTGCCCGGATATGGAAGTGAGGCTGTCGGCAGACCGGTCCGTTAAATGCAGATATTCTTCTTTGAAATAGATCATCACGATCTCGCAGACCTCTCCGGCGGAATACAGAGAGTGATGCAGTTCCCCCGGAGCAATGAAGACCAGATCTCCGGCCTCCAACTGGTAGACCGTATCTTTTAGCAGGAAGCGGCAGCTTCCGGACCAGAGATAGAAAATTTCATAAAAGCTGTGATAATGATCGGGCTGCAGGGGGGAAAAATCGCCTCTGCGGCCCTTTTCCACGATAATCCGGTCAATATCTTTTCTGCCGCGTCTGCCTTTTTTCGTTGTGATATCCATAGCGCTCCCTCACTTCCGGTGTATGACATTGATGCAGTCAGAATACCACAAAAAAACAGTGCTTTCAACCAAAACAAGCTATAAAAACAGCAGTAAATATAAATTAATTACGCTATTATAATAATTGAAAAAGGAACCCGCCTCTTTCAAAAATACTTTTCTCTCTATCCCCCTCGGTATACTCCCCCCCTCGCCGAGGGGAATTTTTTGCGCAAAAATCATGGAAAACAGGCAGTCTCGTTACAATGGATTGCGCATTTTCCAAAGGATTGTTACCATAAGGGTACAGATAGGCCGGCATACGGTGCTAAAGCAAAGGTGCTAAAGCAAAGGTGCTAAAGCAAAGGTGCTAAAGCACCTGAGAGTTTGCAGAGTACAGAAAGGTATAGGGATTAGTATGGATAAAAAGAAAACTGGAAATCTGATCCGGGAAGCCAGACAGCGCAAAAATTATACCCAGAGTGAACTGGGAAGGATGTTAGGGGTGACCAACAAAGCGGTATCCCGGTGGGAGAATGGAGAAAGTTTTCCGGATATCGGCGTATTGGAGTCCCTGTCTCATCTGTTGGAACTGCCGATTCAGGACATTGTGACCGGAGAGCGGGCGGGAGACCGGGAGGAGGCTGTGACGGAAGTCGTGAGACTGGCAAAGCTCCAGGAGCAGCGGAAACGTGAAAAGAGGATCCTGTATCTGATCGTGCTGGGGCTTTTGATCTATAACTGTGTCATCGGGATCTGTTTATTTTCCGGAAGAGGGTTGTTTGGGGGAAGAGATATTGCCTGCCTGGTGGCCGGAATCTCCATGGCGGGGACGCTGACGATGCTGGGGCTTGTATACCGGTATTTCGGAAAGGAAGAGGATGTGAAAATGATTCCCTCCAGTCAATTAAGCAGAGGACTTGGAATAGCATCCCTTTGCGATGCTATTGTGGAGTGTTGGAATCATGTATTTAAGCTTCGAAATGGTCCGGGCAGGAAGTGTTCCCCTTGGTATGGAACTCAGCTCCCTGGGACCGTTTTTGAACAATCAGCTTTGTGCGGGCTATGCCCTGAATGTAATATTTCTGGCAGTGGAAATGTACCGTCTGCTCATGGAGCGGACGGTACTGCATCCGGGATGTGATCTCACCGGCGGTCATCTATCTGGATTTCTTTTACATAGACATCCTGGGCCGGATGGATACCCTGGACAGCGTCTGGAAGGCACTGGACAGAGGGACGGTACTCATTTTGCTAGAGGCAGTGTTGGGAATTGTATTTCTGTTTATACAGTCCCACCGTTCTCGTTCTCACGCATCCGATAGCCTACGCCAATCTCAGTGAAGACATACTGGGGCTGGGCAGGATTCCGTTCCAGCTTCCTGCGGATGTTCGCCATGTTGACCCGGAGGATCTGATTATTATTGTCCATGTAGGGGCCCCAGATGGCATTCATGATATAGCTGTATGTCAGAACTCTGCCGGAATTTTCCGCTAAAAGTGTGAGCAGCTGGTATTCGATCTGGGTCAGGTGCACCTCTTCGCCCCGCAGGCGGATCAGTCGTTTCTCGAAATCAATCTCCAGATCCAGTGCCTTATATACATGACCGGGAGTCTGGGCGTGGCTGTGCCGCAGAGAAGTGCGGATCCTTGCCATGAGCTCGCCGGTGCCGAAGAGGCTTCGTGATATAATCATCCGCCCCCAGATCCAGAGCGGAGACTTTCTCCTGCTCCTTGGTGCGGGCAGATATGATGATCACCGGAACATCGCTCCAGGAACGCAGCTTCTGCAATACTTCCAGCCCATCCATGTCCGGCAGCCCTAAGTCTAACAGGATCACGTTGGGGCAGAAAGAAGTGCTGAGACTAAGTCCCTCTCTGCCGTTTAAGGCATGCATGATCTTGTAGCCCTCCCGGTCCATGGTAGCGGTGATGAAATTACTGATACTTCTATCGTCTTCGATTAAGAGAACTTTGATCTTATTCATATCTGAGATCCATATCCTTTCCGGTATTTTCAAGAGTTCTATCGTATGTGGCTGAGAGTACACTTATTTTTCTGTAGCGACAAGCTCCCACCTTGGGCAGTGTGAAACAGAATTCCGCGCCATCCGCATGATTCCGGCCACTCAGCGTTCCGTGATGGGCGGTGATGATGGTCTTGCAGATGGATAGACCGATACCCATGCCCTTGCGGGAATCCGAGCTCCGGGAATTGTTGTAGGTGCCCGTCTCGAACAGATTCTGTAATTTTTCTTCCGACAATCCTTTTCCGTAGTCTCTCACAATAAAAGAGACATGCTCCGGATGATCCTCCACGATGAAATCAATGGGCAGGATACTTCCGGAATGAACGATGGCATTTTCCAGCAGATTGATGGTGACCTGCTCGATCAGCACCGCATCCATGGGTATCATCAGAAATTCCTCGGGGATCTTGACCCGGATGGCGGCATCGGGATAGCGTTTTTTCAGCTTCTCCAAAGCTTCTCCCACCACTTCCTCCACCGGCTCCTCTGTGGTATTGATGCTTAAGCTGTCTCCCTGGATACGGGTGACGGACAGCAGATTTTCCACCATATTCAACAGCCAGTTGGAATCCTCGTAGATATTGGTCATGATCGTACGCTGCTCGGTGGAGCTTAGATCGTTCTGACTTTCCAGAAACAGGGAGCTGTTGCCGATGATGCCGGTGAGCGGCGTGCGCAGATCGTGGGAGATGGCGCGCAGAAGATTCGCACGCATCTTTTCCATTTCGGCCTCTGCCAGCCGCTTTTCCCGCTCTGCGATCATCTCGGACTGGATGGTCATATGGGAGGTCATGGTACACAGGATCAGAGTGATCCCGCTCATCAGCAGGAAGGTGATAGGGTAGCCGGTCAGTGTGAAATTAAGCTTATAATACGGATAGGTGAACAGATAATTGATCGCTATTACGGAAAAAAGGGTGCAGACAATGCCGTAGCCGTAGCCCACCGTCCATCTGGCGATGATCACCAGTGCCAGAATGTAGAACAGTGCTACATTGGCATGGTTGTCCGGGACAATATGCTGATATAAAAAAGAGGCAAGTGTGGCGCACAGCATGCAGGCAGCACAGATCAGGATACTGATGGCGTGCCTGGTAAAGGGTGGTTTTAAGCGGAAGCTTTTCCGCGGTGATTTTTTATCGGAAAATGATCGGAACACGGTGTGATCCTCCATGAAATATTGTTAGTTGTTTTTTAAATTTATTATAACTATAGTACCATTACTTTGCAATGCAAGGTGTAAAGAAGTAGTTAAGGATATATGACAATCGGTATATTTTCCCCTAAAGCTGTGGCAAAAGGCAGGTATCCTCCGGAAAAGCTAAGACACAAAAATAGGAACATATACTTTCGTTAGGTTGACATCAGGAAAAACATTAGATTAAAATGTAGTATGGCGGCGGTCCTGAAAGGGCGGACCGTCTATGTGGACAGGAGAGGAGTAGGTTATGTTTCTGACAGGATTGGCACTATTGCCGGCCATCGCACTGGTGGTATGGATCGACAGACAGGATAAGGTGGAGAAGGAGCCGAGGGGATTATTGTGGAAGATTTTCCTGTTCGGCGTGTTGTCCGTGATCCCAGCCATGATACTGGAAATCATTCTGGATGAAGTATTTCTGGTATTTGTGGATGCAGATACGCTGTGCTACGTGATCCTGGATAATTTTATCGGGGTGGCACTGATCGAGGAAGTTTGCAAGATGAAGGCGGCCAAATGGGCGGCATGGAAGCATCCGGCATTCAATTATAAATTCGATGCCATCGTGTACTGCGTGACTTCGGCATTAGGATTTGCAGCCATTGAAAATGTTCTGTATTGTATGGACGGTGACATTGGGACGGCAGTGACCAGAGCCCTGCTGTCCGTGCCTTCCCATGCCATCGATGGCGTGATCATGGGATATTTCTTCGGTGTGGCGAAGGAGGCAGAACTCGCAGGCGATACAAAACGCAGGAAACGCTACCTGAAACTCAGCGTGTTCATGCCGATGATCGAACACGGTATCTATGATTCCGCATTGTCTCTGGATGCGGACTGGATCTTCGTTTTCTTTTTCCTGTTTGTGATCGTGGTGGATGTCTGGGCCTATAAATTTGTGAAAAAGCAGTCTGGGCAGGACCGGGAGCTGTCTGCATAAAGATTGCGTTAAGAACCCGTGAAAATTTTATAAATTCACGAAAAACGGTAGGATCGGGTCTTTGCTTCATGTTAAGATAAAGAAAACCTAAAGAAAGGAAAGACCAATATTGAAGTTATTGAATCCAAAGATCCGGCCTTGAAGGCGGTCCTGCCGGTAGTAGGGATCGTGATCGTATCCATTACACTCCAGTATCCTGCTGTGCCTGGTGGGGGCGGTGATGGTCATGGCCGGTATGATGTTTTTCACCCTGGGTGCGGAGATGTCCATGACCCCCATGGGAGAAAAAGTGGGTGCCAGAATGACCCAGAGTAAAAATATTCTGCTGATCGTAGTGTTATCTTTTCTGTTGGGAGTGGTGATCACCATTTCCGAGCCTGACTTGCAGGTGCTGGCGACACAGGTGCCTTCAGTGCCGAACATGACGCTGATCCTGGCAGTGGCAGTGGGCGTGGGAATCTTCCTGGTCATTGCCCTTCTGCGTATGCTGATCGGTGTGGCACTGCCGCCATTGTTGACCTTTTTCTACATAGTAGTGTTCGTTCTTGCATTTTTCGTACCGGAGAATTTCCGGGCAGTGGCGTTTGATTCCGGAGGTGTGACCACGGGACCCATGACAGTTCCTTTTATCATGGCTCTAGGTGTCGGTATTGCGTCCATCCGTAATGACCACCATGCGGCGGACGACAGCTTCGGTCTGGTAGCACTGTGCTCCATCGGCCCGATCCTGGCGGTCATGGTGCTGGGGCTGATCTATAAGCCGACCAATGCGGATTACCAGCCGGTGGCAATCCCGGAGATCGCTGATTCCGTGGAACTGGCGCAGCTTTTTGCCCATGGGATTCCGGATTATGTGAAAGAGATCGCACTCTCATTACTTCCCATTGTATTGTTTTTCGGTCTGTTCCAGATATTTGCCCTGCGGCTGTCGGGGAAGACACTGGCGAAGATTCTGATCGGTCTGATCTATACTTATATTGGTCTGGTACTGTTTCTGACAGGGGCAAATGTGGGCTTTATGCCAGCCGGTAATTACCTCGGTCAGGTCATGGCAGCCAGATCCTACAGGTGGGTACTGGTGCCGGTGGGAGCACTGATTGGTTACTTTATCGTAAAAGCGGAGCCCGCGGTCTATGTACTGAATCATCAGGTAGAGGAGCTGACGGACGGTGCCATCTCTGCCAGATCCATGGGGGTTTCTCTGTCCGTGGGCGTATCCTTATCCGTAGCACTGGCGATGATCCGCGTGCTGACGGGGATTCCGATTCTATGGTTTTTGATCCCGGGCTACGGCGTGGCGATAGGACTATCCTTTTTTGTACCGAAGATATTCACAGCGATCGCCTTCGACTCCGGCGGTGTGGCGAAGCGGCCCCATGACAGCTACCTTTTTACTGCCGTTAGCGCAGGGTGCCTGTGTGGCGGTGGGCGGCAATTTAGTCGCAGATGCTTTCGGTGTGGTGGCCATGGTAGCCATGACACCGCTGATCACGATCCAGATATTGGGAATGGTATATCAGTTAAAGCAGCAGAAGAGCGGTGCAGGCGTATTTGCCGGTGCGGCGGATGCATTTGGTGCTTTGGATGAGAATGCCATCATTGAACTGTAGGAGGTGTGCCCATGAGTGAATTGTATATGATGGTCACCATCACCAATCGTCAGCTGACGAGGAAATTCGTGGAATGCTATAAAGAAAGCGGCGCACAGGTCGGCAGTGTTACCGTCGGCATGGGAACCGCGGCGAATGAGATCTTAGATTATTTTGGACTGGACGGCATGGAGAAGAGCGTATTGTTCCATCTTGTCACAGATGCTGCCTGGCGGCAGATCAAGCCTGCTCTGCGTAAGAAAATGCAGATCGATCTCCCGGGAATGGGAATTGCATTTATTATTCCCGTGAGCAGTGTCGGCGGCAAGAAAGCATTGAATTACCTGACCTGCGGGCAGGAATTCGTAAAAGGAGAGGAGTCCACATTGAAAGAGACGAAGAATGAGCTTCTGGTAGTGATAGCCAATCATGGATATACGGAGCTGGTCATGGATGCAGCGAGAGAAGTACATGCGGCGGGCGGTACAGTCATCCATGCCAAGGGTACCGGAACAGAGAATGCACAGCAGTTTTTGGGCGTGACACTGGTGCCGGAAAAAGAAATGTTGTTCATTGTGGTAAAAAGTGAGCAGAAAAATTCCATCATGCGTGCTATAATGGAAAAAGCAGGACTGGAGAGTAAGGCACAAAGCATAGTATTCTCCCTTCCTGTGACAGATACTGCAGGCATGCGCCTGATGGAGGAGATGGGAGAGACATGACAAACGGCTTATCCGGACCCAGGAAGCAGTTCCTGGACGTGCTCCGGGTACTGGCAACCTGTGCAGTGGTACTGATGCATGTACTGACAGGTGCGACAGATGTGACAGATGCGTCGATAGTGCCGGAATACCGGTCATTATTGCTGTCAGTTATGGATCTGGTGACCTGGTGTGTTCCTATATTTTTATTGATCTCGGGATATTTGTTCCTGAATCCGGAACGTACATTGACTTATCCGGTCATGATTAAAAAATATTGCAGGAGGATTGCGCTGGCGATCCTCCTATTCGGCGTTCCGTATGCAGCTTCCGAGTTGGTAGTGGCGGAGCGGACCTTCCGGATCATGATGATCCCGGAGGCACTGAAGATGACTCTGACGGGACATACCTGGTCCCATATGTGGTATCTGTATCTGATCTTGTTTTTATATCTGATCACGCCGCTTCTGAAAAAAGTGTTGCGGGTGCTGCCGGTGTGGGGTGTTGTAGCAATGATGGCAGTGATCTTCTTAGGAAAGCAGTGTGGCACCGTTTCTGAATAAGGTACTGGACAGTAACAGTATTCCGGTATTGCCGGATGGCGGTGTGTATTTCCTGTATTATCTGTGTGGATATTTCTTCGCGGTGAGAGAAGTATGTGTGGACAAGGGAAGGAATGTATGGCTGACAGCTGCAGTAGCGGTTCTGGCTCTGGGAATGATCCTGAGCAGAACACTTGCGGGATTCTCCATTCAGATGGCATACAATTATCCGTTTACAGTACTGCTTGCAGTGCTTCTGTTCGCAGCAGGATGGAATGGGAGTATTAAAAAACACCGGATCCCCTGGCAGGAGGCGGGAGCCTTGAGCTTCGCTGTATACCTGGTACATCCGGTGTATGTGAACTTGTTGTATAAATTCGTGAAGATCACACCCTTTACGGTGTTGGAACAATGCGGTGTGCAGTCTGTAGCCG
>VOFC01005976.1_pt1 | contig 26158 bp, 49 predicted proteins | sample 5384161 | NCBI WGS metagenome assembly VOFC01 (sample SAMN12384722, study PRJNA508395) | human gut metagenome | isolation source: healthy gut B | host: Homo sapiens | reverse complement strand
AATCTAATATTACCACCGGAGCTAATCAAAACAATCCTATCTGAAATTCGCTATTGCTCTCCAGGTCAATAGATCATGTATTACTAAATAAAAGTTGAACCCTTAATTAAGCTGTTGCAAGGAAATTGTATTCCTATTTTTACAATAATAAAACTGGCTTGATAAACCATTCTTTTTATATCCACGCCATCTATACTTGTAATAGATTTTATCACGCAAAAATCTACTTGTGGAGGCTTCACTTCTTCTAATGATTGTGCTTGCATATATATTGAAGCGTCCTCTGGTAAATATTCTGCACCGGTTATTTTATTTGCAAATAAAAACGCAATTCCCTGCTACTTGCTTTTTGCCTAGGATCGACAGTATAAGTAACTTGTGTTCTACTATGAATAGTATCCGGCTGAGCCGAAGAAATCGTTGAAACAGAAAAAGACTATTAAATCGCTTATCTTTACTACATTTACTTTCACCGATAACTTTTACTTTACCTATTACCGGGTTGCAACCGACCTGAACCAAAGATATTCACCCTCCGACCAATATGCTGACTGTTGACGAAACATAGAGCTTCATAGTAGCCGCAGCTGATAATTATGAATAAAAAACTGCTGTTTTCTGCTCCTCTAGCGACTAAAGGCGCTATCTGTGCTTAATACTACTAAAATAAAACAAATCATCCAGCAAGGGATAGCTGATACTACCGCGAAACTTTATTCATATCTGCATTGTACTGCACATTATTACAGTGAATTAAACCACAAAAATCTTTCCTGCGCTGTCCGTTTTTAAAGTAAACTGCTGGAATTTCTTTTCCTTCGGAATACTGACTTTCAATGAACAAAGGGTATTTTTCTCTCTAAAAAAATTGGATTAACACCGCTACTATAAGCATTAATAGTCTTCTTATACAAACCGCCGTTGTTGCGATAAAAGCTCTATCTGCTTATTGCCATAGATGGTTTGATATAATAATACCATTGCATTAATAATTTTATGACTGTTTAAACCCAAGCTCCTTTTCTAAATATTTAAACATATATCTACCAGCATCCTGTAATTCTATTTCTTGTTTCTGATATTGCCAGATAGCCATGAAGGAACTTGCCGTACTACAAATGACATAACAATGCAGAAAGTATACAGAAAGCAAAAACCACATCTAAAAGTACGAAGCCTGCTCTTTTCCTGGACCTGCAGTAAGTACATTGGAATTCCCCATCAGTTACTTGCACCTCCACTAATTTTCAGACCATTTGCTATCAATAAAACGTCTACTTATTTTATAGCGATTACTCATATCAGCGACTTCTATACCTGCCAAATTTTGCTCAGCAAGCTGTAACGTCTCTGTTAATTTTCCGAAACCTCTAAAATACGTAACGCTTTAATAAACACAACCGCAGAGGAAACCAGTAGAGTTATGCATAATGAAAAATTAATAATTCCTGTAAGCAGATAAAGCCATTATTTTTGTTTCATTAATGCTAATCCTTCCTGTAACCGGCTGGACATTCAGATAACAAAGCATATCCCAGGCGGTTTTCTATGGCATAATACATACGCTCCTGTTTTGTAGGGGTACCATTAGGATAATATGTCAGAGGCATAAATATCTTCCAGAAAAATAAACATCACCACAGCCAAAATTTTTAAACTTACCACCACACGTTTTACTTCTTCATTAAACTGATAGCCATTATAAATCCAATAAGCACTACGATGCCATCGGAAGTAGCCAAATCCCATACCTTTTGCGATCCTTTAAATAAGGCTCGCTCCTGTATTTCACGCAAATCCAAGGCCGCAAAATATGAGCCACTAAACGTACTTGGTTTTTTTATAACAGTATTCCTGCCACTTGTTAGCCCTGAATAAATAATGTTCCTCACAGCAAACAGAAAAAAAAAAATTGCCACAGCGACTAAGATTTCTACGAGAATATACCCTTGTCGCTTACGGTTTTGATGCTATTTGCTTCCCCGGAGAGGTGATTTCCATGCCCTTAGCATTTTACCACTCAACTTATAGGTTGCACCTGCGACATCAGGATTATAGGTCATTTCTTCGCCTGTAGCATCCTTAAATTCCAGTTTGCCACCAAGATAATTACTATCTAATTCGGTTAGTGCAGTAGGCACTTTACCAGTATCAAGTCGATACATCTGAATAGCTTGGTCTACAGCAGTCAAATCATTACTCAGCTTCGCATTTTTACTTTGTCATTAGCACCTGAGAGTGAAGGCATCAGCATAGTTGCCATAATACCAATTAAAGCCGCAGCAGCCTACAACTTCAATTAAGGTAAAGCCTTTTTGTCCACGTAAATTCATATCCATCCTCTAACTGTATTCCGGCATTGCGGAAAGCATTTCAAACAAAGCCCCTAAAACTACACAAACGACGAATGCCAATGACCACTGCCGCCACTAATAACAGCAGAGGTGCAAGAAACTCCTTAATTCGTTCCAGATTTTCCCGTAAATCTTCTTCACCTATACGTCGCGACTTCTTTTAGCATTTGTGGTAAATAACCGGAAACAGCACCTATACAAAGTAAATCTAAGGTTAATGGGGAAAAAAAACTCCTTTTACAGCACCAGCGGCGTCACTGATATCTATGCCACGCTTCAATCTACTATTAAGTAATAAAAGTGCGCTTATAAGTCTTTGCTTTCACCATACCAATAATGATGGTCACTGCTTTTGGTCACTCATACCGCTTTCTAAAAGACGCCAAAAAGCTTACAAAAGTTAACTTCCTGCAGGATGTGATAAAATTTTTCTGCCTAAACTATTCCGCAGATATATTCTGCCATATTTTCCTAAGGCATACAGCAACAACAAGATGATTACTGCTAATAAAAGCAAATAAAGGCCAATAAGATAGCAGTATTTCCTGAAGCTCTAATAATAAGGCCAGCAGTCCTTGAGGCTTTATACCCATGGAAATATAAGTCGAGCCTAAAACAGGTAAAATGTATAGCAAAAAAATTAACATTACACAAACAGAACAAAATAAAAGAAAGCATGGATATAACAATGCTTTAATTATAAAATTACGCATCTGTTCCTTATCTGTATAATAATCAGCCAACTGCTCAAAAATAAAAACTAATTCGCCACTCGCCTCACCAGCTTGCCGTCAAACTTATCGCTAAAGGGTGAGAAAAAATGCTTTTTCCCCTGCATAGTCGCCGTCAGACTACTACCAGAATATAAATGTGCCTGCAATCTATGACAAAGCAAAAGCCATTTTCCCGTCAACACGTCTTTGCTGTAAAGCTCTAAGCCACGTAGTAAAGAAATACCACTACGCAAAATAGCTAACTGCCCTGAAAAACATGATTCGCTGTCGATTAGAATAGCCTTGCTTCTCAAAATTTTTATCGCCTCCTTATGCACTAGCTTAATCCATAAAATGTTTTTCTCACATAAAAATTTTTGCCACATGTGTGAATTTGTGAACTTAAGCAGATTTAAGCAAAGAAAATACTGCTCAAACCACGCTAAACATAGCTCTGAACAGTATTCCAGACATTAAGCAAATTGTTGGAACCTCACACGAAAAAGTAATATAGTCAATTCATGAAGTCAATTTTAGGCAGTAATTTTCTTATTCCTTGCCGTGTGATGATGTGAGCAATCAGGCTTAAGTTGTAATCCAAATAGCGCACCTACAACAAAGAAAAAAGTCTTCAAAAAGGGAAATAAGTAGCAAATTAAAACCACCCAACAAAGGTCCTACATCGCGCAAATTGTTGGGCAGAAAAACATATAGCCAAAACACACGTCCGCGTTGATTACTTTCAGTATTATTAGCTAAAAATCGCACTCAAGGAAGGCTGTATTCCGGCAAAGATAAGCCATAAAATAAAAGTTGGTCACAGAACCGGGTTAAATCATCTGGCAAAGCTACGATAAAAAATCAAGAATGCCACCGAGTAAAGCAGATAAAATAAAGCTAAGATAGAAGCCATGACTTTGACCAAAACGACCCCATACTGGTGCAGTGTAATCGCACCGGCAATACCGACTAAGCTGAAACAAATCCCTGCTAAAAGACAACATTTCCTTCTCCATGACTTAAAACTGACATATAAACTAAGAATCGGCTGAATCATTAAAATCAGCATATTGCCTAAGCCAACATATACTAAAAAAATCTCTCGCGTGGATAATAGGACGTTTCAATAAATGTACCTGAGGTACTTTTTTTTCTTTACAGGAGCTTTAGGTTCAGGAATATAGAAATAGAAAATCAAGGTAATCAATAATAACAGTAAAAATTAGCTACAAAGAAGGAGGAACGCATAAAATACAGTAGCTAAAGTACCACCTAATAAAGGACCGATAACGCAACCACAAGTTAAACCTGATTGTAGAAAGCCTAAGTTGATACACCCAATTTTTCCGGCGGAACAAAAACTAGTTGCAATAGCAGGCAAACGCCCATAAGCCAAAAGAAAAACCCCTGCAAAGACACGTACGCCAAACATCTCCCTCCGGTGTAGTAACGATACCGCCAAATAATAAGAGACAGCCAAGCCGAAGCTGGCACGAATAGCCATCATCTTTTTGCATAAGCGTATCAGCTTATTTTACCCCAAAGAGGTGCTAAAAATGCCACCTAATAAAAAGTGACAGAAAAATTGCACCATTCCATAATTTCACATCAATAAATAAACTAACCCCAACTCATTAATCAAATACATTGGCAGAAATGGTATGAGCATCGTATATCCAGCCGACATCAAAGTAACATTGGCCGTTAAAATCGCCAAGATAATTTTCCAGTTTTTCATTATAAGCCCCTCAGCGTTTAAAATAAAAAAAAGACCTTGCCGGATAAACAAAACCGGAAGTCTTTTACTTCGTTTTCATGTATGATAGATTATTATAAAAAACTATATTAAGTAGTTTTTCAATGCTTATTAATCAAATACAGTAAAATAACCTATGCTTACTCTGAAACATAGGTCATTTACTTTTTTGAGGAGAATATACGCCCAGCTGTCATGTACCGAGCAGTATAAGGTAAAAGCGGACAGCTAATCTGTAGTAGTTATGTGTCAAGGAATTCAATACTGCAAAATCAGAAAGGAATAAATGGTACTTTTGATTAGCCTTGTCTAACTTTAAACTTATTATAACATAGATTATTTCAGTTAGCAATAGCTAATTTGTTTTTGTGTGAAAAAAGATTATAAAAGCTCCCGCCTAGCTATTGAGATCATTAACTAGGCGAGAGCTTTTGCTTTTTGCTTTATTTTTCTTCTACTTCAGTCGCAATAGTTTCTACCGCATCAGCTCTGTGCAGCTTCTTCTGCATGTAACAATTTCATAAATTGCTCACCGGTAATAGTTTCTTTTTTAAAAGATATTGTGCTAACACATCCAGCTTAGCACGGTTCTCTGTCAAAATACGTCTAGCTTCACAATGAGGCTTCTTTAATAATCTTCAAAACCTTTTCATCAATCTTGCCTGCAGTATCCTGACTACATACCAAAGAAGAATCACCACCTAAGTATTGATTATTGACAATCTCTGTTGCCATCATGTCAAATTCTTCAGTCATACCTAAACGTGTTACCATACTGCGGGCAATCTTAGTAGCCTGTTCAATATCGTTCAGCGGCACCGCTGGTAATCTTTGCCAAAAACGATTTCAGCACTGCGACCACCAGTAATAGTAACGATTTTGTTGAACAACTCTTCTTTTTTCATCAAAACAGTATCGTTATCATTAATCTGCATCGTATAGCCTAAAAGCACCGTTTGTTCGCGGAATAATAGTAATCTTATGTACAGGAGCACTGTTCTTTTGCATCGCAGCCTACAAGAGCATGACCAATTTCATGGTAAGCAATAACCTTTTTCTCAGCAGGAGAAATAACAGCCCCTTGCGTTGGTATCCGGCAATAACTGTTTCGATAGATTCTTCCAAATCTGCTTGTTCTACAGTAGTACGTTGCATTTTTTACTGCACGCAAAGCACCTTCGTTGATAATATTAGCAAGCTCTGCACCGCTAGCACCAGCAGTAGCACGAGCCAAAGCTAAATAATCAATATCATCAGCCATTTTACATCTTTGGCATGAACCTTCAAAATAGCTTCACGGCCATGTAAATCAGGTAATTCTACAGGCACGCGTCTATCAAAACGACCTGGACGTAACAAAGCCTTGTCCAAGATTCAGGACGGTTAGTAGCTGCTAAAAATAACTACACCTTTGCTACCATCAAAACCATCCATCTCACTTAAAAGCTGATTTAATGTTTGCTCCATTTCATCATTACCGCCAAATTGACCACTGTCACGGCGTTTACCAATAGCATCAATCATCGATGAAAATGATGCAGGGAGCCTTTTCCCTGAGCTTGCTTAAACAAATCGCGGACACGAGCAAAGCACCCATACCTACAAACATTTCTACAAACTCACTACCACTGATAGAGAAAAAACGGTACCTTCGCTTCACCAGCAATCGCTTTGGCTAACAAGGTTTTACCTGTACCCGGAGGACCTACTAGCAGTGCACCCCTTAGGCATATTAGCACCAATGGCTTTATATTTATCAGGATTATGCAGAAAATCAACCAATTCCATTAAAGCTTCCTTCGCTTCATCCTGACCAGCCACATCGGCAAAAAGCTTTTACCTGTCTGGGCCTCTACATAAATTTTGGCATTACTTTTGCCAAATGTCATAGCATTGCCGCCCATCTTTTTACCCATAAAGTACCAGAACAACTGACCCAAACCAAAAACAACAGAATAGGCAAAATCCAGTTAGTAAAGAATTTCATGAGCGGGTTAGGCTCCTTCGGTACAACCTGAGAAAACTCTACCTTTGCTTTTCATTAAGCGTTCAACAAGCTGCGGATCTTCAATTCGACCTGTAACGTAAATTTCCTTATTGGCATCATCCTTGCAGATACCTGCAATACGTTTATCAGTAATCTCAACCTTAGCTAATTTTAAGCCGTCATCAACCATTTGTAGAAAAGACCCATAAGAAATATCTTTAACCTTTGGTTGAAAAAATGTAGGCATAATTACGGTATTAATCAATAAGATTATTAAAAAGCATCAATACATAATAATACGTTAATGGTTTCTTTTTATTATCATTTGGATTCATCAATCACTTTCCCCTTTCTCTTAGATATATATTTATTGTACTCTCCAACATCTAAATAAACAAATGAAATAATTGAAAACTAAAAACACTGTACAAAGCAATATTAGTATCATTATGCACAATCTTTTTCTATTTCAGAAGAATACTTGTATACATAAAGCTAACATATTGCAAAGCCTAGTACTTTTATATAAAATTATGCTGTAATGATAAAGGAGGATATACTATGCCAAAAATCAATACAGTTTTAGTCGCAAACCGCATGAAATCGCTATTCGTGTTTTCCGTGCCTGCAATGAATTGGGCATTCGTACCGTTGCTATATATTCTAAAGAAGATACACTTTCCCTGCATCGTAACAAAGCAGACGAAGCTTATTTAGTTGGTGAAGGTAAAAAAATCCTACTGACGCTTATTTAGATATCGAAAGTATTATGCAAATCGCTCGCGAACATGACGTTGATGCTATTCATCCAGGTTATGGTTTTTTTCTGTCCGAAAACAGTAACTTAGCACGTCGCTGTGCAGAAGAAGGTTTGATTTTCATCGGACCTAAATTAGAACATCTAATTATGTTCGGCGATAAAATCAACGCTCGTGAACAAGCAAAACTAGCTGATATCCCCATGATTCCCGGTAGCAATGGAACTGTAGAAAGTTTACAAGAAGTCGTAGATTTTGGTGAAAAAATATGGCTATCCATTATTATCAAAGCTGTTAACGGCGGTGGCGGACGCGGTATGCGTGTCGTAAATAATGCCGATGAAGTAGCTACAGCTTATGCCATGGCTAAAAGCGAAGCAAAAAAGCCTTTGGTAGTGATGCCATATATATTGAAAAATATTTACAAAATCCTAAGCATATTGAAGTACAGATTATCGGTGATGAATACGGTAATCTGATGCACTTGTTTGAACGTGATTGCTCCGTACAACGCCGTCATCAAAAACTAGTAGAAATTGCTCCTGCTTTTTTCTCTTCCCATCGAGCAAAGACAGGATATTTTGCGATGCGACTGTTAAACTGATGAAAAATGTAAGTTACGTTAGTGCTGGTACTGTAGAGTTTTTAGCTACTCCTGACGGTAAATTTTACTTCATCGAAGTAAATCCCCGTATTCAGGTAGAGCATACCGTTACAGAAGAAATCACTGGTGTCGATATTGTCCAAACACAAATCAAAATTGCTGAAGGCTATTCTCTACATAGTAAAAGAAATTGCTTTACCTGAGCAAAAAAGATTTAAAAACTATAGGTCATGCTATCCAATGCCGTATTACAACAGAGGATCCTAGCAACAACTTTATGCCCGATACAGGTAAATTGATTACCTATCGTAGCGGTGGTGGTTTCGGCATCCGTTTAGACGGCGGTAATGCCTTCACAGGTTCTGTTATTACCCCTTATTACGAATTCTCTGCTTGTTAAAGCTACTACCTGGGGGATTAACCCACGAAATAGCCATCACGAAAATGCTCCGTTGCTTAAAAGAATTCCGTATTCGCGGTGTTAAAACCAATATTCAATTCTTAGAAAACGTATTACAGAATAAACATTTTGTACAAGGCGATTATTCTACTAATTTTGTTGATACTACTCCGGAATTATTCGTTTTCCGAAAACTCTTGACCGTGGTACTAGACTATTAAATTATATCGCCGATATTACTGTTAATGGTTATTCCAATGTAGGCGTACAACCTAAGCCTACATTTTCTCCGTTAAATATGCCTAAGCATTATAATGGTATTTTAGCTTTAGGTGCTAAACATATTCTTGATACTCAAAGGCGTAGACGGCTTAAATGATTGATTCTGGCTCAGCAGGAGGTACTTGTTACTGATACTACCTTCCGTGATGCTCACCAATCTTTATTTGCTACCCGTCTGCGTACAGCTGATATGCTGCGTGTAATGCGCGACACTGCCGGTAAACTGCCAGGCCTGTTCTCCTTTGAATGCTGGGGCGGTGCAACCTTCGATGTTGCTTACCGTTTCTTAGACGAAAGCCCCTCAACGCTTAGCACACCCGTGAAGCGGCACCAAATATACTTTTCCAAATGCTGTTACGTGGTGCCAACGCTGTCGGCTATACCAGTTATCCTGATAATGTAGTTAAAGAGTTTATCCGTTTAGCTGCTAAAAATGGTATTGATGTTTCCGTATCTTCGATAGCCTCAACGGTTTGGACAATATGCGTCTTTCTATTGATGCGGTACGCGAAACAGGTAAGGTTGCCGAAGCAGCATTGTGCTATACAGGTGATATTTTAGATCCGTCGTGATAAATACGATTTACAATATTACATCAATATGGCTAAAGAATTGGAAAAAGCAGGTGCTAATATTATAGCTATCAAAGATATGGCCGGATTATTAAAGCCGGAGGCCCTACCGCTTAGTAAGCAGTTTGAAATCTTATGTTGGTCTGCCAATCCATCTCCATACTCATGAAGGTAGCGGCAATGCTATCTATACTTATGCCCGTGCCATTGATGCCGGTGTTGATATCGTCGATACCGCTATGAGCTCCATGAGCTGTGGCACTAGCCAACCTTCTACTAGCAGTCTTTATTACGCATTAAGTGGTCATCCCCGTCAACCGCGTCTGGATGTAGACTCCTTGAACGAATTATCCCGCTATTGGGAAACTGTACGTCCTATTATAAAGCAGCTGACAGAACCGAAAACTTCCCTAATCCAGAAGTTTATGTTCACGAAATGCCGGGCGGCCAATATACCAATTTAAAACAACAAGCTCAAGCATTAGGTTTAATCGAACGTTGGGAAGAAATTAAAGATATGTATCATCGCGTTTCAATGATGTTTGGTGATTTAATCAAGGTTACGCCTTCTTCTAAAATCGTCGGCGATATGGCTCTCTTTATGGTACAAAATGATTTGACTGAAGAAGATGTTTATGCAAAAAGGCGAAGTTTTAGACTTCCCTGCATCTGTAGTTGAATTTTTCGAAGGCCGTATCGGTATGCCTTACAAGGCTTCCCCTGAAAAACTGCAAAAAAATCGTACTCAAAGGACGTAAGCCGATTACTGTACGCCCAGGTGCAACATTAGAACCTGTTGATTTTGAAGGCGTACGTGCTAAGTTGCGCAAGCTATCGGCGCACCTACTAGTGACGAAGCTGTAAGCTCCTACTGCTTATACCCTAAAGTATTTACCGATTGGGTAAAACGTTACAACCAATTCGGCGATGTCTCCGTGTTAGATACTCCGACATTCTTCTTCGGTATGACTCCCCGGCGAAGAAATCAAGGTTGAGATTGAGCAGGGTAAAATTCTCGTCATCAAGCTTATTCATATTTCCGAAGCTAATGCAGCAGGCATCCGCACTGTATCTTTCGAATTTAACGGATTGCCACGTGAACTGGAAATCAAGGACCGCAATGCTAAAACTACTGCGGTTGCTCGTAAAAAGCTGATCGTGCTAACGCTGGCGAAATCGGTGCTTCCCTCTCCGGTACAGTTGTTAAAGTACTAGTTGAAAAAAGGTCAGGCGGTAACCAAAGGTACACCCTTGATTATTACCGAAGCCATGAAAATGGAAACTACGCTTTCCGCACCTATTGAGGGTATCATTAGTGCTATCCATGTAAATCCTGGTGAACGTGTAGAAAGCGGTGATTGTCTTTTAGAAATTACTGCACAAATGAAATAACCCTATAATGAAAAATAGCAGTCTGCAAAACGCAGGCTGCTATTTTTTTTTCGTTATTTTTCTTTTTAAGTCAGTAATATTTTTGGAATCATCATCTTTATCGGTTGTTTCGTGCTGAGTTTGCACAACACATATTTTCATTGCTCTCACAAAATCCCCCTAAAGAGCAAACACTTAAAGGCATATTCATATCATCATCTTTATGTTCCTTAATTCCGTAAACTAATTCATCCAAACTACATTCTAAAACATGAGCTATCTTGCAGGCCATGCTCAAGCTAATGCCGGTATTGCCGTTTTCGATATTGCTCATGTGTGTTTGAGAAACATCAATTTTATTGGCTAATTGTGTTTGAGAAATCCCAACTTTTTGCGCAATAGTTTAATGTTGTTCCCCAAGCTGTGTAAATCTAACTCTCCAAAACTCACTTTTCATCACGTCCTTCATTTAATCCATCTGTTAGTACTACTTTTTTGTTTTCGTTCAATAGATTTTAAAGAAACTTCATAGATGTTCAGCAAATTTCTATCAGTACCTACATTTTGCATTTGCATGTTACTTCCTAGATCCAAAGCAAATATTATTCTCCCGATCATAAATGTACTGACGTGCAATAGCATAGCTAGCACCATGATTATCAAAAACGTATAAGGTCAGCATCCCAACTGCCTTTTCTAAGCCTTCACTTTGACGTATATCAGCCAAAAATTTTTTGATCGGTATAGCGTTCTTCTACTGAAGTTATCAAAAAGAACTCATTATTTTTCCGAACAGTCTGTATATTGTCGAGATTGATGTACAATGAACCAACTTCAGTCCGTCCGGCTTCTACATAGTTGCTGATATGACTTCTTTGCCCAAGAAGAGTTTGGGAATAAGTATATCAATAAGCTACATATTAATGCAAGTATTTTTTCCTTCATAGCTATAAATTATTTCTTAGCATCTGCTTGCAGCGGGCTGATAGCAAAATCAATAATTTTACCTGTTTTGTCGCATACAAGAACAAATGCTACTAATTTTTCTTTAGTGCAAGCGAGCAATGTAGGTAACACGGTCAGCACCATCAAAACGTTGATAAGCGTGGAATCTGCTTTCTTTAACATTACCAAATTTTGCTTTAACTTGTTTTTGTAATTCTATATAAACTTTATCATTAATTTTATTTTTCAGCTCTTTTGCTAAAGCCAGCAGAAGCTTCAGTATATACTACAGGTTTAGCTGTAAAAGCGGCCATAAATTTTTTCTGCACTACCTTGTGCTTTATTTAAATCACCACCATCAGCCGTTTGCCATAGCAACGCTAGAGCACATTAAAGTTCTGCTTTGCAATCAATGTTAAAAGAAATTTCTTCATGAGTATTCCTCCTAAATTTATGCTATAGGAAAATTAAGACGGACTGAAACAGCCCGTCTTAATTCCTAGCAATTCAAACTATATTATTTAGAAGCTTTTGCTTTGCCATTTCTGCATGACGTTTTTGTTGAGCTTGCTACTCGAGTGCTTTTTTTGATTTCATCTGCTTTTTTCAGCTTTTACTTCTTCAACTTTTTGTTTGCTTCTACTTTAGTAGATTCTTGTTTGGATTTGTTACCAAATTTCCAGGTTGCACCAATACCGCCCATTACTTCATCACCGCTAGTAGATACGCTCATGCTCAGCATGAAGTTTTTGTTCGGATAATGGAAGAAGCCCAAAGCGCACCGGTTTCATCTCTATATTGACCAACGCCTACAGCGATTTCGGTCGGAGCAGTCGGATCATAGCCCATAGTACGCAGGTTAGCGATTGTTCTGCTGCCATAGCACCAACTTTGTTGATTTTTTCATCAACTTGGTTAATGCGGCCATTCATATCAGCCATACCTTGTGCTAAGCTGTCAACTTTATTTGCGGTACCTTGCAGGCTAACTTCTTTATCTTTATCACCTTTGTTGATAACAACATCGTTGTCAGTGATTTCAGTTTTGCCAACAGTTACACCATCTTTGTTGATTTCGGTTTTACCAACGTTTACTTTGTTGTCGCCGATTTCAACGCCACCGATATTTGCAGAACCTGCATTAACTTTACCATCAGTGGTGATGTTGCCGTTTTTCCATACCTACGCCATTGAAGGAGTTTTCGGTAATATCAGCACCATTTACTTTGCCGTTTTCCAAAGTTACGCCGCCGATAGTGCCTTTATCTGCAGTGATAGTGCCGTCAGCCATACCTACACCGCCGATAGTACCTTGTTCACCGTTGATAGTACCACCAGTAATAGTACCATTTGCATTGATGTTACCGCCATTACCAGCTTCAACACCGTCAGCAGTGATATTGTTAGCAGTCAAGTCGCCATTAACAGTTACATTACCTTCGATGGTAGTACCATTTTCATCAGCAGTAATATGTTGAGTTTTGTCTTCCAACGCATTCAGTCTGTCACTGTAATCTTTTACATCTTCCAGATGTGCTTGATAATCAGCATAGAAGTCGTTCAGTTTAATGCTACTGCCACCATAGTTGAAGGAAGCTCTATCACCCAAGTTTACGTTACCAGTGAAGGAAGTGCCAGTGTTAGTCATAACAAAGCCAGTGCCATCATAGGAAACTTGCATACGGTCGCTACCAACTTGCAGTTTATCTTCAATAACAGTTGCATAACCTTGTTCTTCATCGCCGATGCGTTTAATGCCGGCTACATTTTTATTTACAGAGCCAACGTTTTCAGACAATGCTTTTACGTCAACGCCATTGTACAGACCACCAGTTACATTGCCAGTTCTTTGCGTCTACATGGAATGCATTATCACCAACAGTAATGCCATGTTGGCTAGCTTTAAATGCACCATTAGTTGCAGTCATGTTGCCGTTATAGTCTACTGCAAAGCTACCGTTTTTCAGTTTGATATCGCCTTCGCTAGTAATATCCAGAACACCTTCAATAGTAGTGGTGTTGGTTACTTGACCAAAGAGGATCGGTAGTAGTAGTACGTGTGATACCAGCTACATTTTTATTAGTAGTAGCAACATTGCCGGACAAATCGTCAAAAATCAGCTTTCAGGTCTTCAACGTTAACGCCATTGTACAGACCGCCGGTTACATCACCAGTTCTTTGCGTCTACATGGAATTTATTTTCACCATTTTTACCAACAGTAATACCATCTTCTTTTTGCTACTACAGTATCTTGAGCTACAGATAAGAAATCAAAGTTCGCACCTGCTGCGCAATATCGCGGTCATTCAAAACTACACCATTGAAAGAAGTACCATTGATTTTGCTCCGTTAAAGCTGTCAGCAGTAATATTTGCTCCGTTCACAGTGGTAGCAGTTAAAGTTACCTGCTTGATCAATTGCTACATTGCCTTCGATAGTAGTTACGCCGTTTTCACGGTTGATGCCTAAAGTATCTTCATTGATTTTGCTAGTAGTTTCTTGCAGTTTTTCTACGTCTACACCATTGTATAAGCCACCAGTTACGTTACCGTTTACTGCACTTACATGGAATACTTCTTTACCATCTTTACCTACGCTTACACCTTTATCATTTGCAGACAAAGTGCCTTCGATAGTAGTGGTATAATCACGTTGACCAAGTACATCTTCAGTATAAGTACGTTCAATACCAGCTACGTTTTTATTGGTAGTAGCAACATTGCCATTTAAGCCATCAACTTGAGCTTTTAATTCTTGTACATTGACGCCATTGAATTTTTGACCGCCAATAACAGCACCATTAAAGCTATTACCTTTAATAGTTGCACCATTGATAGTGCCTTCGGTAGTTAAGTTACCAGTTGCACCGTTTACGCTAAATTTGCCACTTAAGCCAACATTTAAATCACCAGTAGCAGTAATACCATCAAAGCCGATAATATTACCGTTAATCAGTGCATCTCCTGCTTTTGTTTCCAGAATGCTTACTTTACCAAATTTAATGCCATCTTTTTTCAGAGTTACATCGTTAATGGTACCTTCAGTCACTACATCGCCTTTACCATTTACTGCGAAGTATGCTTTTTCACCAACTTTACCTACGGTCAGACCGGTTTCGGACCATACGTTGCCATGTGCTTTGACATTGCCAAGTTTATCTACATTTACTCGGCCTTCAATATTAGTTACGCCGTTTTCACGAGTAATACCTGCTACGTTTTCAGCTACTTTACCAACATTTACACCGTTAAAGGTATCTTTATCAATAGTTGCACCATTGATAGTACCAGCAGTTAAATTACCAGTTTTAGTATCTACAGTAAAAGTATAGTTAGGAGTGATATCCGGATTGTTTACACCTTGACCAAATTTAACAGAATCAGCAGTAACTAATACATCACTAAATCTGCCGTTAGTAGCAGTACCATCAGTCCATTCAGCGACTCTCAAACGAACACCTTCATGGTTTTGACGAATAGAGCTGATTTTATTACGGCCAGAATCTTGTACAACAGTAGTTTTAAATTGAGTTACTTGGTCGTTAATAGTAAACTCATTTTTGCTACCTTTTTTATCGCTGTCAACTACGCCAGTGATAGCATTATCGTTAACAGTCAGCTTATTATTACCATTGGTGGATGTTAAGTCCGCCGCCATTACAGGAGCAAAGATAGAAAGTCGCAACAGTTGTAGCACACAAAAGTCTTCTGCTAATGGTTCATTGTAAAATGAAATTGCACACCTTGAAAACAGAATAAAAATAGTCCATTGTGACCTCTTCATGTTAAAATTAAGCTACTACACAAAACTTACAAGGAGGCAATCACAATGGACTATACTCAAGATACCACAAAACACATAAAAGGTAAACATTTTTCTTATGGTGACCGCAGAGAATTACAAGGGATATTATCCAATAAATCTGTACGTTATTCTCTCCGCCAGTTGGCTAGACATTTTAATTGCGCTCCCAATACTATCCGTAATGAATTGAAGCGTGGTGCTCACCATAATACCGGTAGATATGGAGCTAGACGTGCACAAAATGCATACGAACAAAGCCATGCTAACAGTATTAGGAAATCTAGAAGATTTTTTGTCCAGTAAGTTTGTCTCCTGGGTTGTTGAAATGGTTCTTGAAAAAGGGTGGTCCTTGGACGCCTGTTACGGTTATGCAAAAACACACAAGCTGTATGTAGATTCTGAGATGGTGTGCGTAAAAAACACTGTACAACTATGTTGACTCTATGCTTCTTGCACTGCGTAACATCGACCTACCGCTAAAAGTTCGTAGACGCAAACGCCGTCATAACGTTAAGGAATGCCTAAAACATCTAGGTCGCAGTATTGACGAAAGACCGACAGAAATAACTGGTCGTAGCGAGTTTGGACATTGGGAGATAGATACTGTTATAGGCAGTAAAAGCAAGAGTGATAACGTTATATTAACTCTTGTAGAACGTCTTACACGCAAGTACATAGCCATTAAAATCGAAGGAAAAACAACATCTTCCGTTAGTAAAGCTATGGAATACTTGAAAAATTACTATGGCGATAAGTTTAGCCAGATATTCAAAACTATAACAAGTGATAACGGTAGTGAATTTGCTGAACTCGCAAAGCTTGAAGATAACACAAAGACAAAAGTATACTTTGCCCACCCTTACAGTTCATGGGAAAGAGGTTCTAACGAACGTCACAATGGTCTTTTAAGAAGATTTATTCCTAAAGGAAAGAGAATAGGCAAATATACTTCTGATGATATTCTGTTGACAGCAGATTGGTGTAATTTGTTACCCAGGAAAATAATCGGATACAAATCACCTGATGATCTATTCGAGAATGAGCTTGATAAGATTTATGCAGCTTGATTTTTTAAAAAGTGTGCAACTTCTTATTGCAATTTAGGACGTTATCTAGTTTCGCTTCGATGTCATTTTTACTTATGATATCTAGACCCCAATGTTTGACAAAGAACCATAAAAACAACAAAAAAGCTTTCAAGAAAAATCTTGAAAGCTTAATGTTTAATATTGGCGGAGTGGGTGGGATTCGAACCCACGCACGGGATAAACCGTCTAACGATTTAGCAATTCTACAACTAGCAATTTATACTGTTTTTCTCAGTACATTTAGTCCAGTTTATACACCTCGTAGTACTTTTAGCCTTTTTAGAGCATTATTTTCATCTATTTTTTTCTTATTGTCTACCTCTAAAGATTCTGTTTAAAGAAGCTTTCCACTCCAAAGACCAGAAAAATTAAAATTAATAAAATGGATTATTTAGGTAAATCGTAGGTAGTATTTCTATATTTTCCGTTCTTAGTCAGTTTACCTTGCTCAATCATCTTGTTTAATAAATAACGAGCTTGGGAATCTGTAATATTAAGAAGTTCGGTAACATCTCTTTACGGTAATCTCCCCTTGGGTTTCCACCAGTTTTAAAACTAATTCAGGATACTTAATTTTATCAATTTTTGTTTGGCGCACATAAGCAATAGATTTGTTATCAGCTTTATAAACCTTAGCACTTAAAATATAAGCCTTACCTCTACCATTAGGAACAGATTCAACCAATCCAGATTCTTCTAACCGAACTAAAATCGCTTTTAATTTAATTTCTGTAATATTGGTTAACTCCTGCAACTCACTTAAAAGCAACTTCTTATAAGAACGCAAAGCAAGGATAATACTAACAGCTGATTTATAGAGAAAGACTTCCCCAATCTGTTTTGTTCGTCTTTAATCATCTTATAGAAGGTGATATCAGGCAGACCTCTTGCTATAAATACCTTTACTGAATTCTCATTTGATTCTGAGTAGTCTGGTAATGGTCTACCATATATAATAGAGCCTTCAAAAATTCTGTCAATACCTCTACCAGTTCTTTCAGCAAGACCTATACGCTTTAAAGCATCTGCCAATGCTGGATTCCTACCATGGGGATCTGCACTAATAAGATTTTTTTAAGTCTACTCCCTCAACGAAGGAACCCGGATTACTAATTGTTAATCCATCATCATCTATCAGTACACGAGTCATCTGAAGAATAGTGTAGTCTCTATGTGAGAAAGCGTTTATCAAAGCCTCACGAAAAGCCCTAGGTTCAAACTCTGGAATAGGTATTCTTAAAGCCCGAAATCCATTTCTCTTTCAGGATTCCATGGCTTAATCATTTGCTCAAAAAAATCAAAAATAGCAATTAAGGGTTTACGCAATAATTCATTGATTCTTACATTGGTTCCTTCTAATACTTGAAAGGCGGCCTGAGCTGTTGGCAAATGCTTAGCTATGCTTTCCTCTTTACCAACCAATAGCATTCCAGTTACAGTAGGAGCTAGTCTTCCATCTATATCAGTAACCATAGCTAATGATCTAAAAAGTTCCTCATCAGGAAGCTCCAACAAACTGCGTTCACCGCTTCATGCACTCAATGGTTTTTCTTAGACGCTTAATTTCATTCTCATCAAAATCATCTAAAGTAACCTCCAGTAAGGCTTTTCTGGAAAAATCAAGATTTCCTAAATCAGCTAATCTGCTACTATATTCATAAGGGAACATAGGAACATTTTCTGGCTCACCATTAGCCTTCAATCTTCTTTTCAATACCTTGCCACCAGCAGTTGCAACTATCTTTGCGGCTTTTAGCTACCTCAAATACCATGACTTGAAAACCATTTATTTCCACCATATCAATACGAGCAGAAACAGATGGTACAGTTCTATTTGCAACCAATACACTCATTTTCAAGCAGTCATCATGATTCGTATGCAAACCTGTAACGGTACTATTATCCTCAACGCCTAAATATAATGTACCGCCCTCTGTATTAGCTAATCCTACAACAGCATCTATAATATCACTATCTGAAAGGCATTTCCTATCACTTTTGAACTCAACTGTCAGAGATTCTTTTTGGGGAATTTCCATCATAATACCTAACTCCTTTCTAATAATTATTATAATAAATTCCATTTCAATCTTTTGGATGTAATTTTATTATAATAATCTTATTATTATTAGAATGATTGCAAGCTATTATGGTTTATAGGCTAAGAAAACTACGTGTTTTTATATTATCACAGCCAAGAGATTGAGTTTTTGTATGCAAAAAAGCGGTTCATTGTAAAATGAAATTGCACACCTTGAAAACAGAATACAAACAACAAAAAAGCTTTCAAGAAAAATCTTGAAAGCAATGTTTAATATTGGCGGAGTGGGTGGGATTCGAACCCACGCACGGGGTAAACCGTCTAACGATTTAGCAAACCGTCCTCTTCAGCCAGCTTGAGTACCACTCCATTAGATTACTATATCAGTATAACAGAAACTTTACTATTTAGCAAGTACTTTTACACTTTTTTTGGCGGAAAGGGTGGGATTCGAACCCACGGAAGGCTTGCACCTTCGCTAGTTTTCAAGACTAGAGCCTTCAACCACTCGGCCACCTTTCCCACTTAGAATTTTTATTATACGTTAATTTAATGTTTTAGTCAAGTAGTAAGCTAATTTATAATACTTCCCAAAAACATTTCTTTTCTTAACCGATAACAGTATCAGTCTGGGCTATGACAGCATTTTCTAAACGTTCTGCTTCCTGCAGCATGGCTTCTAATTCCACAGTAAGCTGTTTATTATAATCCGCATCCTTGGTCAATCCCAGATTAACACGTACATTATATTCAGAACAGCGTAAAGGCGCACGAGCTAATAAAGCACTACAGGTACTATCAGTAATCACACCCGGATTACCGATTATCTTCTTCATAGAAATTTGTTTATTTTGCCGAGCTTGCTTTCGCTTGATATAATTCTCCAAAGGCTTAAATTCGGATACAACGCGTCCTACACATTAGCATTTTCTTGTTTGTGAAATTATGCTAATTTATACATAGATAAATTTAGTGAAGCATTATAATCTCTATCAATTACCGCTCCACAATGTGGACATCTATAAACTCTATTTTTTAGCTTTAAATCTTTCTTTATAGCTCCACACCGGCTACAAGTTTTTGATGATGGATAAAATCTATTTGCTATTACTAATCCAATTCCATTTAATTCTGCTTTATAAGTTATATATTGCCTAAACTTATTAAAACATTGTTTTCTTACTGAATCAGATAGATGCTTATTTTTCATCATTCCAGAAACATTCAAATCTTCTATTACAATTCTATATGGTTTGGTTTTCACTATACTTGTTGTAACTTGATGGATATAATTATCTCTAATATTTCTCAATTTCCTATGTATCAGTTTTGTTGTTTCCTCTAATTTTTCTATATTTTTAGTTTTGATAAATTGACAACGTTCACCTCCTTCGTTTTTATATTTTATTCATATCATATTTTCTACTTATTTGTCTTTGTTTCTGTTTTAATCTTTTTTCTAATTTTTTAACTTTTTTTAGTTTTATTAATATTTTTAAAAACTTTTCCATCTGAACAAATAGCCAAGTCTTTCTAATCCTAAATCTATACCTAATGAAATATCTGTTAATTCTTCCTGTTTCGCAAGAGTATAGTTATAGATAAATCTAGCAGTTCCTACAGATTGCCACAATTTTTTTTGTTCTTGCTCTTTAGTTGGATAAATTCTAACTTTCTTTGCAAGTATCATCTTCTGTTAATTCCTTAAGCATTTTTTTAGCTTTATTAGCTCTTTTTCCTTGAAGTCTACAACTAAATACAGTAACTATTTGAATTAAATCTTCTACTAACTCTTGTTCTTCAGTTCTCTCTGTATTATCAATAATTTCAATTGTTGTTCCATATTTTTCACAAAGATTTTCTATCAATTCATATCCAAATCTAATTAATCTATCTTTATATAGAATTACTATTTTCTCAATCTCTGAATTAGTAATCATATCAATTAATTGATTCAGTCCTTTTTTATTATAGTTAATTACGCTTCCAATATCTGTTATTATCTCAAATTGATAACCTTTTGCAATCATATATGTCCTTACATTTTCAATTTGCCTTTCAAGGTCATCTTTTTTTAGTTGAATTAACTCTACAATAACCAACAATTTTTTTATTTATTTTAGTTTTTATCTTCAAGCCTAAAAAATTATTAAGTTGTTCTTGAGAATAATATCTTGTACCACCAGTAGTTACATAAGCAGGTTTAAAAAAATGTATTATTTTTATCCCAATTTCTAAGAGTTTGAATGCAGTTTCGTCAGCGGATATGGCTGTTGTACTACCTTGGCAATCGTCTTACTGTTCGTACCATTACCCATGATAATCATCGCTAACGGCTCTTCAACAAAAGCACCTTGCAGCTCCTCAGCAATCATGCCGTTGCTTATTTGTAAAAAATTTTCCCGTCAGCCTCCGTCAAGGCTAGACCTGTTTTACTACGTCCGGGATCTATACCTAAATTTTAATCATTGCCTTTTCCACTTCTAAGCGTACTCTTACAGGACCGGCGAGCTTACCATCCGGACGTCTAATAATTTCTTGATGTTGCAGACCTGCCAATTCACCGACAATGATTAATCTGAGTCAAGAAGCCCATTAATACCTCTTCATTGCTCAAATCAGACTTATTTAAATCGTAGTCGGCTCAAAATCCAAGGACCATCAGGATAGATGAACTTATTATTAATAATTTCGATGTTGCAGACTGCCAATTCACCGTCTACAACCGTACACATAGCGACACTGCTTTATCCAAAAGTTCACGATATTCTTAGAAATCCAGATTGCCTGAACCGGTTCATCTTTTATCCTGCAAGCCTAAGCGTTGTAAAGGCTGCTTCGTTAGAGTTTTTGCAGTAACCAATTAACTTGGGCTATATTTTCTTCATGGTCAGACCGCCATGAAGTACACCTGCATACAAAAACCTCTCCGGCACGGAAATAAACCTGTCCTTCACGCATCGTGATGATTCCTTTGCGCAAAAGCAGCTGTAGTTTTTTCCAAATCCTCGACTTCATTAGTCAACTGAACCTTAGAGCTCGTCAAGGAATCAACCTCACTTTGAGCCAAACGATATTTTTCATTCAGTTGGCCTTCAATCTCAGCTTCCATTTCGTCATTTTCTCTAGTGCTTTCTAAAATAATCTTCGCATCTAAAATACTAATCTGCTTATTCTGGGCAGTTACCTTCTCTTTAGCAGTAGCTAAAGCCTTCGCGACAAAGTCCTTTTCAGAATTCAGCATACGCAGTTCTTTTTGTAACTTATCCATGCCAAAAGAGCAGTACGCGCACTTTGGGATGCAATAGCCATAACACTGATAGTAAGAACAGCGATAATACTACCACTTAAAGCAGTAAGCAAAATAGATGTATATTTATGGACGCAGGCCGAAAACCGACAGCTTTTTTCTTGCCTATTTTGCTACCCATTTTATCAGCAATATAAGCAATAAGTGCACCTACGATAGCCATAATAACTATCAATCTGATACCAACCAAGTGCTCACCACCCTTTTTTTAATTCAAATATAATCTTATACATTTTTTCTTCTTCATCAAATAAATTCCTGCAATCAAGCAAAAGAATATTTGGTAATGCACAAGCCAGAAAGCGGCGATTGCACCACCCTTACCTAAACCTGTGGTAAAGGTCATTACTGCATAATAAATGAAAATAACAATAATGCTGATACCTAAACCGATGGAAGAGCTGGTACGTTGTTTTTGAGTACCCAGGCAGGCACCAATCATCGCGAAGAAGAAGCTTGCCAACGGAATATTGATACGCATGAAAATTTCACACCATTGACGAGATGTCGGAGATTGCTGTTCCTCCAGCATACCGATATATTCACGCAGCTCGCGGATAGTCATTTCCTCCGGTTCCTTCTGTTCCCAAGAAATCTGTTTCGGAGAAAAGTTTAAAGGGAATAATCTGTTCGGTAAATTTAGCAGTGCTTTGAATGCCTTCTTCATCATTTAAAAAGCAAATACATTACCATTAAGAATTTGCCAAGAACCATTTTTCAATAGCCTTCTTTAGCAGTCTGAATACGGGCAATCTGACCCTTATGGAATTCTTCGATGGTAATACCTGTCATTTTACCTTCTTTTTCATCAAACTTATTAGCATAAGTCAATACGTTGAGTATCACCGCTGATAGTTTTGATGACAATATGATTTTTGAGTAGTCGGCTTAGTATTATGCTTAATTTCTTCGCTAAGAATACGTGCCGATTCTACCTTAGAGGCAGGAACAACTTTTTCTGCCCATACCATAGAGAACATACTTACGACAAAACCTACGACAAGTACAGGAGCGACAATACGATAGTAACTGACACCGCCTGCTTTCATCGCAGTAATTTCACTCTTTTACGGACAATTACCAAAAGCCATCAATGCTTTGCTAAAGCATAGACATCAGGGAAGGTATAGTTAATGATTTCAGGCAGATTGTACATAAAGAGTCGAGCAATGGTTTCTATGGATGCACCGTATCTAGTCATGTATTGGGTAATCTTGAACAGCATAGTGGGCAATGAAAATGCTAGAGAAAGCAGCAATACCAATACAAAGGATACAGCAGTTCCTTAAGAACATAACGGTCTAATAAACGTAAATGCATTTCTTCCTCCTACATAGTAAGTTATCACCCAAATAATATTTACGGGCAATGGGATCATTAGCAATAGTGACTATCACCATGCAATAAAATTTTACCTTCAGCTAAAATATAAGCCTTATCAACAATGCTCAATGTTTCACGCACGTTATGATCGAGTAATAAGAATACCGATGCCACGTTGTGCAAGATGAGCAATCATGCCTTGAATATCGGCAACAGCAATGGGGGTCAATACCGGCAAATGGTTCATCCAGCAAAATAAATGCCGGGTCTGTAGCCAAAGCACGAGCAATTTCTACGACGACGACGTTCACCGCCGGATAAAGCTTTACCTCACTTTTTACGCACATGCTCTAAGCGGAATTCTTCGATTAAAGCATTCATCTTAGCTTCGCGTTCATCAGCATTCATATCAGTGGTTTCTAAAATGGCCATAATATTTTCTTCTACAGTCATTTTACTGAAAATAGACGCCTCCTGCGGCCCCAAATAGCCAATACCTGAACGAGCACGCTCATACATTGCCATATGAAATATCCTTATCATCCAAGGTAACTACACCGGAGTTAGGTTTTTCAATGCCGACTATCATATAGAAGGTAGTAGTCTTACCTGCACCATTAGGTCCAAGTAAACCAACAACAGTACCCTGTTCTACGCTGATGCTGACACCGTCCACAACCTTACGTCCGGAATAGCTTTTTACAAGATTATCTGTCTTTATAATCAAATCCACAACCTCCGTTATTAAGCCAAAAGCTTGTTCTTCAGCAACGGGTTGCTCTTTTCCCGGCAATGCCGGTCGCTTTTCAGGAATATAGTGAATTTTTACATTACCATCAGCAATAGCAACATTAGTATTAGTCAGGCGCAGAGTATCACCTGCTACAGAATTACCGTTCTGAGTAGCCTGAGCATTACCGATTAATTCTACATAACCACTATTATCAGTTTTATAAACGGCTCTATCCGCAGAAGCAGTCAAATTGCGGGCATCACTTCGGATATCAACACCGCCGGTTGCATTAGCCACACCATTAGCCATATCATAATCAATTTTTCTGCATTCAAAACACTGCCATCAGCATCTGTCAGACGTGCCCAGCCACCTGTAGTTTCAGCAAATTGACGAGTTTTTGTAATAGTCTACGATCGAGCTCAAGGTCTTACCGTCTTTTGCTCACAGTAGCACTACCTATAGCAGAACAGATCATTTTCATTATGTGCAACAAATTCATTACAGGTGATATGTGCATTATCTCTGTCAGCCAACAACATTACCGGTTAAAGTACCGCTTTTAGTTTTACTATTGAATCTAGCAAAATCAGCAGTTGCTTTACCGCCATCCTGGGTTAAAACAACATGACCTTTAGCAGTACCTTCGCCAGTTTGCAGATTATATTCTAATTCGTCAGCCTTAACACTGAAATTTCCAGGAGCTGCCCAGGCAGTTGCAGCAGACTTAAAGTAAGTAAAGTACCGCACTAGTAAAACTGTTTTCTTGTAATACATCATTATTCATAGCCGCCTTTCTCGACTTTAGCATTGCCTTTCAGTTTGACACTTTGAAAAGCACTTGTAGTAATGGCGGTATCAGCAGTTGCTTTCCACTCACCCTTAATCATTTTAACATTACCGCTGCCGGTAATAGTTTTCTTTGGTCTGGTTCCAAGTAATTTTATCGGCATAAAATTCACCGCCGGTATTTAAAAACAGCTTGTACCTTACCCTCTAAAGAAAAGTCGTTTTTACTGATTTCCGCAGAACCTTTATCAGCGGAAATATCAATATAGCTACCGTCATCACGATAAATCTTGCCCTTTATGCCTTTCAAATAAGCAGTATTGGCTTGTTTATCGTTTACCACCTCAGCAACAGTAAACTTCCATAACAGCTTACCGTTTTTCTCGCGTTTCAGCTCACTATTTTTCAGGGACGCATTAACCTGTGCACTTACACCATTTCCGGCATCAATTTTCACAGGTGCCTTGCCGCCCAGCATCAGCCACGCAATAAGTGCTTTGCAGCTACAGCAATTCCGGCAGCAATAGATAAGATTACCTTCTTATTTTTTCATCAGCCTGCTTTCCTTCCTCCGGTGGTGTATAAGAGAGTATTCCAACGATGTTGGAACCACAGCCAGTTATCCGGATATTCTTTAATAATACGTTCAACCTCTTGGGTCATCTTTAAGGTTACGTTATAATCATCAACCTTTTGGTCACCGGTAAATTCATAACGAATCGGGTCACGAACAATAGCAGTATGACCATAGCCGTCAGGCTTACGCACGATAAAAATCGGAATAATCGGTGCTTTGAATTTACGGGCCAAAATATGCAGGACCATTAGGGTAGAAGCCATCTTACCTAAGAACGGTACAAAAAATACCGTCATAGCCACCATCATCTGATGCTGCAATCGTTCAACATACGTCCCTTTTTCATTGCTCTTGCACAACCTAATATTTCACTAGTACCACGAGAAAAAATTTCTTGCCCCTACACCCTTGCGCAGACTCATTCATAAAATCGCTGTATACACGGTTTTTGGTTGAGGTTTTTCTACTGCACTAAGAGGAAAGCCATGCAGTGCTAATCCTGCACCAGAAGCCATTCCCAGTTATCCATATGGCAGGCCAGCATAACAACACCATGACCTTCATGTAAAGCATCCCATAAAACTTCAGGACGGTCAAAGGTAACCAGTCCACGAATATTATCCTTTATTCAAAACAGGCATATACATAATTTCCATAAACGTAATGCCCCAGTTTGACAAACAATGATTTAATCGTTAGCCGCAGCCTGCTCCTCGCTCATAACCTAAGCGTTCGCGAATAGTTTCTTCG
>VOFC01004962.1_pt1 | contig 26161 bp, 58 predicted proteins | sample 5384161 | NCBI WGS metagenome assembly VOFC01 (sample SAMN12384722, study PRJNA508395) | human gut metagenome | isolation source: healthy gut B | host: Homo sapiens | reverse complement strand
TTTTCTTAAATTGCTCTATTGTTTTTACTAATTTACGTTCTAAAAATATTTATTATTTTCACTCGTTTCTCGGTACATTCTTATAATACCACAGACCACATTCTTTGTCAACACCTTTTTTAAATTTTTTTAATATTTTTGTCTATTTTTATTTTTAAATGTCTACAAGTATAATGTCGTCCCCTATGCAGTGTATTTTTTCCCACGGTATGGCTATATCGTTTTTGTTTGAAAACATGCTTGCCAACTTGCTTTCACCAGGTACAATAATTGATGTTATCGACCCCGTGTTTAAGTCAGCACATACATCTTGCACATATCCCAGCCTTTTTCCAGTATTAATATTAACAACCTCTTTATGTTTAAAATCCAGTCCTTTTCCAGTCATAAAAATTTCCTCCTAGAATTATTATATGATTCTTTTCTAGGAAGATTACCAATGTGTTAATTATATAATTTCTTTATATGTTCAATAGCATTCTTTTCTAATCGTGATACTTGTGCCTGTGAAATTCCAATTTCTTCTGCAACTTCCATCTGTGTTCGTCCTTCAAAGAATCTTTTGTTTATGATATTTCTCTCCTTTTCTTTTAATTTTTTCATTACTTCTAATAAAGTTATATCATCTGCCCAATTTTCATCACTATTTTTCTTGTCTTTTATTTGGTCTTCTACATATATATTTTCTGTATCATCTCCATACACTGGTTCTTGCAGTGAAACCGGATCTTGTATTGCATCCAAACAAAATGCAATTTCTTCTTTTTCTACTCCCAATTCTTTTGCAATTTCATCTATCATAGGTTCCTTCTTGTTTTCCCTTAACGCTTTTTCTCTCACTGCAAGTACCTTGTAAGCCAAGTCTCTTACCGATCTACTTACTCTTACCATATTATTATCTCTTAAATATCTTCTTATTTCTCCAGCAATCATTGGTACAGCGTAAGTACTAAATTGTACATTTAAGTTCAGATCAAAATTATCCATTGCCTTTATTAATCCTATACATCCAATTTGAAACAAATCGTCTAAATTTTCTCCTCTTCCATAGAATCTCTTAATAACGCTCAACACTAATTTTAAATTCCCGTTTATAAACTCTTCTCTAGCTTCTTTATTTCCTTTCTTTATTTCATTTAATAATCTATTTTTTTCTTCATTTGATAGCACCGGTAATTTTGATGTGTTTACTCCACAGATTTCTACCTTGTTAATCAAACAAATAACCTCCTTTGGAAATATTTTGTTTATATTATTTCCTAAAAGAGGCTTTCTATACTTTAACCTGTTTTACTAAGTATTTCTTTTCTCATTTTGCTTATTATTTTCTTTTCAAGTCTAGATATGTAACTCTGTGATATTCCCAACATGTCGGCAACTTCTTTTTGTGTTTTTTCGTTTCCTGTAATAAAGCCGAATCTTAATTCCATTATGTTTTTCTCACGCGAATTTAGTCCATTGTTATTTCTTTTCTAATTATATTCTATTCATCATGTATATTCAAAAAAGTAAAAATATTTTGTTTATTTCCCTTTATTTTTTTTCTTAAGAATGTAGGGATATCAAGGTCTCCGCTTGAGCTTGATGTATCTGATGATATTGTCGAAGTCTTTGGTGACCAGCTCTTGCTTGTTATTTCTCCTATTGAAGGAACTTTTTCATCTTCTTTTTCAAATCCTGTTGCAATAACAGTTATTACTATATCTTCATCTAGGCTTTCGTCTATAACAGCGCCAAAGATGATGATATTGGCCTCTGGGTCTACACTTCTTTGTACTAATTCAGCTGCTGTGTTTACTTCGTGTAATCCTAAATTGCTTCCACCTGTAATATTGATGATAACTCCTCTTGCACCTTCTATAGATGTTTCTAGTAATGGACTTTGAATAGCTTGTTTTGCTGCATCTTCTGCTCTATTTTCTCCAGATGCTCTACCAATTCCCATGTGTGCCATACCTGTATTAAGCATTATTGTCTTTACGTCTGCAAAGTCTAAGTTTACAAGTCCTGGTATAGCAATTAAATCAGATATACCTTGTACACCTTGTCTTAATACGTCATCAGCCATTTTGAAGGCTTCTACTATTGATGTTTTTCTATCTATTACTTGTAATAATTTGTCGTTTGGAATTACTACTAAAGTATCTACTTTGCCTTTTAAACTTTCAATTCCTCTCTCTGCTTGAGTTAATCTTTTCTTTCCTTCAAATGTAAATGGTTTTGTAACAACACCTATTGTTAATATTCCCATTTCTTTTGCGCATGAAGCAACTATTGGTGCAGCACCTGTTCCTGTTCCTCCACCCATTCCGGCTGTAACAAACACCATGTCTGCTCCTCTTAAGGCTTCTGTTATTTCAGCTTTGCTCTCCTCAGCAGCTTGAGCACCAATGTCAGGGTTCGCTCCTGCACCTAGTCCTCTTGTAATTTTTTCTCCAATTTGAATTTTTGATGAAGCTTTTGATAGAAGTAAAGCTTGTCTATCTGTGTTAACAGCTATAAATTCTACTCCTCTTATTCCTGAGTCCACCATTCTGTTTACTGCGTTTGTTCCAGCTCCTCCAACACCAATTACTTTTATGGTTGCTGTTCCGTCTGCCATTGTGTTCTCATCAACACTACTATCCATCATCATAAAGTTTTTCCTCCCTACTATTTTTATTGTTATTTATCTATATTCCGCGTCTTTTGTACCATTTTTATCTTACGAATAAAAAAATTCTTTTATTCTATCCATAATCTTTGTGAAAAAAAGCTTTCGTTTGAATTAGAATCTATACTGCTCGATACACTCTTTGCAAATGGTCTTGCTGCTATGTATCTAACTAAGGCAAATGCTGTTCTGTATTCTGGTCTTACTGTGCTTATTAATCTTCCTGTTGCAAATTTTACAGGGATATTTAATATTACTTTACCAGCCACATCACTCTTGCTTATATTTGTTATTCCTTGTCCTGTTAAAACGACATTATTAATTCGTGGTTTTATACCTTGATTTGTTATGTCTTTGTTTATTAATGTAAATATTTCTTCTATTCTTGCTTCAATTATTTCTATCAATTCAGAGCTTTTAATCACTTTATTTTTGGCATCTTCTACAGTATTTAGTACTATTTCGTTATCATTATCTATATATGATTTCATTGCCAATCCATACTGTCTTTTTAGCTTTTCTGCCTCTTCCTCAGAAATATTCAATACCATTTGAACATCTTTTGTGATGTTATCTCCCCCTAATGGTATTGTATTTGTGTATTCAAATGCAGAGCCTTCGAATATACCTATTTCTGTATTTCCAGCGCCAATGTCAATTATCATAACATTATCATTTAGCTCGTTTGTGTCTAATATTAAATTACGTTCTGCTAATGTTATTGGAATAATTCCATCTATGTCTATATCGGCTTTTTTGCATATATTAGATAGTTGTTTTATGTATTCTCTATCCCCCAATATAACCTGAGCATTTACTGTGAATGAAGAAACTAGGTTTCCAACTGGATCTTCAACCGCTCTTCCATCATCTAATATAAATTTATCTGTTACTATGTCAATTATGCTCTTTCCATCAGGTACATCTATGTCTTTAACCTGCAATAATGCTGATGATACATCTTTTACAGAAACTCCAGAAAATTTGTCTTTTATATTTTTTGTAATGCTATTTTGTACTATTGTTACATACTTTCCAGCTATTGTTAAATATGCCGAATTTATTTTTATTTCTGCTTCCCTTTCGGCATCCTGAATTGACTTTACTATTGCATTTGCTATTTCGTCTTCATCTATTATTTTTGTTTTTTTAATCCCTTTACACTTATGTTCCACTGTATAGACAAGCTCTACCTGGTTAAAATTGTTCACTTCTCCTACAACTAAGCTAATTTTTGAGGATCCTATATCTATACCTACTATTATATCTCCGTTTGCCAAAATTAACTCCTCCAATTTACTGCTTTTTTTATTGCTTCTAACTTTATTATATTTTGAAAAAAAAAAGTCAATAGTTTTGTTATATTTTTGTAATATTTTTTGTAATAAAATTCTTATTATTTTTTATTCTGTTTTTTCTTCCTTTAAATTGTCTTTTTTAGCTCTTTTTATCTTCTATTTTTTTTCATAACTATATCAATATAATATCTACGAATTATAGCTAAATTTGTAAACATTCTTCCACATTTAATTTTTAACATTAGTTTTTCCTAACAATTCATTTGTTTGATTTAATTCTTTTCAACCAAATTCGTTGAATCTTCATTTTTATTAATTTGTTCTTCATATTCAGATATTTTTTGATTTGTAGATTCTAAAGTTTGTGTGACTTGTTCATATTTACTTTTCCATGTTGATATTTCTTTTCTAAGTTCTGTTTCTTTAATTGCTGACTCTCCTTCTATATCTGTTTTTTCAATAGCTTTAAACCTCATCAATATAACAGAAGTTAATATAACACACATAATAAATATAACTATACACATAGTAATATTTCTTTTTTTTTCAATTCTGCCACCTCTTATGTAATACTTTCTATATATTTAGAATTAATTAAACCATTATATTTTTCTATCTGTATGTTACTTGATTTTGTAACATCAGCTTTAATTCCACTGCTATTTAAAAGTTCTATATATCCACCTGGTCTAACAATAGCTCCATATAAAACTCTTGCTTCTCCTATTGCTTTTATAACAAATGGTGACTCTATCTTTTCTGAATTCATTTTTATAATATTTCCATCAAATGAAATTACTGAGTTCCATACTAATCTTTGGTTATTTATGCTTATACTTTCAGCACCTGCATTTTTAGTTCATTTACAATATTGTCTAGATATTCTTTTGTTCCATCATCTAGTTTTTTGCTTGTAATAGTAATTGTAATTCCTTCACCACTTACATCTGTTAATCCTAAAATATTGTTATATTTTTTTATCTTTTTCTTCCTTTTCTCCAAAGTTTTCATCATTTTTAGCTGCTTGTTGTCTAACCCTTTCTAGCTTTTTTTTTCTGATTTTTCCAAACCATTTTGACTAACATCATATTTATCCTTCCATATTAAAACTTCATCTCTTAAATTATCATTAGCAATTATTTTTAATACAGGCGGATTTGCTCCTTCTATTGTTTTTACTTGAACTATTATAGCTGCTACTATTATTCCAAACATCACAGCTAGTAGAATTGCAACTTTCTTTTTGTCATATAAAAATCCTCCTATCCTTAATTTTTACTATATTTAACTTCTAAATCCCCACTATACTTTTCTATTTTTATATTATTTTTGCAATTCCATTTTTACACTTATTCCACTTTCTGTATATGTATGCAAATATCCATCTTTAGCATTAAGGTTATTTGATAAGTATTCTTGATTACCTATACACTTTACTATATACGGTGAAGATATCTTTTGTCCTTCTATCTGAATAATATAATTCACATCTACTATATCTGTTGAATTAACAATTCTAATATTATTAATTGAGATAGCCTCAGCTCCTGCATATTTTAACTCATTAACTAAATTTAATAATGTACTTGCAGTTATTCCTTGTTCTTCATTATCTTCTAAAGTAAGAACCACTCCATCTCCTTTGTACATCTGTAACTCCTACAAGTTTTTCTAAATTATTTAATTCTTTATCTAAAACTTTAGATGTTTCTTGATTATTTTGCAATATTGACTGATATTCTTCAATTGTCCCCTTAACATTTTCAAGTTTTTTTGATATTTCGTTGTATTTTTTTGCCAAACAACAATTTCACTTTTTAGTTCATCTTCATTCATATTTTTTTTTTATATCTGTTAAATTAGTTTGTCTTGCAGTTTTAAATTGCATACTCATAACACAAGTTAAAACAATACACATTAAAAATATTGTTACATTAACCACTACTTTTTCTTTTTTTTTCAAACTAATTCACCTCTATTCAACTGTTTTAGCATAATTAAAATTAATTACACCATCATATTTATTTATTTTTACATTATCTTGTTTTTTATATCTACTATAATTCCAGAATTATTTAATCTAGTTATTGTTTCATCTAAGTTTCCATATAACAATTCTGGTGATCCTATAGCCTTTATTTCAAAAGGTGAACTTACCTTTTTATCATTTACTCTTATTACATTTCCAGAACAAATTATTGAAGTATCATTTACAATTCTTTCATCATTTATAGAAATAGCCTCTGCTCCTGATATCTTCAATTTTCTTACTATTTCTCTTAAATTAGCATCATGTACTAAATAAGATCTAATATCATCTGTTATTCCTATATTTTCATTAGTAACTCCTTGATTATCTTTTTAATGTTACTATAACACCTTGGCCACTTACATCTGTTAACCCTAATGCTGTATTATTAATATTTAATTCTTGCTCTTTTTTTATTGAATCCGGGCTATTTTGTATAGCAAGCTGTCTTGTTTCTTCTAGTTTTTTTTCTGCTTTTGTTACTTCTGTATTGACACTATCATATTTTTCTTTCCACCTTAATAGATCATCTCTTAAATCATTATTATTAGACAATGTGTAATTAACTATGGAATTAGTATTTTTTTATAGTCTTTACTTGAATAACTATTGCAAGTACAAGAATAAAAGCATATCGCTCAATTGTTAGTGATATTACCTTTTTTGTTCATTAAGTTTTCTTCTCCTTTCTAGACTCTTTCTCTAAAAAAGGTCTATCTGAATTCAAATTCATATTAACAAATATTTCACCTTGTAAATCTTTTGTTTCATTTAAAATTGTTTTTTACCCAAAAGAATTCTTTTCTTCTAACATAGAACAATCTCCTAAATGTGCTGTTTTTGTTCATTTTCCATTTCTATTTCATAATCACTTTTATTTCTTATATCTATTCCAGTTATTTTATCAAAAATTTCTTCACTTTGTGCTACTTCCATTATTTTTAACACTGTACTTAACATTTCTAGATCTTCATTACATAATCTTTGTCCTACAACAATGTCTTTTTTCATCCGTTTTATAGCCTTTTAATACCGGCAATTTTGCTTTTTCATCTGATATTTCTAATATATAACCTTGATTATTAATATATACATATGCATTTCCATATAACAGCATTAATTTAGCCGTTCTTTTTCCTTGACTTCTATTTTTAACGTATCTGGTAATCCTCTAGTTATTTTTTACACTATCTATATACGCATTTTCTTTTATTTTCTTTTTAATGTCTCTTTTAGAATATTTAAATGTATTTTCATCTAATTTTACTCCAGATAAACTTATTATTTGCTCAGAAGATATCTTTTGATTATTTTTTACTTCTATATTTTTAATATTAAATATTGGTGAAATCATAATACAAATTATTGTTCCAATAATAATAATACATAAACTTGTCCATTTTATGATTTTTAAAATAAATTTTCTTCTTTTTTATTTGTTTTTCTGTTAGTTTCTTTATTTTTTTTTTTACTTTTTATTTTTACTTTTTTTAATATTTGCATTTTTTACTTTTTTGGCTATTTTTTCTACCACTATATTCTTCTTTGTTTTTTACTTGCTTTTGACAAATATTCTTTTTTTATCTATATTAGGAATACCTATAATAATTTCATTATCTAAGTTAATTGCAGTATTCCTATTATTTAAATTATTACTTTTTTATGGGCAGATTTTATATCTGCCCTTTGCTTTTTATTAATTTTTTTATTTTTATACGCATATTTTTTATTCAATATTTATTCACCTTCTTCTAAACTTATACAAGCTCCTAACTTAGTTAGCTTTTCGTCTAATTTTTCGTATCCTCTTAAAATATATTCTATATTACTTATCTTTGTCTTGCCTTTTGCTTTAAGAGCTGCTAACATAAGTGCCGCTCCTCCTCTTAAATCTGCACTTTCCACATTTGCACAAGACAATTTTTTTACTCCTTTTATTACAGCCATCTTCCCTTCTATAGTTGCCTTTGCTCCCATTCTCTTCAATTCTGTTATATATTTGTAGCTATTTTCAAATATGTTTTCAATTATTACCGATGTTCCTTTTTGCTGTAACAAGCATTGCTCCAAATATTGGTTGCAAATCTGTTGGAAATCCTGGATATGGCATTGTTTTTTATTTCCAAAGGTTTAATCCTTTTAGGAGCTTCTAATTGTATACTATTTTTTCTATTGTAATTAGACATCCCGCTTCTTGTAATTTATTAATAACAGGATCTAGATGTTTAGCTTCTACATTAATAAGTTTTATTTTTCCTGAAGTTGCTGCTGCCATACACAAAAAAAAGTTCCTGCCTCAATTCTATCTGGCATAACACTATAACCTATTGGCTTAAGTTTTTTTTTACTCCTGTTATTTTAATAACATTGGTTCCTGCACCTTCTATTTTAGCTCCCATTTTATTTAAGCACTTTGCTAAATCTTCTATCTCAGGTTCCATCGCTGCATTAGTTATTTTTGTTATTCCTTCTGCATATACAGATGCTAGTATAATATTTTCTATTGCTCCTACACTTGAAAATCTAAATTAATATCGTTTCCTACTATCTTATCACATTTACAATGTATAAATCCAGCTTCTTCCTCAATTTGTACACCTAATTTTTTCGAAAGCATTAAGATGTAAATCTATTGGTCTTGAACCAATATCACATCCCCCTGGATACGAAAATGTTACTTTTTAAATCTTCCTAAAATAGCTCCAGCTAAAATTACTGTAGATCTCATCTCTCTCATTAATTCTTCTGAATTTCTTTTTTATTCATTTTCTTAGAATTTATCTCTATTTTACCACTATTTTGCTTAATCTTGCAACCTAAAAAGCCTCAAAATTTTCAAAGTAATTCTAGTATCTTTTATATTTGGAACATTATACAATTTAGTTATATTTGAATTTAATATACTAGATGCAATAATCGGAAGTGAAGCATTTTTAGAACCTGAAATTTTCACTTCTCCTGAAAGCTTTTTTCCACCTTCTATTATGTATGATTTCATGATACATTCACCCTTTCTACTCTTTAATATGATATATATTATGTTTCATTTACGTAAGTCGTGAATATAATTATTAGCGTGCCTCATTTATGTAAGAAAAATATCTTTAACTTATCACATATATTTATTTTTGACTTTATTACTAGATTTTTTTGACTTTTTATGATAAATTAGTTTTATAAATAAAATATAAAAGGAGACTTGTAATATGAATATTTCAGAAATTTCAGTAACAGAAAACTGTGAAGAAAGACTAAGACCACTGTTTTTAATAAAATTAAATCATCTACTCAAAAAAAAAAAAATTTAGATCAAATTGCAATTGATGATTTTATACAATCTTTATTAAAAGGTTTTGATTCAAAATATCATACAGAATTTTATACAATCTTAAAATACCTTATCAACACAGAGAACATTAAAGAAAAACAAGATTTATTAAACAGATTAAAAAAACTTACATATGATGACTTATTAACTATTTCTAAGTTGAATTTATTTAATCGCCAATTATTATCTAAATTTATAAAACTTGAAACAAAAGAGCTAAATTCGAAACAAATAATTTAATTTCATACTTGCAAACTCAAAACTTTGATTATAACAATTTTTTAGAATTAAAACATAAAGAAATTACAATTCTAGATGACAATGTTTATAATACAATTACTACTACTGACTTTAATTATTATGAAAAAAGTAAACTCAAAAGGAATTGTCGAATTATTATTATATATTTATAAAAATGGTTTAGTACTTTTATTTGAAAAGAAATCAGAAAATTACATATACAGTTTTAATTTCTTTTGATAGTACTTCTGCTCTTCTTATAAAGGCGTTTTTACAATTTCAACCATTAGACAAAAACACTATAATTGTAAACTTGATAAAATTCGAGAAGAAAATTACTCCAGAAACATTTATAAAAAGCTGCCAAAACTCTACCTCCAACTAAAGAAAAGATTTATGTTATTCATTTGCAGATCAATTTGGTGTTTCTAATCCAGAGTATATATATTATTTAGCTGATTTCTTTAAATCTGATTATACTCACTCTAATTTATCAAAAAGCTATCGAATTATATAGAAAAGCTATTGAAGGTGGAATAACTAAATCTTATGAAAAACTAGCTGATATTTATAATTTTAAAAAAAGATTATGCTTCTGCTTTAACAAATCTAGAAAAAGCAAAAGTATATGGTTATGATGTAGATAAAAAAATACAAGATACAAAAATCTTTTAATAAAATATAGTCAAAAAGATGTTAGAATAAAACCTCTTATTAATATAATTAACGAATATAAAATGAAGACACAAAAAGATTGCTATAAACTAATTATAAATGAAAATGATACTCCTACTATATTAAATTCCAAAATAGGCGGAAGTCCATACTTGCCTTTAGGAGAAAATATGCCAAAAGATAAAAATGGTAATTTTATGCCATTACTTATTCAAATTAACTTTGCAGAACTAAATTCAGATATTTACCCAAAAGAAGGTATCCTAGAAGTATTTCTAGATAAAGATTTTTCTTGGCCTGCACAATATGAAATAAGATATTATAAAAATGTTTCTAATAATTATGAAACTAATTTTCCTAATATAGACTTATCTAATTTTGTAATCAGAAACTCTTTAAAAATTACTTTTGAAAAGTCAGTGTCTTATATGCCAACATCTGATTTTAGATTTAGCAATACTATAGCAGAATATATAGAAAAAATCATATCTGATGAAACATTACAAAATCAAATTAAAGAAATGGCCCAAATAGATTATAACTACTATTTGCCAGATTATAAAAATAAAGAAAAAAAGATCTATATATAGATTTATTATCAAATGTTATTTACGATGAGTGTCAAACTACACCTATAACTCTTGGTGGATATGCAGATTTCACTCAACAAGATCCAAGAACAGGTAGTTCAAGTCTAGCTAACTTAACAGAATGTTTAATAAAAATAGATTCTGAAGGATATGACAAATTACAAATTGGTGATGCTGGAATTATTAGTATTTTTATTTCTAAAGAAGATCTTGAAAGTGCTAACTTCCAAAAAGCAGTACTAGATTGGGATTGTTTATAAAAACTAGATATTAACTTTCAAATTTTTTATAACAAAAAATAATACCCCTCTTTACCTAAAAACAGTAAAAAGAGGTATTATTTTTTTTATAAATCAAACTTTATCTTTTCATCTCTTGTAATTTTTTAATTTCTTCTATATCTCCATTTTCTTCCTGAATTTCATCAATAGCAACATCAACAAGTGCATTAAATATTTTTTATTAACTTTTCCTTTTTGCACATTTTCATAAATTATATTCATTGCATCAACTCTTTTAACTTCTGGCTTATATTGTCTTCTACTGCATATTGCATCATAAAGATCTGCTACTTTTACAATTTTAGCTTCTATTGGTATTTCATCTTTTTTCAAACATTCTGGATATCCTGTTCCATCCTCATTTTCATGATGATATTTAGCTGCATTTGCATATTTTTTCAAATCTTCATGTGCCATACAAAGTTCATACCCTTTAATTGTATGCTTTTTCATAACTTCATATTCTTCATCTGTTAATTTTTCTGGTTTTTGTAATATTTCATATGGTATAAAAATTTTTCCTATATCATGTAAATATGCACAATTTATATAAAATCTTGTTTTTTCTTCTGATACATTAAGCTTTTGACATATTTTTAAAGTTATTTTAGGAACATTATGTACATGCTTATTAGTATAGATATCTAACTTTTCTAATCTTTTTACTTGCAATCTAACATCTTCAGTTAATTTTTGAAACATACTATCATTCATATATTTTTTACCTCTTATGCTATATCTCTTTTTTCAGCGTTTTTTTCTTTATTTTTAGCAAACTCAATAAATTCATTCAATATTTTTAGATACGACTCTTTAGCATTTCCTAATTGATAATAATTATTTGATAAATCCATTGCTGTTAAACTAGATAAATCTATATAACTTGTTTCTAATATTGTCTCTATTCCTTCTATATGTCCAGATATATAACACCCTGGAATTGGAATTGCAATTTCTTTTTTTTCATTTTTTTTCCCTTTACCAAAGCCTCCCAATTATCTATCTTCTTCATTTGTACCTCCTTACATTGGTATAACCAATTTATTAATTTTACTTTTTATATAATTTTGTAATTTATCCATAAAAATTTCAGGTTTTATTTCCTTTTTTGCAACCATATCTAAACCTTTTTCCCAACTAGCTGTTAATTTTGGATTAAGCATATCTGGCATGGAATTATATACAACATCAAAAATAGACTCTCCTTTTTCAGTTGGTGTTATAATTTGTGTTTTAGTATTTATTTGTATGTATTTTATCCTTTCTAACTTTTTTATAATTTCAGCTCTTGTTGCACTAGTACCAATTCCAGCACCTTTTATTTGTTCTCTCAGTTCTTCTTCCTCTATTAATTTTCCAGCGTTTTCCATAGCTAATATCATAGAACCAGAATTATATCTATTAGGTGGATTAGTTTCAGATTCTTTAGTTTCAAAATTTATAATATCAATATTTTGTCCTTTTTTTTATTTTCCTTAATATTTCAGGATTAATTCCACTTTCTTTTTAGCATTTTCTTTTTCTTCTTGAACATCTTTTCCTTTTTGTTATTTCTAAATAGCCTAAGTTTACACACACTCTATTGCTTGTATAAAATTTTTCTCCTTCAACATCTATTGTTATCGAAACCTTCTCATACTGTGCTGGCGGATAAAAAATACTCAAAAAATCTTTTTTACAATTAATTTATATATATTCTTGCTTAAATTGGATAGTTTTTCATAATTTTCAAACCCTTGTCCTGTAGGTATAATTGCATAATGATCTGTTATTTTACTATCATTTACATACTTAGTTTTCTGTAGATTTGTAGAATACTTTTCATCGATCATTTTATTAATAATTAATTGTATTTCTTCATCTTTAAATCCCTTTAGCTAAACCATTCAAATTTTTAGAAATTTCTTTTGCAACAGCAGTTGATAAAACTCTTGCATCTGTTCTTGGATATGTAACTAGCTTTTTTCATATAGATCCTGAATCACTTCTAATGTTTCATCTGGTTTTATTTTAAACTTTTTGTACACTCATTTTGCACTTCTGCCAAATTAAAAAGTAAAGGCGGATTTTCTTTTTTTGCTTAGATTTTTAATTCTTCTATAACAGCCCTTTTTATCTTTTAGTGACAAAATTAATTTTTTCGCATCCGCTTCTTTTTTAAACCCAGATTCATTATATAATTTATTAGATTCAAAAAATTCAGATTTTTCTTGAACTTTCCACTCTGCAGATAAATTTTTTCTTCATCTCCAAAGTTTCCTATAATTTTGTAATATGGTGTTTTAACAAAATTTCTTATTTCTCTTTCTCTTTGTACTACCATACCTAAAACACATGTCATAACTCGTCCAACAGAAATAGAAACTTTTTTCTTCATTTATCTTTTTTGCTACTCTTCTTCCATAAATAATAGATAGTAATCTAGAAAAATTAATTCCTATTAAATAATCTTCCTTTGCCCTTAAATATGCAGAGTCAGACAAACTATCATATTCTGATAGATCTTTTGCGTCTTTTATTCCTCTTAAAATTTCTTCTTCTGTTTGAGAATCAATCCAAACTCTTTTCATCTTAGCATTTGGATTTGGTTTAGCCATCATAAAAACTAATCTTTGTATATACTCTCCTTCACGTCCTGAGTCACCTGCATTATATATTGTATCTATATCTTCCCTTTGCATTAATTCTTTTACAATATTAAATTGATTTTGTACATTTGGTATAATTTCATACTTCCATTCTTTTTTGGAATAAAAGGAAGAGTATCTAATCTCCAAAATTTTAATTTTTCATCATATTTTTCTGGATAACTCATAGTTACTAAATGCCCAACACACCAAGTAATAATCCAATCATTTGATTCTAAATATCCGTTTTTCCTATTTGTAGTTATTTTCAAAGCTTTTGCAAATTCCATTGCAACAGATGGTTTTTCTGTTATTAACAACTTTTTGACATTGTACCTGTTCCCTTTGTTCTAATTTTAAAGTTTCATCTATATAATTATTGGCTATAACATTGATTTTTTTCTAATAATTTTATAGCTTGCTTATTTTCTAAATTAACTTTTTGTTCTATCTGTTCTATATAACCTTTTTGTTTCACAATCTTCAAACTATAATTATAATAAAAGTCAAAAATATATGCAATATGTGCAACTAACATATCTGCATTTGTTTTTAAATTTTATAATTAATCATATGGTCTTCCATAAATTCTCTATATATCTCATCTGTTATTTCATCTTTACTCATATCTTTACAACCATATGAATTTTCTAATTTTTCTATTGTTAATACATAGTATATATCTAATTTATCTGCATCTCTTATAATTTTAGCATGCATTAATTCTCTTTTTACTTAGTCCTTCTTCTATTCTAGGTCTATTATGATTTAATATTGCTTTTTTTTATTATTTCATCATAACTATCATCTTTAATAAATTTTCTTATTAATCCATCCTCGAATAAGATTTTTACACCATATTCACCATGATTTATACTATCTTTATCATAAAAAGTATTATAAATTCTTACTTGTTCAAATCTTCCTATATCATGTAATAATCCTATTAATTCTGCTAAATCAGTATCTTCTTCATTTAAATTTAACTCTTCTGCTAATTCTCTACTCTTTTGTGTAACTCGTAAAATATGTGATATTTTTAAAGCTATTTTTCCATCATTTGGATTATAATCTTTCACATATTCTTTAAATACTCTTTTTGCATTTTCTATATCTATCATTTCAATCACTCCGCGTTTATTATATATGAATCCCTTCCATAAATCAACCATTTATATTTACAATAAATAAAAGAAACATATTAAATTTTATATCTAATATATTTCTTTTATTATAAATTCAAAAATGATAGTAAATAAGTTCTAAAAACCTTATCTACTATCATTTCTATAAAATTCTTTATTAAATTTAATCGTCTCTATCCATTTGAATTGGTTTATATCCGCTTCTATCTACATGTCTTGTTCTAGGAGTTGATGCCATAGGTGTTTTTATTCCTAATCTAGTTCTTATATCTCTAGTTCTTTCAGATTTTTTATCTTCTCTCTTTCCTTTTCTGTTGCAAACCTTCTTAAAGAGTTTCCTATTTCACTAATTCTAGTACCTTTTTGGGTAAATCTTCCCATGAATCTTCCTATTTTTCCTCTATTAGTTTCTGTTAATAATGTAGAAATTTTTAAATACTCCATTGTTTCTTCAGCTTTTTTTTTTTCAGCTACTGACATTGATTCATAATTTTCTGTATAATAATTCATTATACTTATTACATCTTTTAAGTCTATCTTCTCCTAAATCAGATAAATTCTTTAATTCTTTCTTAGAAAAATGTATTGTTATATCATTTCCATTATCATCTTTTATTTCAGCATCAAGGCCTTTTTTTCAAATCATCTAGTCTGTTTTGCATAGAAGATCTAAGACTTAAACGGTTAATTGGTCCTATTTCTCTAGCCATGTTCAATAGATCTTCATAGCCTGTACGTTCTATTAATTGCTTAACTTCCTCTGGTGCTAAATTTCTAAAATCTGCCATCATAGCTTTAGCTATATCCTTAGGCTTTCTTTCATCAATTTCGACACCACCTGAACCATTTCCTGTTGTTTGTTCATTTGCTTCATTTTGAGCTTGTTGCTCAGAGCTTCCACCTAAACCTTCATAGCTTCCTACATAAATACCTTCTTTTTTAATGATTCTTCAAGTTCTGATATCTGCTCATCTATTGCTGCTTTGTAAGCATCTTTTTGCTCTTCCATATCTTGTAATTTTTTTTTCTAAAATTGATAAATCTCCTACTGCTGTTTTACGTTCGTTCTTTAACTCATCTATTTCTTCATTTAATCTCTTATTTGCTTCTTTTGCTGCATCAATTTGATCTTGAGATGGAGCTGCATTTTTCGCTGCTTTTAATGTTTCATTATTTGCTGTTATTTGAGCATTTTTCGTATTTATTTTTCCATCTATCTTGTCGATTTCATCTCTCTTATTTTTTATTTTTTCTTTTATATCTGTTATTAATTCTTCATGCTCAACCATTAATTTTTTATAAGATTCTATTACTTTTTGCTTGAACTGCGATAGCTTTTTAGTTACATCTTTTGCTTTTTTGTGCATCTCCTATTGGTTTTTCCCACTCGTTATATCCTTGTTCTCTTTCTGCATCTATAGTATATTCTGCAAGTAAATCTAATTGTTGTTCTTTTGATAAAGTTCTAACCCATTCCTCAAAACTATAGTCTGGAGCACCCTTTGCTCTATTTTCTTCATTTGCTTTTTGATAATCACTATTATCTTCAAAATCTTGATCTGTCATTGCTTTCATTATTGCTTTTCTTAATGCTGTTTCTACACCCTCTTTTGAATCTTTTAATATTACTGCCATTTTCGCTTGTTTTGTTTTTTATATTCTCTATTTTACTTTGTAATTCAGGTGATAATGTCGGTTCAGTTGAATCTGGTGTTTGTGTTTGTGTTGGATCTGGTGTTGTTACTGCTGGATCTGGCGTTGTTACTGCTGGATCTGGTGTTGTTACTGCTGGATCTGGCGTTGTTACTGCTGGATCTGGTGTTGTTACTGCTGGATCTGGTGTTGTTACTGCTGGATCTGGTGTTGTTACTGCTGGATCTGGCGTTGTTACTGCTGGATCTGGTGTTGTTACTGCTGGATCTGGTGTTGTTACTGCTGGATCTGGCGTTGTTACTGCTGGATCTGGCGTTGTTACTGCTGGATCTGGTGTTGTTACTGCTGGATCTGGTATTGTTGCAGCTGGATCTGGCGTTGTTACTGCTGGATCTGGTGTTGTTACTGTTGATTCCTCTTTTTTATCTTTTTTCAGTTGATTTTGTTGACATATTAAAATTCCCCCTCTATTTTTTTTTATTTTTATTTTTTCCATCTAAAGTTTTATTAATTTTATTTATATCTTCCAGAATTTCTTTGCAAGCTCTCATTAATTTCAAATTTCTTTTTTTGCTGCTTTAATTAATTCCTTTTCTTCATTTGTCATAGGTCACCTCTCCTTTCGACAGTAAGTTACCATAACATGTAGTCGCTCTATATACTATATTCTACCATAACAGCTGAAAATTGTCAATGTATAGTAACTTAATCGGTTTACTTTTTCTTTATTTTTTTTGTAAAAATTCCCATCAGTTAAAGACAAAGTTATTATTGACTATATCTATTTTTTAATGTATTATATAGTAATATTAATGAAAAAAAATAGATTGGAGATAAAATATATGCTATGTTCAATATGCAATAAAAAAAATACAGCTGTAGTTTTTGTTAATAAACCATCATCAGATGGTAATAACAAATTAGAAGGACTTTTGCTATGAATGTGCAAAGAAAAAAGGAATAAATCCTATAGATACATTAGTTAAGCAAGCTAATTTATCTGAAACAGATATAGAAGATATGACAAGGCAATTCGAAGATATGTTCAAAGATATCTCAAATAACCTAGATAATGTTAATCCAGATGATTTAGGATTAAATGAAAGTGGTGATTTAGATGGGTCATCTTTAGGATCGATTTTCTCTGGAATATTTAATTCTAACTCAGATTCTACAAATTCAAATTCATCTCAACCAGATAGAAAAAAGAATTAAAGTAGAAAAGAAAAAACAATGATAAAAAAGAGAAAAAATTTAGATACATATGGTACAAAATCTAACAAACCAAGCAAGAAACAATTTGCTTGATAATGTAAATGGTAGAGATAGAGAAATTCGGAAGAATTATTCAAATTTTAAATAGGCGTTCCAAAAACAATCCTTGCCTAATAGGAGAACCCGGAGTTGGTAAAACTGCAATAGCCAAAAGCTCTTGCTATAAAAATAGCAAATGGTGATGTTCCTGCAAAATTATTAAATAAAGAAGTCTATCTTCTAGATATGACATCAGTTATTGCTGGTACACAATTCAGAGGACAATTCGAAGCAAGAATGAAGTCTATAATAGATGAATGTAAATCTCTAGGAAATATTATTTTAGTTATAGACGAATTGCATAATATTATGGGGGCTGGTGATGCAGAAAACTCTATGAATGCTGCTAACATTTTGAAACCTTCCCTTTCAAGCGGTGAAATTCAATTAATTGGTACAACTACTTTAAAAGAATATAGAAAATATATAGAAAAAGATTCTGCTTTAGAAAGAAGATTTCAACCAGTATTAGTAGAAGAACCTTCAATTGATGATTCTATAAAAATATTAGAGGGAATAAAAAAATATTATGAAGATTTTCATAAAGTAAAGATATCTAACGATATAATAAAGCAAACAGTTATAATGTCTGAAAAATATATACATGATAGTTTTTACCAGATAAAGCAATAGATATTTTAGATGAAGCATGTTCTAGAATAAATTTAAATAACAAAGAGTTATATCAATTAGAAGTCTTAAAAAATGAACTTAAAAAAAATTCAAGAAGAAAAAAAGAAGAAGCTGCTCTTGCAGATTCAACTGAAGATTATAAAAAAGCCGCTGATTTAAAAATGAAAGAATGCACACTTCAAGAACAAATTGATACTTTATCCAAAAAATTAAAAATCAAAAATGTTACTTTATCAGATATCGCAGAAGTAATAGAACACTGGACAAAAATTCCAGTTCAAAAAATAACTGAAAAAGAATCACAAAAACTATTAAACTTAGAAAATAGTCTTCACAAAAATGTAATTGGTCAAGATGATGCTGTAAAAGCTGTTTCTAGAGCAATAAGAAGAAACCGTGCAGGATTACAATCAACTAAAAGACCACCATCATTTATATTTGTTGGTCCAACTGGTGTTGGTAAAACTAAACTTGCTAAAACATTAGCATATGAGATGTTTGGCGATGAAAATTCTATTATTAGAGTTGATATGTCTGAATACATGGAAAGTCATTCTACTTCAAAATTAATAGGTTCACCTCCTGGTTATGTTGGCTATGATGATGCTGGTCAATTAACTGAAAAAGTAAAAAGAAAACCTTATTCTATAGTATTATTTGATGAAATAGAAAAAGCTCATCCAGATGTATTTAATATATTATTACAAGTATTAGATGATGGCAGATTAACAGACTCTCAAGGAAATGTTGTTAACTTTGAAAATACAATAATTATCATGACATCTAATGCAGGTTCACAAATAACTCACTCTTCTATTGGATTTGGCGCTAATAAAGAAGCAAATAAAAACAAAGTATTAGATTCTTTAAGAGAAACCTTTAGACCTGAATTTTTAAATCGAGTTGATGAAATAGTTGTGTTTGATCAACTTGATAAAAATCAATTATTAGATATTATTGATTTAATGCTATCTGAAACAAGTAAGGTATTAAGCGATAAAAACATAATAATGAATGTCTCTCCTGAAGCGAAAAAAACTCCTATTAGAAAAAAGGAACCGATATAAAATATGGAGCTAGACCTTTAAGAAGAGCTATACAAAGATATGTAGAAGATGAACTATCAGATTTAATATTAAAATCCGAATTAAAAAATGGTCAAACAGTAAATATAGATTTAAAAAATAATAAATTACAATTTGAAATAGAAAACTAAATGTACTAATGGAGGAATTTTATATGTTTAAACATGTACCTAATATCTTAACAATGTTAAGATTTGTATTAATACCTTTCATATTTATAGCAATAATACATTCAGATTACGTACTTGCTTTTATACTTTTAACACTATCTGGTATTACAGATATCTTAGATGGCTTTATTGCAAGAAAATTTAATTTTTATAACTAACTTTGGAAAATTAATAGATCCACTTTCTGATAAAGCTACACAAGTTTCTGTGCTTGCAGCTTTGTGTATAGAAAATATAATTCCTCTATGGATTTTATTTATAGTATTTTTAAAGGAAATTATAATGATAGCAGGAGCATCTTTCTTATATGGAAAAAGAATTAGTTGTATCAAGCAGATGGTACGGGAAACTTTCAACTGTACTTTTTATGCAGCAATTGTTGCATCACTAATTGTAAAATATTTTAATATTTCTTTCCACTTTGATACATATATTTATTATTACTTAGCTTTAATTATGACAATTTTTTCTTTGATAATGTATTTTAATGCATTCTATAAGCAAGGTTATTTAAAGAAAGAGAATTTAAAAATTGTAGATAAAAATAAATAATCTATCCTCTATACTATATATTAAATTAACAAAAAAAAGTTAAATAGTTTTAAACTCATTTAACTGTTTTTTTATTTTACTTTGACAATTACTATTCAAAATCCTCAATTATTTTATTTACTTCTTCCATACCATATACTTTTATTCCCTGTTTTAGTTCACTCACATCCGCTTCTGGCAAATATTGAACTGCAATCAAAGTAGATTCTACCAATTCTTCTTCACCATTTTGATTTATTGTAAATATCTTTACATAACCAGAATCATCTTTTATAATATAATGTTCATTACATAATCCATTTATTTCTCTATATAAAACAACTTCATCTTGTGTAAATTTTTTTTAGCTCCCATTCATTATATAGCTCTTTAAAATCCAATTCATTCTTATTTATAGTATTACTATCTGCTTTTCTCTCTTCTTCTATAATATGATTACATTCTTTATATAATGTTTTAAAAACAATACTAGCATTGGGAGAAATTTTTATATTTGAATAACTGGTTGTAACAATTTCATTATTATCAACTATAGTATTATTATCAGTTTTAGCCAATTCATCATTTTTATTAATTTGAATATTAGCTGTATTTTTATAAATTGAAATTAATAAAACCGTACTAATTATCATCATTAAACTAACCGCAAAAAATCAATATATATATTATCCATTTTCTCATATTTTACCACCTACTCTTTATAGTAGTATGGTCTTAATTTTATAGTTTTATACAATTTTCAATATTTTTTATAATATCATTTTTACTTTTTATAACAATAACAGGTACTTCCATTTCTTCCTTAGTTAATCCACAATGAGTAGATTTTCTAATAGCTTTTCCTTCTGCTAAAAAAGTTTCTAATCTAATCATACTTCCACTAGTTGAAATAGCAACATAGTTTCCAATAAAATCGTCAATTTTATAATGTTTATTCCCATAACCTAAAAAATGATATTTATTTAAAAATTCTTCTTTTTTGACATAAGCCAAAACTCTTTTTTTCAAACACTTTATTAAATCTCTCAACAAATTTTTTTTCATTTCTTCTTTTACAAAAAAACTTAAAAATCTACATTCTAATGATGCTGGCATAATAAGACATTCTTGAATTTCAGGATAATCAAGTAAAGTGTACGCCTTTTGTATATCTTTATGCCCATGATCAGCAGATATGATTAAGATTGTATCTTCTGAAATATTTTTTGTCATTTCTTCTATTTTATCTTCTGTTTCTTTTATAAATTTCTTTTGCTTCTTCTGAAGTTACCCCAAATTTGTGTAACAAACTATCTGGATTATCTGAATAAGCAAGTATAAATTTCTTATCTGGTGTTTTGCACAAATCATTTATATTCATTATTATTTCATCTATATTATTAGCATTTATAGAACGAAGAGCTCTTCTTTCTGCATATTCTGGTTCTAATTCATATGCTTTTACTATAGGAGATGCCTTCTCAATTTTACTAAAAATTGATTCATAATTAACAACCTTTTATATACATCCATTAATGGATTTTTTATTTCTTCTCTTAAATATGATTCTTTATGTGAGAACATATCAAGAGCCCTGCCATATTCTTTAAAAATATTGAGACCAAGCTATCCATCCAGTTTCATATGGAGGACACCCAGAATAATATGTAGTTAATGCTGCTGTTGTTGTTGAAGGATACACTGAAGTAACACAATCTACTTTATTTTTATTTAAAAACCTTCTTTAGAAATATCATTCAATATATGTTCTCCTAATCCATCTAATACTAGAAATATAACATTTCTATATTCTCTTTCATTTAATATTGCATCAATCTTTTCAGATGTTTTATGTTTTGTTTCTACATTATAATATTTTAAAATTGAACTTATTGTTCCTAATATACAGTGGTCATAATTTGGAAACACAATATTTTTATAATTCATATACATTTTCTCCTATTTTCTAACTATTCTATTTTTTTTTTTATTTCTGTTTTTAATGCCTTTATTCATTTTATCTATATACTATATTAATTATAGATTCTATTATTACAGCAAAATGACACTTACATATTACCATATTAAACTATTCCATTCAAGAAAATAATTTGCTTATTAAATTAATTTTCTATAAATTTCTTTATTCCCATTTTTTTAATTTTTATAAATAAAGAGATTTCTCCATTTTGATCTGTTCTCAAAATATTAACATTCTTATTTTCTAATCTATTTATAATTATATTTGAAGGGTGCCCAAATTTATTATCTTTTCCTACTCCTATTAATGCATACTTTGGGTTTATTGCATTTATAAAATCTAAACTTGATGATGTTTTAGAACCATGATGTCCCACTTTTAAAATATCTGCCCTCAATATACCCAAATTTTTTTAGAATATAATTCTAAAATCTTTTTTTCAGCTATTTCTTCAATATCTCCTGTAAAAAGAATCGAATTTTTTTTTATAATTCATCTTACATACTAAAGAATTATTGTTAATTGAATTTTCGCTAATCATTTTGTTTGTCATTGGCCACAACACTTCAAAATATAATTCATCCTCTATTTTTAGTATATCTCCCATCTCTACCACTCTTATATTTATTTTTTTTATTTTTAACAATTTTTTTTGAATTTTTCATAATTATCAGAGCTTTCATTTTGTTTTCCTATAATTACATTATTAACTTTTATTTTTTCCATAACATATAATAATCCTCCACAATGATCTGTATCAAAATGTGATATGATTATATAATCTATTTTTTTATTTTCCTGTTTAATAAATATGGCATTAATATTTTTTTTCACCTATATTAAATTTTCCAAATTCACTTCCTCCTCCATCTATTAATATTTTTTTATTTTTAGGTGTGATTATTAATGTACTATCTCCCTGACCTACATCAATAAAAAATATCTTTAATCTATTATTATAATTTTTATATATAAAAACTATCATAATTATAAAAATACAAGCCAAAACAAGTAATTTTTTATATTTCTTTTTTTAACTTTATTTAAAATTTGCATTATATATCTTATATTTAATTTATCTTTCTTATATAGGAAAGTTATTACAAAAATAAATGTATATATTAAGGTTATTTCTAAAATATTAGGAGAACATATTAAGATTTTATTAAATGGTATATAAGAACAAAACCTAACAATATTTATTAAGTTATCTATTGTAAAATTTAGAATATAAGCTAAAAAATATCCTAACTTTATAGAGCAAAATGAAACGATAAAAAGATTAAAGAAAAAAAAATTATTACACATACAAGTATTGAGTTGCCAATAAATTTGAAAGGACAAAACTTAAAGAAATAGTATTAAAAAATACATCGTTACTGGAATTATTAAAATATTAGCAGATATACTTATAATAACAGTCTCTTTCATATAAAAAATTATCTTATTAAACTTTTTGCAATTTTACTTTTCTCTCGTGGTAATCTTGGTTTAAAAACACTATATATTTTTATTTGTAGTATACTAACAACTTCTTCTATGTGCTTATAAAAAATAAGTATACTGATAGTTCCTAAATAAGAAAGTATAAATCCAATATCAAAAATACTAAAAGGATTAATTATAAGTATAATTATCGATGCCACAGATAAGTTTGTATATATATTTGATTTTCTATAAAATAATGTACTAGTCAAAAATAGTATTTGTGTTATGCATGCTCTTATTACAGAGGGAATTCCTCCTGTCAAAAAATATAAAAATATTAAAATACCAATTGTTAATATTTTTAGCAATTTTTTTATTAATTTTTCTTAATAAGAAGTTAATTATTAAGCATATATATGAAATATGCATTCCTGAAATAGAAAGCATATGTAATAAATTACTTTCAGAAAAATACTCATTAATATCATCAGCTAGACCTGCCTTATAACCAATTATAAGAGCTAAACATATACTACTATTATTTTTTTGTTTTCTTCGTTATTTTTGTTTTCTATATTATTTTTATTGTTTATCCTTTCTTTATTATTTTCAGCTAATATTTTTTCTACGTTTTCTATTATTTTATTTTTTATATAATATATATTTTTTTTATTTGTTTTATTTAATTTATAAGCTGTGTCTCCTACCACTACTGTTGCAATATTTTTACCTTGTAGATATCTTTTATAATTAAACCCTCTATAATTCTTTTGTTCGTCTGGATTTTCTATTTTGCCATTAACTTTAATAATATCTCCTAATTTAAAATTATTTTTATTGTTTTTTTTTTTTTTACTAAAACATATGATTTTTTTTCTTATATTGATTCATTTATATTTTTCACACTCACTTTATAAATCATATAATAATCATTTTGCTTTTCTAAATTAACAATTTCACCTATTACGCATATATTTTCTAATTTATTATACATATTTAATATCTTACTTTTATTTATTGTTAAAATATTACTAATTAATACTATTATTACAAAAACACTTATATTAATAAATTGTATTGGTCTTGTTTTTTGTTTTTTTCTACCAACCTTTACTTTGCTAATACCTTTTGATATTACGATAAATCGTTTTTTTTCAATAAATTGTACTATTTTATCATGTATTATTTCTTTAATATTACTTTTGATTATGAAATATAATATTGAAACTAAAGTTAAACATAACAAAAAAAGACTATACTTATTTGTAAGTATAGCCCCATTATAATTCCTAAAATATATACTAAATTTGCAATAATAATAAATTTATCTGTCTTCAATGTTCTTTAAGTTTCTCCTTTATCTTATTGCCCCTTTATTATACTATTCTTCTTGCTGTTACATATCTTGTATTATAATATGCTCCTGATAATGAAGAAATCATTACTTTTCCTCCACCACTAGATGCATGTATAAAGTTTCCTCCACCTATATATATACCAACATGACCTATAGATGTATTAGCACTATTATTAAATATTACTAAATCTCCTGGTTGTAAATTACTTAGAAACATATTTTCCAAGTTTAGCTTGAGTAACAGCTGAATGTCCTAATGAATATCCAAAGTTTTTTTGTATACATACATTGTAAAACCTGAACAGTCAAATGTACTTTGGTCCTGAACCTGCATATACATATTTACATCCAAGATATTTTTAGCATATGCTACTATTTGCTCTCCTTTTGAAGAATTATATGTTGTAGCTTCTTCACCTTGATTATTTTGATTAGATGTTTCTCTTCTTGAGTTGCACTTCTTGATGTAACCTCTACTTTATTTTCTGAAAGTAAGCTTTTTTTAAAATATATCCAGTTTTTCCACTTACTTCTACCTTATACCAATCTCCTTCTTCTGCAATAGTTTTTACTTGTGTATTTTGAGTTAATGTTGTAACAACATCTGAACTAGTGCTTGCTTTTGATCTAACATTTACCGCACTACTCTTTATATAATAGTTTTAGCTGTATATTCTTTTTAGTTGTTGTTTCTTCTGTATTATTATTTTTCTCTTCACTGTTAGTTTCATTGTTATCTTTTTAGTATCCTCAGTATTATTATTACCATTATCGTTTTGACTTTCTGAATTATTATTTGTTGTAATATTATTATCTATTGATACTTTATCTACTCTTATCCAACCAGCTAAGTCATCTGTTTTTATATATGCCCACACACCTGTAACATTAATAATATTTACTTTTTACTATTTTGTTTCAAATTTCCAATTATATTAGAATTTATTAATGGTAGTATATATACATTAATATCACTATTAATTGTTGCTTGTTTATTGGCTAATTGATTTATACTGTTTTCTTCGTTTTGCTTATTTTCTGTGTTTGATGTTGTTGTATTTGTATTTTCATCATTTACACTATTGTTAGTATTATTATTGTTTTCTCCACTAGTTGTATTATTAGTTTCCTCATTTTTGTTTT
>VOFC01002744.1_pt1 | contig 26162 bp, 46 predicted proteins | sample 5384161 | NCBI WGS metagenome assembly VOFC01 (sample SAMN12384722, study PRJNA508395) | human gut metagenome | isolation source: healthy gut B | host: Homo sapiens | reverse complement strand
TATTATTAAATAATACTAACCATATCATCTTCATTAATTTTTTATCACTAGTGATTACCGAGATAGGTTTTATTTTTTCAAAAAGCATTAAATAGCCTGTCCACACATTAGTAAAATCAAACATATCCATTGTAACCTTACCAACCGCAGGATCCATCATTAATACCTTATCTTCATATAACTTGTATATAACAACAAAATGCATATAATTCTTATTATTAAGCTGAACAATATATGGACACTTAACCTCCTTTATTTGACTGACATCACTTGCCTTATATGATTTAGCCATTAGTCCTAGTTTAGATGATGCCCTCACTTAAATTATAAAAAATTAGTTCCTTCTTTTGTTGTCTTAGTCATCTCCGTTAATCTATCTAAAGAAATATCACCTCCATAATAACGAATGATAGATAAAAGAGAGCAATGCTCCACAATCCTTATTTCCTTCTTGTAGTACAATTAAATCTTTCTTCATTTTACTCCCTTCATACTTATATACAAGAATTAATATACGATTTTGCCATAATTTTGAAAATTTCTTCAAAAAATATTTAATTATTACCAAAATTATTAATTTATAATCAAAATAGATTATTTATAGCCAAAAAAATATAACCTTGAAAAGTTATATTTTTAATAAATTACTTCAGGAGATATTTTAATCCCCCTATCATTATCTACATACCTAAATATAAAATTAGAATCTTTATCAATATTATTTATATTAAATACCAAAATATAATCCTTATAACTAGTAGTATCTAATATATTATTTCTATACCCTATTCCAATGTCATTAAAATATAAATAAAACTTTTGACTTGGAACATACTTATTATTTTTACCCTCTAAAATAAAATGATTCTAAATCTAAAGAATATTTATTTACCTTACCAATCACACTAACCTTAAGTATTACATAACTATTATCTTTACTAATTCTCTTTCTATCAGTTAAATAACTATCAGTAACCTTAATATTAAATGCACTAGTACCAAGTACTTCACCTTCTTTTAAATTTCTATTTACAACATATTTATTAAAAGGAAATACCATAACTAAAATAAGTATTAAAGTACCAAGAATTATATTAATAAAGAATTTATTTTCTACATAATAATATTTAAGTTCTCTAAGAGTTCTTCTACCAGTTCTCTTTAAACCATTACTAGATACATCTATACTAACTTCTACCTCAGCACTATCTTTCTTCACTTAGATTTAATTCCTTTAAATCCTTACTAAAATTAAACTTCTTAATATCAAATCCAAGTCCTCTTATTAAAGTAGGTATACACATAACAAATAATACATAAAAAGTTAGATCTTGCTATATCTCTATATAATCTAATTATTCTAGCACTAACAGTAGTAGTTTCTAAAGACCTAATATTTAAATATAAATAAGTATATACTCCTGTACAAAGTATACTAACTATAATTAAAATAATATAGTATAACCTAGGTTTATCTTTATATTTCATAAGATAAAATATTAAAATGGATAGTCCAATAATAATAATTGAGCTATATATATAAATACATTAATATAATTAGAAGATAATATCTCCATATTCCCATTAGCGGTTATATAATCTTTAAAAAAATTAAGTACTGTACTAGCATTATATGTAATAATTGCCAGTAGAGCAAATAATATTAAATGTATTAATCTAAAATGTTTTATTAAAAAGCATAAGGCCTTCTAAGTATCATATTCAAATCCTCCTATCATAATAAAATTATACAATAAAACTATAATTATATCAATACTTTTCCTTTCCAAGAAAGCCAAAGTCTTTCTTGAAAATTATAGCCTACAAGTAGTCTATAATTTGTAAATATTATTGATTTTTATTAAAATTAGCATATAATATATACAGAGAGAGAGAAATTAGCATAATAAAAATGGCTAACACCTATTTGCGAGGTGTTCTCTTCAAACGTTTGTTATCAGAGTGACCCCCTGAGGCGCTCTGATTTTTTCAATCTATTTTCTATGGTTACCTAGCACTATTAATGCTATGGTAACAAGAATAGTTAAAGCATACGCTATAACTAATTCCATCTATTAATAACCTCCTCCCCTAAGGTTAAGAAATTACTTTCTATCATAAAATCACCTCTCCTTCCAAAGTAAAAACCTTAGAAAAAAGAAGAGAACACCATAAGACTATTAACCACGCCCTAAAGCAAAAGGTTTTATAAGATTTTAAGGTACAAAACAATTGTACAGCAATATACATTTTCAACCATATCCATTGCATTTTTAGTCCATAATAAAAATGGTTAAAATTTTCATAAAGGTGTTTCTCTCTATAAAAATATATAGAGCACCCCTTTAATATCTTCCAATATAGTCGTATTAGGATAAATATAATCATCTACATTAATGCCATTAAGTAATGCCAATAAATTATAATCAGTATTATATCTCCTTGCAATATTATATAAATTATCTCCTTTTTTCAATAGTATAAACTTCAAAATACTCATTCATCGTAGGAACAATAATATTACTTCCTACTGCAAAGTTACTATTTTGATTTAAGTTTTTCAATATCTCAGGCGATACCCCATACCTTTTTGCTAAACTATCTAGTGTATCACCATTTTGTATTTTATAAATACCATACATAATTAAGTCCTCCCATATATAATATGATATCTATACCTATTTGTGAACAAGTTCCCCTTTAGGACATCTATTACCCCCAAGCATCGATTACCCTTTTATCTCTTAGTTGCCTCAATTATTTCACAGTTGTTAGAGCAGCCCTCTACACTCAGTACCCTTAGTCTCATAAATAACATCTTCAATATCAAAAGAAAACTCAATTTCCTTCTGTTTCTTAGATAGTATAGCTACTCCTAGAGCACCCATTAAATGAGAATTATTATCTACATAAATCTTCTCCCCCAGTAATATCCTCAAAAGCCTTTACTACTCCAATATTTTTCGATACCCCGCCTTGAAACACAATTGAGCCACTATCTTTTTTACCTTTACCAACATTATTCAAATAATTATTAACAATAGCATAACAAAAGACCCGCTATTATATCTTCTTTTTTTATGTCCTATTTGTGATTTATGAACTAAGTCAGATTCTGCAAACAAAACTGTACATCTAGCAGCTATCTTTGTCGGTTTTCTTACTAGTAATGGCAATATTACCAAACTCCTCTATTGGAATACCGAGTCTTTTTAGCCTGACTAGATAAAAAGACCCAGTACCAGCGGCACATAAAGTATTCATAGCATAATCAGTAACAATACCATTATCAATAAGAATAATCTTAGAATCCTGTCCTCCTATTTCAAATATCGTTTCTAACTTCCGGATAAATACTCATTGTTCCAATAGCATGAGCAGTAATCTCATTCTTAATAACATTAGCCCCAAGTATAGTTCCAATAAGTTTTTTCGCTGATCCTGTAGTGCCAACTCCAACCACTTTATATTCACTAAAGATTAATCTTACTCTTAAGTTCTCTAACTACCCTTTTTACTCGCAGTAATAGGACTACCTTCCGTATACAAATAAGAACTAGCTAGTATCTTATTATCTTCATCAATAATAACCCCTTTTAGTAGATATACTACCAATATCGATACCTAAATAAACCTTCTTCATTTTTCACCTCATTTTAATTATATGAAATAAAAAATAAAAAAAGATGTCGAATCTTATCTTTCTAACACCTTTATTTTACTTTTATCAAATTTTAATTTTGAATAATTAACATCACATACATCAAGCATTCTCTTTGCAGCCATTACTCCATTACTTCTTGCATACTTATCATCCAAATAAATAATATCTTTTATCCCTACTTGTATTACTTCTTTAGCACATTCGTTGCAGGGAAACAAAGTAACATATAACTTAGCCCCATCAAAATCCTTTATTTATTACCCCCTATAATTAAGAATAGCATTTCTCTCTCAGCATGAACAACATACATATACTTAGTATTAAGTTCATCACCTTCTCTATCCCAAGGGAAAAAATCTATCTTCATACCCATTAGGAGTACCATTATAACCAACAGATAATATTCTATTATCCGCGCTTACTATACAGGCCCCAACTTGTGTATTAGGATCCTTGCTTCTTTCTGGAGCCAAAATAGCTACTCCCCATAAAAAACTCGTCCCAAGATAAATAATCTTTTCTTTGTTTATCAATATATTCCATAATAACCTCCAGTAGATATATTTTATCAAATTAAAGAGAAAAAATCTACATAATATAGATTAATTCAAAAATAATTGTTATAATATAGAAGAAGGTGATAATAAAAAATGAAACAAAAAAATTATTAAATATATTAAAAAAGTACTGGAGTACTAATATTAATGCTCCTATGGCCATCAGTAATATTTATTATATTCAATGTAGATATAAATAATATAACTAGTAAAGATTATGTAATCTATTATACTATATCAAGTTTAACATTAAGTATAATATTAATTACAATATATAGAAAAAGATTTCTTTAAAGATTTAAAATCCTATTTCAAAAACTTTAAAAAGAACTTTGAAACATCATTTAAATATTGGCTTGGCTAGCAGGTCTTGCGGTAATGTACATAAGTAATCTATTCATAACCTTTGTTCTAAATAAACAATTAGCGGGTAATGAAGAAACAGTAAGAAATTATCTAGTAACATTACCGCTACTTATGACATTTGATGCCGCTATATGTGCTCCAATTAATGAAGAGTTAACATTCCGAAAAAGTTTTTAAAGAAATATTTCCAAGTAAATGGGTATTTGTTATCATGAGTGGTTTTATATTTGGTTTATTACATGTTGCTAGTTATATAGAAACATTTAGTGATATCATATATTTAATACCATACTCAGCCTTAGGTATAGCCTTTGCCCTATTATATTATAAGACAGATAACATCTTCTCATCAATTACTATGCATAGTATCCATAATCTCCTAGCTACCATACTAGTCCTATTAGGAGCATCATTATGAAAAAAAGCTAATAAGATTCTTATTAATAATAATATTAATACTATCATTACTCATAATATATGCTAGATATGGAGGTACAAGAGGATTAATAACTAAAGAATACCAAATTGAAACCACTATTGATGATAGTTTTGATGGACTAAAAATAGTTCACTTTAGTGATTTACATTATCTTAGAATAACAAATAAAAGAAACCACTCAAAGTATAATAGAAGAAATAAATCTATTAAATCCCGATATCGTAGTATTTACCGGAGATTTAATAGATAAAGATTATAAACCAAATGATAAAAGATATAAGTAATTTAAAAAGAATTACTTACTAGTATTAAAAAGTAAATATGGTAAATACTCCGTACAAAAATACTATAATAATTATTATAAAGCCAATTATTCTAAGTCTTAAACTTTAGGTTATTTAATAAACCATCCATTTTTTATAGAATAAAATAAAATAGGAACCTAATTTATTTTTATTATATTCACTTAGTCTTATTAGTGTTAATAATGTATCTACATACCTATTATATATAAGCATAGTATATATACTTAGATGTTATATAGATAACTTGTATGGATTACTACTTGAGCCATCTCCTAACTCTATTCCTAGTTCAGAACTTAGATAAAGGACTGGTGCAACCTCATATACAAGTTGTGCACCTAAGTAAAAAAAATTACTAACACTGCCATTCAAAATGAACAAACTTACATCGTAAATGAGCCACCAGAATGAGTGGATAATAACCATCCATTACTAGAAACTCCTAAAAATAGTTTTCATCCAGTTATTTGATACACAAGCAGTATCTTTGTATTTATCCAATTGTATAATATTTGCATTTATTTAAATCTACAGCATAGCCATAATCACTTGATATGCTAAGGCTATTTTTCCCATCCAAGTTGTAGGTCTTCCTGTATATACTGTTGTCCCTCTTTCATATTCATATATTTGATTTGGATATACTGAAAATTATTCCAACCTCCAATATTCCATATGTTGTCTCTGCAATCATATTTTTTGTGGTATCATTTTTTTATTCCTGTACTTGTAAAATCACAATCTACTGTGGCATTATTTTGACCGCTATAACATTTTCCTGATGTACTATTGTAATATAAACTTTGTCCTAAATCATTATCATTAGTATCTACTATATAATAATCACTTGGATTTAATAGTTTCATTAGTCTTGCTTCTGTCCAGTCATTTTTACCATAGACAGTTTCTTCTCCTGTACTAGTATTCTTATTATCCCATGAAAATGTACCAATATTTTCATTCTTTATTAATTTTAACTTACCATCAAATACTCCTATTATTCGCCATGTTTCACAGTTAGATGTTTGATATACTATAGTCAGAACAATTAAAATATATATAGTTATTAGGATTTGCTCCATAATATCTTATATTACCTCCATTTAAATCTTTGTTGTACCACCTAGTCTATCATTCATTAAGTGATACTGTTGGTGCTGTATTATATTTAACACTGTTATTTGTTAATGTTATCTTTTTCGGTATTCGTATATAAATTAGTTATATATATCTGCTGCAGTAGGTCCTTTTCATTACTGCCCCTTCTCCGTCAGCATGTAATTTAAAAACTAAATGTTTTATTCATCATAGTATTTGGATTAGTATAATTCTCCATCTATCCATATGTATAATGTATATTGTGTCTTTGATGTAGATATACTTTTCATTAGTTAATAATACTATATGATTAGTATTATTTTTAGTACAAGTAACTGTATTACTAGTTAGATAACTATCACTAAAATTACCTTCTTTTACTTTTTAGTAGTTCCTTTATATAATTCATATCTAAAGCTTTCATCTTTTAATCCTGTATCTATACTAGTTATATCTAAATACATATTAAATACTAATCCTGTAGTATCTCCCTTTACACTTATATTTTTATTATCCCTTTACTTTTATCTGATACTGGTCTTAGATTAGCATTTATATCACTTCCTCCATCAAAGGTAACTGTAGCAGCTCCTACTCCTGCAACTATTTTTGTAGTATCACTATCACTAGTAGTCCATACATACCAAGCATAAGTACCACTTACTATTACTACTATTACTAATACTACTAAACTAAATATCATATATATCTTTGCTTTATTATTTTTATTATCTTTCATTACTTATCACCACTTTCTATACTCATACTTATATTTTCTTTTATATACACTAGATAATATATCATTAGAATTATCATTATTTACTAAAATACCATCTATCCATATATATACTGTTAACTGTTTTACTTCATTATTTATTTCTATATTATTATATATAGGTAAATTACCAGTACTATTTACTATACCACTAGCTACTTCATTAGTACCATCTAATACTTGATACTTTAGTACATTACTAGTAAGTAATATACTACTTGTAGTACTATCAGTATTTAAATATAATGTACCAGTACCATTACTAATAATATAAGTATCTTTTCAATTAACTTTTAATTACTGAAGATAAACCTTCAGTATAAGTACTTGCTAAACTAAAATTAGCAGGATTACTATCACTACCTATATCTTGTCCTTTAACATAATTAACATCAAAACATTCACTAGTACCAGATATATTAACTACTCCAGACCAAGATAACCAAGCATAAGTAATATTTACTGATACTATTATTATTAATAATACTATTAATAAACTATATAATAATTTTTTATTCATTATAATACCTTCTTTCTATAACATAAAAAAGACTATAAAGAAAGACTAATATTTCTATTAGTTCTCTTTATAGTCTTTATCTATAATTCCCTTTATTTATATGGGTTAATAGACTTACAAGCCCCCCTAATTAACAAATAGTTAACGTTTCTATTTACCATTTTAATCATAAGAGGAGCCTCCTTTCCTTATATAATTTATAGATTTTATATATAAATTATATCTATTTACCTTACATATAAAATAATACCATAAATTAAAAAATTTATACAAGTACTTTATAAAACAATTTATACTAAATATATAAATATAGCTTATATATAATAGATATGTAGATATATTACTTAAATAATCTCTATATACATCCTCATAGTCTTCTACTAAGACTATATCAAGTCTATCCTTAACCTCACTAGGAAGTAATATAAGTTCTTTAGATAACTCCAAAGGTAAATACACAGTAGTAATACCATTAGTAACAGCAGATATAAGTTTCTCTTTAAGACCCCCAACAGGAAGTATCTTACCTCTTTAAAGTAATCTCACCAGTCATAGATATCTTATTATCAATAACCCTATTCTTAAGTAAACTAAGAATAGCAGTAACAATAGTAATACCCGCAGAAGGACCATCTTTAGGAACAGCCCCTTCCTCAATATGAAAAAATGAAAATCAGACTCTCAAATATCTTATAATCAATCTTAAACTTAGTATTATTAGCCTTAATATAACTAAGAGCAATATAAATACTCTCCTTAATAACATCTCCTAAAGCCCCAGTCAAAGTAACATTACCATGACCAGGATACAAAGTACAAGTAACCTTAAGAATAGTACCACCATAAGGAGTATAAGCAAGCCCATTAACAATACCAGTCTTATTAGTCTCTTCATTAGCCATAATACTATATTTAGAAGGTCCTAAATACACCTCAATATCCGAAGGAGTAACATCTACCCTACTATTCCTATCTCTAGATATAATAACCTTTCTAATTACCGAATCAATTTGTCTATACAAATCTCTAGCTCCAGCCTCTTTAGTATAAGAAGTAATAATCTTTTCAATAGCTTTCATCAGTAAACTTAATACCCCTTTACCTTATAATCCTCAAGTAAATTAGGAATCAAATAATACTTAGCAATACTAACCTTTTCATATATCGTATAACTAGATAACTCAATAATCTCTAATCTATCAAGTAAAAGGAGCAGGTACTTTTTCAATATTATTCGCAGTAAGTATAAAGAGTACCTTACTCAAATCAAACTCTTCTTCTATATAATTATCACAAAACTTATTATTCTGTGACTTATCAAGTATCTCAAGTAACGCTGACGCTGGGTCTCCCTTATAATCCTTAGTAATCTTATCAACTTCATCAATTAAAAATATCGGATTAGAAGTCTTAGCCTTCTTCATCTGCTGAATAATCTTACCAGGCGAAGCCCTACATAAGTTCTTCTATGACCAAGTATCTCAGCCTCATCATTAATACCACCCAAAGATACCTTAACAAACTCCTTACCAAGTGCTCTAGCAATAGAACTAGCAAGTGATGTCTTACCAACACCCGGAGGGCCCAACCAAACAAAGTATTGGACTATTAGCAGTATTAGTCTTCTTCTTAACCGCTATAAACTCAAGAATTCTCTTCTTAACACTATCAAGACCAAAATGCGATTCATCCAAAAGTACTCTCTATTTTCTTAATATCCGTAATATCCTTACTCTCATTATTCCAAGGTAATGCCAAAAGCCAATCAATATAACTCCTAATCGTAGTAACTTCCGGTGAAGCACTACTAGTAAGAGAATATCTTTCTATCTCTTCATTAAGCTCTCTTCGTAATATTATCAGGTAAAATTAAGACTATTCATCTTATTCCTAATCTTATTAATATCCTCTTCTTTTAAATCAGTCTCCCCAAGTTCTTCCTTAATAAGCCCAATCTTCTCCTTAAGCATATATTCTCTTTGTTCTTCTTCTAGCTTAACCTTCAAATTATCTTCAATATCATTCTCTAATCTAACAGTCTCTATCTCTTTAGATAAATCCTCAATAATATTCTTAATCCTAACCATCGGATTAGTAATCTCTATATACTTAATCAAATCCTTATATTCCAAAGGAAGTTCTGCCACTATAATATCAGATAACTTACTAATATTCTTAACATCATTAATTCTACCAAGAACAGTATTAGACATATAAGGAGAAATATCAATATACTCATCCAATTTACGATATAAAACTCTCTTTAAAGCAGCAGCCTCTACCTCATTATAATCATATTCTTTAGTAGGAACAACAAAAGCTGATAATACTGTAGTATCCTCAACATAACTAGATATCGTAACCTATCAATACCCTTTAATACCACTCTTGTTATCCCATTAGGAAGATCTATCTTAGACTTAATCTTAGCCAAAATACCAACATTAGATAAATCATTAATTAAAGGAGTCCTCAAGAGGATCAGCCAAATTAATAAGCAGAATATTACTATCATAATTCTTCATAGAAATATCAAAGAATATTCTTTTCTTTATCTTCAGTAAACTCTAATCTAATTTCATTAAATGGAAGTAATACTACTTCTCTTAAGTACAATATCGGTAAATTAGTCTCAATCATAAGATGACCTCCAAATAAACAAAAAAGCACATACTAACTAATTAAAAATTAATTGTAGATGTGCATCACTTCCCTTGGTTATTTATAATACCATAAAATAAAAATATATCAAGTATTTTTTGATATATTTTACATTTTTATTCATGAAAGTCTATCTTAGTAACAACATAATTATTATCTACTTTATCAATATTAAACTTCCCAAGTTCATATTTAAAATTAGAATTACTACACTTAGATAAGTTCTTAACATCACAACTACTCTCTTCAGTTAAGTATTCATAAACAATATTACCAGATATCCTACTATCCCTACTATTAATAATCTCAATATCATAGTTACCAGTATATCTAGTAAGCCTTCCCTTACCAGAATAATTCCTACAATATAAATTACCATCAATCTCATAGTAATCATCATACATTCTCTTATTATTAATATCCGAAAGTTTAAGTTCTGTCTTAATAAGTGATTCATCTAAGAAAAGTAAGTAAATGTTTCTTTAACTCCTCAAGATTCTTATACTCAGACTTAACATAATACCCCTTAAAACTATTACCATTCTCATTATATTCAATAGTCTTAGTCTCCCCAGGATTCTCACCACAGTAAGCCTTAAGAACACTATTATCATAATATTCATTAGCCTTATCAATAATCTCTTTAGCAGTCTTAATAGTATTCCTATCTATATCTTCTACCTTAATATAAGTACCACAAGCATACCCAGTATAATTACTGCCCCCTTCACATAACTAACCTTATACCACTTCTTACAATTATCCGTACCAGGTAGTTCCTCTTCAATAGTAACTTCCTTATAACAGGATAACCCATCAATAATATCCCCCACTAGTAGAATTTCTCACATTAAGAAGCGAAATATTATCATCACAAGATACATATCCCATATTACTCTTATTAGTATCCTTATCTTTATCTTCATCCTTATTTACAATATCAATATCATTCTTCTTATTATCAGTAGTATTATTCTTCTTATTACCAAGAACAATATAAATCATAACCAAAATCAAAATAAGTACTACTACTCCTATAACAACATACATAATAATTTTTTCTTCTTATTATCATCATTACTTCTATTAAGTTTCATTTTCATATCACTATTATCCTCCTTATAATCAAAAAGGTTCAGTCTCCATTATAGGTTTTATTCTCATTATCCATATTAATTCTCCTTACTTACACCTATAATATAACACAAATTATGAAAAAAAGAATAGTTTTTATTCCAAGTTTACACTTTATTTGATATAATCTTTATAAAGAGGTGTATTATGGAAAGAATAGATAAAATAAATTACTACTTAGACATTGCTGAAACCGTTGTTGAAAGGGAACATGTCTAAGAAGAAACTTTGGAGCCATCATTGTCAAAAATGATGAAATAATATCAACAGGCTATGTTGGGGGCCCCACGTGGAAGAAAAAACTGCTGCGATCTTGGCTATTGCACAAGAGAAAAACTAAATATCCCAAGAGGAGAAAGATACGAACTATGTCGTAGTGTTCATGCCGAGCAGAATGCCATTATCAGTGCATCAAGAAGAGATACAATAGATTCCTCTATATCTAGTAGGAATAAACTATAAAAGACCATACCTATGTTGAAAATGCTAATCCTTGTGCTCTATGCAAAAGAATGATCATCAATTCCGGTATCAAAGAAGTAATAATCAGAGATACCAAAAGAAATATCGTATAATCAAAAGTACAAGAATACATAGATAATGACGAAAGTTTAGAAAAAATATTAGGTTATTAAGAAAAGACAATTGTCTTTTCTTTTATTCTAACATACTCTTCTAAGTTTTAAACTCCGAATTAGCAGGTTTAACAATGCCCTTTCAACTCTAGACACAGTAGTATCAAACCTATCAGCCAAAGTTCAGGATATAATTCTTTAGTTATTCCTCCTACTATATCAGGATTATCATATACCATAGTAATTGCCGTCCTTATATACTGATACCCTTTTATATGTGATGGCATACCTAGTTCATGAAGCATTTTGCTAATAGATATTTGTAAATTGTTACTTAATATATTTATGCTTTTCTTACTACTAGTAGTGAATAGTATCTAATATTTTATCTTCTAAATCTGGTAAATCAAATGGTTTTAATATATAATAAGTAACACCATATTCACTAACCTTCCTTATCGTATCAGGAGCATTATAAGAAGTAGCCACAATCACATTAGGATGAATATCGTTTCCTTATTAAGTTCCTTTAAAACACTTAATCCATCTTTCTTGGCATTATTAAATCAAGTACTATAAGATCATATTCTAATTTTCCTTCTTTGATTATTTTTAATCCTTCATCCCATCATTATAAGCACTACCGACAATTTCAATCTTAGGATGATTCTCAAAGTAATCCTTAACCATCTCCACCAAATTAACATTATCATCAATCATTAAAACTTTTATTTTTTCCATTTCATCTTATACCTTCTTTCTTACAAACAAATTGTACTACATAAATAAAGCAAAATATGTCGAATTATACTATCATTAAACAAAAATAAAGAAATACTATTTAGTACTTCTCTATTATATTTTTGAATTATCCTTTCTACTTCTTTTATATTAGAAGAAATATCTCCTATAAAACACCATTAACCTTCTATATTTATTATATCATTAATATTACTACTATCAACAGAACCACCATATATAAATTAGGCTTTTTTCTTATACTTATCTTCAAATATTTGCAATAAAAAACTAATTACTTCCTTCAATTCTTTTCTGTTGGAAGAGTTCCAGTACAAATAGCAATAGGTTCATAAGCAAATATAATAAAATCAATATTTTCAACATCCTTTAAATAAGCATCAAATATTTTTAGGAATAACCTCTTTATAATCCTCATCAATATTTTCACCAAAACATAATATCGGAAAAATATTCGGCATCTAAAGCCGCAATTAAGTTTCATTATTTATAATAACAGCATTCTCATTAAAATCTCTTCACCTCTTTCGTATGGCCAATAATACTATACTCAACTCCTAAAGATTTTAACTTGATCAGTAGATATCTCACCAGTATTATTAACATCAAATTATAATTCAAATTTTGACTACCAATTAACCAATCAGAATTATTAACAAATGCCTCTAAATAAATATCAGATGGACAAATAATTATATCATTATCTGTCTCTAAATTATTAGTCCTCTCTATATAACTTATATAAATCATCATATAAAAGACTCATCTTATGATTAAGAACAACTAATTTATTCATAATTATGTTTCACCTTCTTCCACGTAATTGCAATTAAACCACCTACAATAAGAGGGATATAATAAGTAACAAGTCTCCACATCAACATATATGCCATTATATCAGATTCAGATATAAGACCAGTAAATAAATACACAAAGTTATATTCTGCTGCCCCACTATTACCAGGAGTAATAAATATAAGACTAAGCATCTTAACATAAGTAGACAAAATAAACATCTTAACTGCACTAATACTAGTAATGCCCATAGATACCGCTACTGGATAAGCCGCTAACATATAAAAAATAAGAATGATAACATTTGAATACCAATTACCTTTAAAAAATAACTTCTTATCATGTTTTAACTTTTCAACACCCTCATCAAAGTTTTTAAATAATTATCTAGTCTATCTCTAGTCTTATCAATATTTCTAACAAAATGAAGTTTATGACCTATCTGTAGTCCCTTCTTCATAATAAAATGATTAAACTTCTTATTGTAGGCTACCAAGAAAAAAAAGCCAAGTAAAAAGCCATTTACCAAGAAATTAATAACTACAAAAGAAAAGACAAAACTATTAAGAGGTACAACCCTAATAAACAAGTTTAAAATTACTGCCATCGTATTAATAATAAGTAGTGATATCTGATAAGTAATAAACTTCTGTATAGTAATATTAGATCCCTTACCAACCGAAATACCACAGTCTCTCATATATAATATTTCAAAAGACTCACCACCTAATGAACTAGGAGTAATACCCGCAAAAAAAGGATAAATAAGTTCAATAAGTACCATATCTTTTATTTTAATATCAGACTTTTCTTTTTTTGCCAAAAAATATAATGTTTCTCAAGAAAATATTTAGATAAAAACATAAAAAAATACTCTATCAAAAGAAACAATATATTAACATCATTAAGTGCATTCAAAATATCTTTATAATCATCTTTCAAAGAAACATATAATACACATACAAATAATATTATAACAACTGTCAAATATATAGTAAGCTTATTTTTTTCATCATCAATCACTTCAATTCCAATCAGTTTACCATCTTCTAGATATTTCATAGTTGCACCACCACCAGTAGAAACATGATAAAATTTCTTTTTCAAAGCCAAGTTTATTAACTGCAGCAGCTGTATCTCCACCACCAACAATAGTTTTAGCCTTAATTTCACTAAGCTGTTTCATAATCAAATAAGTACCATTACTAAATCTGCCTTCTTCAAACATTCCCATAGGTCCATTTATTATTACTCTTTTAGCGGTATTCAAAGTATCTTTTTAAACTTATTAACTGTTTTAGAACCTATATCATATCCAATATCATCATCTTCAAAATGCTCTATCATAGTATTACCAAATACATCATCCTTTTCAGTAATAAAATCCTCCGGTAATACAATCTTATTTGGATATTTTTCTAACATTCTCTTACAAAAGGAATATGTTCATCACTGACGATCGATTTACCAACATTATATCCCATTTAGGAAAGTAAAAGACATTGCTCCACCTACCAAAAAATCTTATCACATATAAATATAATAATCCCCTAACTAAAATAAATAGTAGCTATTATATTTTAATATTACAATCAAATAAAATTAATATAGATTTAGCAACTATTTCTAAGTTTTCTTCAATATCTTTACCTAAAATAAACACATTAGAAAGAAATAACTGGCAAATACTTTGGAGTAATATGATAGATTATTATGAAACTCAAATAGGAGAAAATAGTAAAAAATATCCCCTCATCCGTGACTCATTTGATTATTTTATCGGATTAGCAGAAAATGCCATATCATACCTTACATATACAAAAAAAGAAACACCTAAAACAATATATGATAATAAAGTATTATCCCATAATAACCTATATCATTCACTAGAAGACCCATTGAATATCATTATTGATCACAAAATCTCGTGACTTAGCAGAATATATAAAAATATCCTTTTTTTAACAATAATAAAAATATATTTCAAGAATTAGATAATTATTTTTATTATCAAAAATATTCCGATTATGGAATAAGAGTATTATTCTCCCGTATTCTCTATCCTAGTTTTTACTTTAAAATATATAACGATATAATTCAAGGAATAATAAAGGAAAAATAAAAAATAAACACTATTGACAAATATGAAATATACATATACAAAATCTATATATATTTAAAAAATATTCAAATCTACCTCCTGTAGAATGGTTAAAAAAAACGAAAAACTAATTTTCGTTTATAACCTTAATTACTTCTGGAATTTCATTTACCAAAGCAGTTTCAATACCATCTTCAAGAGTAGAAGCAGCCATTGGGCATCCTGCACATGCACCAATTAAAGTAACATAAACAATACCATTTTCATATCTATTAAATTTAACTGAACCACCATCATTTTCTAAATATGGTCTTATTTTATCTAATACTTCATTTATTTTTATTTCAATTTCTTTATTTTCCATTTTCTCACCCATTAATTATTATATATTTTTTTTAAAAAAAAGTACAAGAAATATTCTAAAATTTCAAAAAAAATGTTATAATAACCAAATGTGAGGAAGATAGTATGGAAAAAGTAAAAAAGGATGATATTATCAAAGTAACCGTAACAGGTGTGCAAAAATAGTATGGAGCTTTCGCCAACAGTCAGAAAATTATGATGGACTTATTCATATTTCGGAAATATCGTATGGATATGTAAAAAGATGTAAATGATTATTTAAAAGTTGGAGATAAAATATATGCTGAAGTTGTTGATGTTGATGATAATGATAATCATTTGAAGCTTAGTATTAAAGATATAGATTATAAAAAAGATGGTCAAAAACTTAAAAGAATGGCTGAAACAAAGAGTGGATTTACTCCTCTAAAAGATAATCTTGATATGTGGATTAATAAAAAAATTAAAGAAATAACTGATAAGATGTAAAAAATTAAAAAAATATTAACTAAATCTCTTGACAAAGTATACTAATAAATGGTATATTATTGAGTGTCCAGAGATGATATGGGCGATTAGCTCAGTTGGTTAGAGCACTTGCCTTACAAGCAAGGGGTCATAGGTTCGAGTCCTATATCGCCCACCATTGCCGAAATAGCTCAATTGGTAGAGCAACTGACTTGTAATCAGTAGGTTACGGGTTCAATTCCTGTTTTCGGCACCATTTTTTTGGAGGGATAGCGAAGTGGTCAAACGCGGCAGACTGTAAATCTGTTCCTTCGGGTTCCATGGTTCAAATCCATGTCCCTCCACCACTTTTTTGTTTATTGCCTCGTAGCCAAGCGGTAAGGCACCACACTTTGACTGTGGCATTCGTTTTAAGTTCGAATCTTGCCGAGGCAACCAAAACAAAAAAAAAAACTATTTTTTATTTCGTTAGCTCAGTCGGTAGAGCATTTAGTGAATTTAAAACATAATATTATTTTCAAATTAATAAAAGTTAACTAAAAATAAAAAGAAAATAAGCCATTCACAGCCTATTTTCTAATATATCACTATTTTAAAACATAATATTTGCAGTCCACTGCACAGTTATCTGTCAAATACTTATCCAAATACTTATAATTATTAATATTTTTAGCCTTCTTATTAGTCTCTTCATAAAAACCCCTTTAACCTAAGTTTACCATAAGCAATATCTCCCACAATATAATCATAATCACTTCAAAAAAGTCCGTATAATGATTAATAAATTCTCTTCATCAAACCCATTTTTATAATCATTTAATAATTTCATATTTATTATTTTCAACTTCAATTATTTTCATATAATTATCTCCTATTCATAATCCTTTATTAAAAGCCTTTTAATTTGTTCATATTTTGCTTAGCCAACTAGAAGCAGAATTCCAAGTAATAAATCCACCATCTAATCCAGCATCATATAAAGCTCTAACTGATCCTCTATCTTACTAGCATTATAAATAACAGTAGGCTTCCAATAAGGTGTATCATAGGCAGTTATCCATGTTCTAGCAACCGCAGGCGTAGGAATTTCTTTTTGTCTTGCAGCCCCCTTTAGCCCAATTATATACAGTTTGATATGCATTAGTCCAAGTATCAACACTTCTACCAAAATGGTCCGTATAAGGCATTGAACTAATAGCATCAACAATATTAGAAATCGCAGGCCAATATTGACCATAAGCTGTTACATATTCTCCCTAGAACATTCCCCAAAGACATCAACAGATAAATAAGCCCCAACTTTATGAATTTGATCTGTTGCATAAAATAGAAAGTTTTGAACGGCCTCAGCCTTTTCTTCATCATATTTATTTTTAAAATCAGCCTTTGCCCTTTATTGACATATTATAAGCATTCTTCTGGAAATCTCACATAATCAAATTGAATTTCATTAAAGCCCATCTCTTTTTACTGCCTCTTTAGCTAGTTCAACATTATAATACCAAGCACCTCTACTATAAGCCGATGGCCATAATCTACAAGTAGAACTAATACAATCATCAGGATGGTCCTTTACCATAATGAACATCATTAAATACAACAATTCTACCAATAGCATAAATACCAGCATCTTTAATTTTATCAATAGCGGACTTTATAAACTACTATTATCATTAATAGCAGTCTTATATGCAGTAGGAGATATTTCCTTAGCGACATTAGAAGAATATAAGCAAGAGCTCCATCCTTAATATCACCACTATAGCATTAACACCATTTTCCTTGGCAATCTTTAAATAACTATCAATAGAACCAATTGTACCAGCATTTAAATACATCGTTTTGGCTTTCTTAAGCAATTTATTATCTTCAAACTCAACTCTTTCATAAGGATAATAATCTAAAGTAGAAGCCTTACCACCATATAATTCTCTTCCCTTAAATTTTCTATCTTTATGAATATCATAAACACCATTCTCATTATAAACACTATCCGCAGATTCCTTATCATTAACTAAATATTTACTATACACATATCCTTCAGTATCATTATTTTAATCTTATACATATTAACATACCATCATCAAATAACTTTATCATAACCAATAATATCAAGTTTATTTCCTTTTTAATAAAAAGATTCAATCTTTGAATCAGTTTCATTTTCATATACTGTAACTGAAGTTCTAACATATCTTTCTTTTTCTAAAACAACATCTTTAACATTTTTAACTAATTGTTTAGCATTAACATAATATTCTTTATTATCAAATTTTATAAGTAAATACTCATTATCATTCATATTAACCTTTTTACCAGAATAAATAACTTTCTTACCCCGAACAAGTTCACTATTTTCTTTAAGACTATTATCTTCATCCATAATATAAGTAGTAACTTTATTAGTATCTCCTGCTAAATACATTGAACTTTTTACCAATAGAAATATTCTTTCCTTTACCTAGTAAAAAATATAATAATTCTATTATTAAAATAATAGAATAATAACAAAAACAAAACCCTCCTGGATTAATCTTCTTTTTTTCTTCTTTTTTTCACCCATTTTATCACCCATTTTCTCTTAATATTAGTATAACATATTTATACATTTTTTAAAAAAAATACAAAAAAAAGCTCAAAATTATTTTATACACATTTTATGTTTTTAATTATATATCTCTAAAAATATATAAATAGATTTTTCCCAGTTCAAAACTAATTTCCTTAGTATCTAACAAACTTTTCATATCCCCCAAACAAGTTTATCTACTAAAAAGCAACAACATAACTTTCACGGTTATATTTAGGTTTAATCTTAACAACCAACAGGAAACATATGACTCTCAATAATATTAATTTCCTTCTTATTAAGATTAAAAAATGTTTCTTAGCATTATTTAAAAACTATTTTAGGATGATTTCTAATTAGCTTTTAGTATTTTTAGCATTATATTTATTTAAAAAAGAAATCATGAAGTAATCCTCCTCTAGCGGCACTAACATAATCTAAATTTAATTTTTACATATCCTATATGATAAATAAGATACTCTCTTAGAATGCTCCATTCTAGTAGTTTTATGATGTGTGAAATCCTTTAACTTATTAAATTCCTATTCTTTAATATTTCACTAACTATTTCCATATATTCTATATCATCATTACCAGTTTTCATTATTACACCTCAGTATTATTTTTATTAAAAACATAATATCATAATTAATTAAAAAAGAAAGAACTCGTGCTCCTATTTATTATCTAACATATTAAGAAGATTAATCTTAAACATATCTCTCTCAGCATGAGACTTAGATACCATTACTCCCTTTATAAGTAGAAAGTTCTTTTGATGTCCCTTCAGTTAAAATATCCTCCGGAGTTAAAGTATCAAGCATTACTAATTTTTGATTTTCATAAACTGTATAATGAAATTTAACATCACCATGTACTTTAGCAAACATTCTATCAGTAGGTAACTTTAAGCTCATATTTAGTAATCATATCCTTAGTGTTTTTAGATACTATAATACACCCATTGAAATTTCCATCTCTAAATGATGGATAAAAATCAAAAACTAATTTTTTATAAGCAAGCATATTATATTTCTTAACAGCACGTTTTTTTTTTTTCTAAATTCATTTTCATTTAGATATTCAATAACAAAACTATTCTTCATTTTAACCATCCCCCCTTAGTTCAAACGAATGTATTTCGATTATACCACAAAAATACTAGTATTGTCAAATGTTTTTTGTATGTTCTTAGCACTTCAAGCCTTATTTTATAAGTCTTTCAGTGTTGTTATTAGCCTGTAGTCTAATAACAATATACCAGCAGTATCTATCATATATAAGCCGTAACTATAAATATTAAGAAAAAAGGAAGATAGCAAAATTAAATAACACTATCTCCTTAAATACCGGAATAAAACTCTCTTCTTGACTTTCTTTATCCTGTACAAAAACATTTTCTTACTCCAAGGTCATAAGCATAATCTATAATCTCATCATACTCTTCTTCACTTACTGTATTATTAAGTTCCAAATATTTACATCTTCTAACAGGAGTATACTGATTCATTATACTAAGATAAATATTATTACCATAGTTATCAAATAAATACTTAATAACTTTTTTAGAATCCTCAATATGACTAGGTAATACCAAATGTCTAACAATAACTCCCCTTTTCATTATACCTTTTTTAATTACTGGTTTGCCTACTTGTCTATACATTTCTTTTTAAAGCCTCTCTAGTAATTTCAAAATAATTATTAATATTAGAATACTTATTTAATTCTTTGTCATAATACTTAAAATCAGGTAAATAAATATCAACAAGACCATCAAGTAATTTCAAACTACTTACCTTTTCATAACCCGAAGTATTATATACTATTGGTATAATAAGTCCCTTCCTCTTAGCCATAATAAGACCCTCTCTAATTAATGGTATATAGTGGCTAGGAGTAACTAAGTTAATATTTTCAGCTCCCATTTCTTGAAGTAAAAGGCATATATCACTAAATCTTTCAATGCTTATTTTCCTCGCCATTATTATTAATACTAATATCATAGTTTTGACAATAAATACATCTTAAATTACAATAAGAAAAAAATATCGTACCAGAGCCATTCTTACCAGTAATAATAGGCTCTTCCCACATATGTAAATGATAACCACCTATCTTAATCTTATTAGAGGCTCCGCAGTAACCAATTTCACCCTTATTCCTATTTACATTACATTCTCTAGGACAAATATTACATTTATTAAATAGTTCTTCCATATAAATCACATTAGATATTATAAAATAAAAAAATAGACTTTTTTCAAGGTCTATTTAAGTTTATCTATTAGTTAATACAATTGCTATCACTATAGCAATGAGTAGAAGTATCGTACCAATATTAATAAAGCCATACTTCTTTTCTTTTTTAGGAACATCAAGTTTAATTCTTGGCATAGTACTAGTAAATTCAAGATTATCACCAATTAATCTAACTTCTTTTTTAACTACTGGTAAAGGAAGTTTTTTTATCTTTTCACTACTCATACCATTACATTCTTTTTACTTTTTCAATATCTATTTTATCTTTTTCTCTATTAGTTAGAAGTTTATCCGCTACTACAAACTCCAAAGATACTGTCGTATATTTTTTTATTATCAGAAGTAACATAAGGCATAATATAATCATTCATTTTAGCGGCTATACTCTTAATTCTACCAATCTTTTTCTTGCAGTCAAAAGTATATTCAGTTATACCTTTATCAGTTTCTTCAAATACAAATATATTAACTTTAATTTTATCAACAATTACTTGAAAACCATAATCAATATTATTAACAGTATAAGTTAAACTATCTCTTTTAGGGGTCATATAAGTCTTCCTTACGAAATAATTCCCTTAATTGTTCAACATCCTTCTTATCAAAAGTAAATCTAAACTTTCCAGTAACTGTACCATTATTAATAGTATCTTCATCAATAGTAATACAATAAGGAGTACCAATAGCATCACTTCTTCTATATCTCTTACCAATACTACCAGATTCATCATAACAAGTCAAAAAGATTTAGCAAGCATATTATAAATTTCCATAGCCTTTTCACTATGATATTTCTTTACTAACGGAAGAACACATGCTTTATATGGTGCCAAATAAGGATGTATTTTTAAAACCTCACGAGTAGTTCCATCAAGAATTACATCTTCATTATATGCATCACAAAGTACCGCAAGCAATAATTCTATCTACACCTACTGAAGGTTCAATAACGTAAGGTAAATATTTTTTCGTTAGTCTCTGGATCTAAATATCTCATATCCGTTTTAGAATGTTCTTGATGTACAGTCAAGTCATAGTCAGTACGATCCGCTATTCCCCATAATTCTCCCCATCCCATAGGATATTTATATTCAATATCAGTAGTAGCCTTACTATAGAAGACTAATTCTTCTTTAGCATGATCACGATATCTCAAATTCTCTTCTCTAATACCAATTTCTTTTAAGAAATCTAAGCAATGACTTTTCCAATAAGAAAACCATTCTAAATCACTACCAGGTTTGCAGAAGAATTCAAGTTCCATTTGTTCAAACTCACGAGTTCTAAAAAATAAAATTACCAGGAGTTATCTCATTTCTAAAAAGCTTTACCAATCTGTCCAATACCAAAAGGTACTTTAGCTCTCATACTTCTTAAAACATTATTAAAGTTAACAAATATACCTTGAGCGGTCTCTCCTCTTAAATAAACCAAACTAGAAGAATCAGAAGTAACACCCATATGTGTTTCAAATAACAAATTAAATTTACGTATCTTAGTAAAATCACTCTTTCCACACTTAGGACAAGGAATATTATTATCACTAATATATCTTTCTAACTTCTCATTGTCCCAACCATCACCAGTCTCTTCTCCATGAGTAAACTCTTCTATAAGTTTATCAGCTCTATGTCTAGTTTTACACTTCTTACAATCTATCAAAGGATCAGAAAACTAGCAACATGACCAGAAGCAACCCATACATTAGGATTCATAAGTATAGCAGCATCAAGACCATAACTATTAACATGCTCCTCAATAAATTTCTTATGCCATGCCTTCTTAATATTTTCCTTAACCTCTCTACCTAAAGGACCATAATCCCATGTATTCGCAAGACCACCATATATCTCACTACCTTGAAATATAAAAAACCATATTGTTTACAAAAATTAACCATTTTATCCATTGTCATATTTTCCATTTTATACCTTCTTTCATGTCATATATAATACTATATTTTAAATATTTTGTAAATACTACTATTTAATAATTTCATAAAACTATTTAATAATTTCATAAATAAGACTACTATTATCATTATTTATATTATCACTAATCTTAAATAACTTATTCTTATCAAATAAAGGAACATCCTTATTTGTATATAAAGTTAAAATAGTATCATTAATATTAACATAATCATTAATATTTTTTATTAATAATAATACCAGCAGAATAATCAATCTTATCATCCTTATTTTGACGACCTGCCCCTAAATGCATAGATAACTTAGCAATCTCTAAAGAAGAAATATCCGTTAAATAACCAGAAATATCACTCTTAACCTCATATATCTTATTACTTTTAGGAAGCTTAGTAATATCACCATGTTGATAAAGTACAAACTCTAAAAACTTATTATAAGCCTTCTTACTTCTAATAGCATCCAATACCATATTATTAGCTTCTTCATAAGAAAATACCTTTTCCTAAAGATACCATATAACTAGCAAGACAAACACATAACTTTTGTAAATTACTCTCTTTATTATAATATAAAGTATTAATAGCCTCTAATACCTCTAAAGAATTACCAACATTATTACCAAGAGGAATATTCATATTAGTAAGAAGACATATAACTTCCATACCATTCTCCTTACCTATCTTAATCATAAGATTACCAAGTCTCCTAGCGGACTCTATATCTTTAACCAAAGCACCCTCACCAACTTTAAGATCAATAACAAGTTTTTTAGATCCCGAAGCAATCTTTTTTACTCATAATCGAAGAAGCAATAAGTGGAATAGATTCCGTCGTACCAGTAACATCTCTAAGAGCATATATCTTTTTTATCAGCTAAAGCAACATCATCAGTTTGACTAGTTATAGCCATACCAATATCTTCAATTTCATGAATAAATTCATCTTTACTAAGATTAGTTCTAAATCCAGGTATAGATTCTAACTTATCAATAGTACCACCAGTATATCCAAGCCCCTTACCACTCATCTTAGCCACCTTACAAGAGCATGCCGCAACAATAGGAGCAATAATCAAAGTAGTCTTATCACCTACACCACCAGTAGAATGCTTATCAACTACATTATCCAAAAAACTCAAATCAATAGTATTACCAGATAACATCATATACTTAGTTAAATAAATAACTTCATTGTCAGTCATATCATTAATAGTAATAGCCATAAGTAAAGAAGACATCTGATAGTCACAAATAGAACCATTAGTAAATCCTTCTACTACATATTTAATTTCTTCTTCTGTAAGTTCCTCTTTATTCTTCTTTTTAAGAATAATATCAATTATATTCTTTATCATGATTCCAAATAATATTAGTTTTAAGTACTAATAATATAGTCAAAACCAATAATATAATATATATAATAATACCATATATATTAGTACCAAGTACTCTATTACCAATAGCATATAATATAGAAGCAATAGCAAATAAAATATCAACTAAATATATAACTAAAACAGTTTTAGTTTGTGATAATCTAAGTCTAAGTAACTGATGATGTAAATGATTTTTATCAGGTTCACCTAATGGTTTATGGTTTATTAATCTTCTTAGTATAGCAAATAGTGTATCCATTATTGGTATAGCTAATAGTAGCATGGGAACAATAAATGAAGTAAGAGTAATATTTTTAAATCCTAATAATGCTATTACAGCAATAATATAACCTAAAAACATACTACCAGAATCACCCATAAAAATTTTAGCAGGATGAAAATTATGTACTAAAAATCCAAGAGTACTACCAAGCATAATAAATGTTAAAGTAGTATCCAAATAGCTACGATAAATAATATAGTTATAGGATAAGAAAGTATTTCAAAATTCAAATACAATCCAAAAGCTGAAATATCTTTTAATAATATACCACCATATAATGGTATTATTGAAGCTCCTACTGTTTGAGCAAGTAACTTCCATTTAGCAGGTACAGGTTTATTATATCATCAAAAATACCAGTAACCAAAATAATAAAACTACCAATAAGTACAGCATTCATTTGTATAGAATGTTGACCAAATAACATATAACCAATTAAAAAGCCAGCATATATGCCAAGACCACCTAATCTAGGAATAGGTACCTTATGTACTTTTCTTTCATTAGGCATATCAAGTGCTCCAATAAAATTAGCCATCTTTTTTACAACAGGAACAAATAAAGCAGTAAATAAAAATGTTGTTCCTACCATTAGTAAAACTCTTTTTATATCCATAATTATATACAACTCCTTAAATAAAATTACATTTATATTATATAATATATTTATATTTTAATCAATAAAGAGCAAAAAAAAAGAATAGCTTATTTTACTATTCTTAACATAATTATATGAATCTTTACCATATCTTCAATATTATAAGTACAAGACCAATCTAATACATCTTTAGCCTTACTTACATCAGCATAACAAGATGCTATATCTCCATCTCTTCTACCTACTATTTTATATGGAACATCGATATTATTAAATTTCTTAAAAGGCACCAACAAGTTCTAATACACTATAACCATTACCAGTACCTAGATTAAATGCATCAATACCATTATTATTAAGTACCCAATTAAGTGCCTTAATATGACCTTTAGCCAAATCAACAACATGAATATAATCTCTAACACCAGTACCATCTATAGTATCATAATCATTACCAAATACAGATAATTCTTTTAATTCTTTATTAGCTACTTTAACTATATAAGGCATCAAATTATTAGGAATATCATTAGGATTTTCACCTATTAAACCACTCTTATGTGCTCCAATTGGATTAAAATATCT
>VOFC01004979.1_pt1 | contig 26185 bp, 34 predicted proteins | sample 5384161 | NCBI WGS metagenome assembly VOFC01 (sample SAMN12384722, study PRJNA508395) | human gut metagenome | isolation source: healthy gut B | host: Homo sapiens | reverse complement strand
TTCCATTTACTGTTTTATAAGAGCGGACTTTTTACGTAATATTTTTTCCCTTTTTTCAGACCTTTGATTTTGTAAGATGTTGTTGTTTTTGCTTTTCTTACTGTCTTTTTACCTGTAAATTTCTTGTTTGTAGAATATACAACTTGATATCCTGATGCTTTCGTATTCTTTTTTCCATTTGATCGTTAGCTGTTTTCTGATCTTATTTATTAAAGAGATACTCTGTTTCTTTGGTGCTACAGTCACTGTAACTGTTTTGGAAGCTGCTTTGTAGTTTGCTGTTGCTGCTGCTTTGACTGTGATCTTGGCAACTCCTGGTCCTTTGACTGTTACTTTTCCTGCGGCATCAACTGTTGCAACTGCTTTGTTTGATGTTGTGTAAGTGAGTTTTACCATTTCCATTTGTTTTTGCATTTAATTTAAATGCTTTGGATGTTTCACTCTTCTTATAAGATGCTGTTGCTGTGATCGTCTGGTCTTTTGCCTGTACTGCTGTTGTATCTTCTTCCTTTGTTGTATTTCTTTCGCATCATCTTTTTGGTATCTTCTGCTTTCTTCACGATCTTATATGAAGATGATCCGTCTAATACTTTTCCTGTGTCCGCATCGTATGTTGTAACTTCAAAAGAGTCATCTGTTACATTGACTACAGAATAACTTGGTGTCCATGTCTGGCTTCTCTCAGAAATGAAATCCTGTTTTGCTGTGATCAGGTTGTAGAATTTAGATCCTGTTGCTGAGTTTGCTTCCAAATATACAGTTCCTTTTGGATTTACAACCGTTCCACCTTTTGTTGTATCAACGATTTCGTAGCAGTTGTTTTCTTTTTGCGTAATTTGCTGTATTTTCTGTTTTTGCGAATTTATCATGTGCCTGTCCATCACTCTGTAACTGATATGTTCTGGAGTATGTATGGTCATGTCCCTGAAGTACAACATCAATATCATATTTATCCATTAATGGTGTTAACTGTGTTCTTAAAACCATTCCGTCAGAATCTGAATGATCATATCCTGATCCATAAATGTCCTGATGAAACATTACAACTTTCCATTTTGCATTTGGATTTTCTTTGATCGCTTTACGCATAACATTTTCGTGAGTTGCACAGTTGTAATTGTTTGTGTCTAATACGATAAATAATGTATTTCCATATGTGTAATAATAGTCTGTTCCTGCTGCTGTCTTTTCCTTCTGTATACTTTGCTGTATTTCTATATCCAGTTGTCTCAACTGCATTTGGATTGTTGTAATGCATGCTATACTGTTCTTATCCTGAATCATGGTTTCCGATCGTTGTTGCTACTGGAAGAGATCTTAAAGCATCTGCTCCAAGGTAACCTGCATACTGTTTTTCATTGTTATTGTTATTTACCTGATCTCCTGCGGATGCAACAAAACTTAGATTTGGATTCTGTTTTACCGCATTATTTAATACGTTGTTCCAGTTATAACTATCGTTTCTTGCTGCATAGTTATTATCTTTCATCGCATCTCCTTCAGTACTTGTCTGTCCTGAAGATGCTCCGATCTGAGGATCTCCTACATATAAGAAAGAATAATTTTTAAATGATTTTGTAGAATATTTCTGTACATCCTGATATTTTCCGTTCTGGAATACCTGATAGTAGTAAGTTGTATTTTCTTTCAGGTCATTTACAGATGCTTTGTTTGAATAGTACTGAACACCTTCGATCGCTACTGCCTGTGTCTGTTTTCCTTCGACTTCTTTTGCATCAGACATATCTGCTTTTGTTGCGATCTTAACTTTTGGTGTTTCTTTTGTCTTGCTGTAGTATGCAAAATTAAGCTGTGATTCTGTCGCTCCTGGTGTTAAAGGATACATTTTTCATAGTTTGTGCTGTATTTATCCCAGTTTGCTTTCCATGTGGACCAGCTTTCTGTTTTAGAAGCAGATGCATCATTCCAATGTTCTGTCGCTGCGCTGACTGTTGATGAAAAAATTGGAGATGCCATCATAACTCCGCCTGCTAACATCATGGCTGATACAGTTGCTTTTGCTGCATATTTTTTTGCATTTCTTGCTATGTTTCTGCGAATTGTTCTCACAATAAGATCCTCCTTTGATATAGTCAATCATTCTCTGTTGTGTTTAACTATAAACTTGGAAGATTAAGGAAAGGTACATGGGAATGATAAGTTAAACGTTATCGTTTTTTAATTTTTATAGAAGCAGACAGATATTATTAATGCTAATACAGTAAAACATACACACTGTGTAGTGGTTTGAATAGACTTCATGTGTATATGACAGAAATAAAAAAAAACAAATATTTAAAAGAATGCGGAGTTGCCACCGGATTCTTTTAAATATTTGTTTTTTTTTATTTCTGTCATATACATGCAAGCCTACATACAAAAACGCCAAAGACATTATTCACGGAATGTGATTTCTCCTGTTTTCTCGTCCATAGCATCTACGATCGCAAGAGATTCTAAGTGTGTCTGTTTTCTTAAGAAATCTCCACCTGGCTGGAATCCTTTCTCAATCACGACTCCTGCTCCGACCAGTTCTGCTCCGGAATCTTTGACTAATTTCGCTAATCCTTCTAAGGCTTTACCGTTGCAAGGAAATCATCGATCAGCAATACATGATCTCCTTCTCCTAAGAATTCTTTTGGATACAATGATGTCGTAGACTCTTCCATGTGTGAATGATTCTACCTTTGTTGTATATACATCTCCCGCGATGTTCTTTGTCTGGGTTTTCTTCGCAAATACGACTGGTACATCAAAAATCTCTGCCACAACACAGGCGATTCCGATTCCTGATGCTTCGATCGTAAGGATCTTATTGATATCTTCGCCTTCAAAACGTTTCTTAAATTCTTTACCGATCTCACGGAATAATTTTACATCCATCTGATGATTCAAAAAGCGGTCTACTTTGAGGACATTTCCTTCTTTCACGACTCCATCTTTTCGGATTCTCTCTTTTAATAGCTCCATTGCTTGGCCTCCACGCTCTTTTGTATTTTAAATAATATTTTAACTACTTTTGCCTTGCTTTGCAAGCATTGCTTGCATTTCTTTTGGAAAATCTATATCACAAAGTTCAGATTCTTCCAGAACCTTGAAAAATCTTGCATTTTCTATATGTTTTTGAGAATTTTCTTGCCACCTTGATCTTTTGTTAAAGCGATAACAATTCCCGTTTATATTTCTTTGAGAACCATACGGGATTCCCAAGGTTTTCTTCTGTTCTGACACAGCCGAGTTCACAAAATTCATCTGCCATAAAAGAGAGAAATCTTTCGATTGTCTCTCTTTTTCATATTTGGCTGGTCTGCTACGAAAAAATGCATAGAATTCTGCATCTTTCGCTGCTTTGATCCCTGCTTTGATCGACCATGAAATCCCATATTTACTTTCTGGACAAAATACTGTTGTTATTGGATCATATTGCGTTTGCTTCACAATTTCCTGATACTGTGTGACAACAATGATCTCAAATTCTTCATGTTCTTTGCATAGGTCGATCAATCGGTCCAATCCATAACGATACATTGGCTTGGTTCCGATCATTTGCAATAATTTATTCTCCTGACCGAAACGTTTGCTGTTTCCTGATGCAAGATAAATGACTGCTGCTTTTATTTTATCCATGTTATATTATTCTTTCTCCAATAATCCCATAACGATCTTTTCACTGGTGATCGGCAATTCTCGGATCCATAATCCGGTTGCATTAAATACAGCATGGGCTAATGCTGGAGATGGTGTGTTGATAACGATCTCTCCGATAGATTTTGCTCCAAATGGTCCTGTTGGCTCATAACTGCTCTCGAATTCTACACGAAGCTTACCAACATCGACTCTTGCTGGAACTTTTGTACTGCATGAAAGAATTTTGTTTTTACATATCCATTTGGTGTGTAATCAACACCCTCATACAATGCCATTCCGATTCCCTGACCGAGCCCGCCTTCTACCTGAACTCTTGCAAGATTTGGATTGACTGGTGTTCCACAATCTACGACCGCAACATAATCTAAGATTTCAATATGTCCTGTCTCTTTATCAAGCTCAATCTCAACCATTCCTACCATAAATGGTGGTGGGGATACCGGAGAACTGTTTGTCTCTGTCACCTGGAAAGTTTCATTATTGTTGCACATAGATGCTGTTGCGATGTCCACTAATGAAACTTCTTTGCCGCTCTCTGCATCTCTGACTTTCTTTCCGTCAAATTCCAGAGTATCTGTATCTGCAACTTCCATCATCTCAGCTGCCTTATTGAAAATATGTCCCTTTAATTTTTCGCAGGCACGTTCCACTGCTTTTCCTGTGACGTAGGTAGAACTTGATGCGTAAGATCCAGAATCGTATGGTGATGTATCTGTATCTGCTCCGCTGACCATGATATCATCAATAGAACATTCCAGACATTCTGCCGCCATCTGGGCCAAGATCGTATCACATCCAGTTCCCATATCCGCTGCTGCAATAGAAAGTGTATACAATCCATCGTCATTTAATTTGATCGTTGCAGATCCAACGTCAACTCCCGAAATACCAGATCCCTGCATTGCCATAGAAACTCCAACACTTCGGACTTTTCCATTTCCCATATCCTTGCATGGATATTTCTCATCCCATTTGAGCATTTCCTTGGCACGAGCCAGACATCGGTCTAAAGCACAACTATTTGCTGTCTCTCCATAATATGCTGGCATCACATCGCCTTCACGGACCATGTTCATCTCACGGATCTTCGTTGGGTCCATTCCTATCTTAGCTGCAAGTTCACTGACTGCTGATTCCAGCGCAAACACACCCTGTGTCGCACCATATCCACGATAAGCCCCTGGCTGACATACGATTTGTATACACAACATCATATGCAAAACGATGTGCTTCCAGATCTCGATATAATGGAATTGATTTATGCCCAGATAATCCTACTGTTGTTGTTCCATGTTCTCCATAAGCACCTGTATTGGATAACGTATACAGATCGATCGCCCGGATCTTTCCATTCTTGTTTGCTCCGACACGAACTGTTACCTGCATCTCATGTCTTGGTGAAGATGCGATCTGAGACTCTTCTCTTGAAAAAATGATCTTGGATGGTTTCTTTGTCATCCATGTGACAAATGCTGGATATACTTCGGAGATAGAACTCTGTTTTGCTCCAAATCCTCCACCGATTCTTGGTTTTGATACACGAATCTTTGATTTTGGAATGCATAATGCATTGGATAAGATCCTTCGTACATGGAATACGATCTGTGTGGAACTAACAACGTTCAATCTTCCATATTCATCAATAAAACAATAAGTTCTGAATGTCTCCATCATTGCCTGCTGATTTGCTTTTGTATGATATGTATGTTCTACAACCACGTCGCAATCTGCTAATACCGCATCGACATCTCCTTCGTGTGTTTCTTCTGTTGCACACAGGTTTTTCTTATTATCTGCACCAATATTACATAATGCTTTCCAGTTATCTTCTGGATGCACTAACGGTGTGTCTTTATCCATTGCCTTACGTGGATCTAAGTTTGCTGGCAGTACTTCGTATTCCACACGTAACATCTTGAGTGCCTGATCAACGCACTTTTCATTCTCCCCAGCAACGATTGCAACGGGATCTCCAACATAACGGACATGCTGATCCAGAATCTGTCTATCATATGGGCTTAATTCCGGATATGTCTGTCCTGCCATCGTAAAACGTTCCTGTGGCACATCTTCCCATGTATAAATCGCCTCAATCCCTGGCACTTTCATAGCAAACTGGGTGTTGATCGATTTGATCATTGCGTTCGCATATGGACTTCGAAGTAATTTCACGATCAGACATTCTTTTGGTGCCTTATCATTTGTAAATACAGGTTTTCCTGTCACAAGTGCCATTGCGTCTTTCTTCATAACTGGCTGATTGACTACTTTCATTCGGCACCTCCATTTTTATTTTTTTTGTATTCTAAAAAGTTTAAGATTCCTCGAAGCTGTCCTTCGTATCCTGAACATCTGCACAGATTCCCCCGCAAGGTATTCTTTGATCTCTTCTTCACTCGGATCTGGAATCTCTCTAAATAATGCAATCGCATTCATGATCATTCCTGGGTTACAAAATCCGCACTGTTCAGCCCCTTGGTTCGCAATAAAAGCTCCAAACTCTGCTGCTTCTTCCTGCAACCCTTCTAATGTATCAATCTTATGCCCATCGACTCTTGCTGCAAGAATGGAACATGAAAGAATTGGCTGATCATCCATAAATACTGTACATAATCCACAGTTTGATGTCTCACATCCACGTTTCACACTGTAACATCCAAGATCTCTGACGAGATCGATCAGGAGAGTGTCTGCATCAATCTGTGGGGTTATTTTCTTTCCATTTAATGTAAATGTAATCTCCATGTTTATTTTTCTCTCTCCTTTCTTCTAACTGTTCAAAACCTCTTCTTAATAAGACTTTTGATAACTGTTCACGGTAAGCAGCACTTCCTCTCATGTTGCTTCCAAAATTCATCTGACCTGTCACTTCATCTGCGAGTTTTTTTCTTCCTTCATCATCTTTGATCTGTTCCATCCACTGATCTGATAATCTGACTCTGCAAGCTCTGGATGGTCTTGCACCGACAACCGCATATGCCTCTTTCTCACCTAATGAAACAGCACATGTCAAAACTGGAAAATCTGTCTTTGTATTTCTATGAGAAAAGATAAACACTTTCCTGTGGATGTTTCTTAATGATCAAACGCACTAAAATATCATTTGGATATTTATTTGCTGCAAATTGGTCTAATGGAATGAGTTCCTTCATGATGTAACTCCACATAACTGTCAAACGCCAGAAAACAGCTTAATACATCAGAAAAACCGAACTTTCCAAAAATACTTCCACCTACTGTCGCAAGATTACGGAACTGCACTCCGACAATGTGTGTCACACTTTCTTTTACCGCTCCCTGACTCCATGTATTTAATCCTTCATGAAGTTCGATCTGTCTTAGTGTTACCATTGCTCCGATTGAAAATTCCTCATCATTTTCTTCGATCTGATCAAGTCCAAGACCCGACAGATCAATTGCTTTTTGTACATTTCTTGTGACCATCTTAAGCCACAACATGCCACCGATCACGCAGTTGGTCTTCTTCTGGTTCAGCTCATAAGCTTGCTCAAGACTTTCTGCTTTGACGTATTCCTTGATCTTTAACATCTTATTTCTCCTTTAATTTTTTAAAATATCCCTTGTTTATACATTCTTTCACATTCTACAGAGCAACACAGGCAATTGGCAAAAAAAAGAGTACTTTCTGAGAAAGTACTCCTTCAGGTATCGTCCTATAATCCCCAGTATTCTCCATAGGTATCTTTGATGTTCTGTACATCGCTGTCTGTAATTCCATCAATCGTACTCTTAACAAACTGGTAAGTCCTTGGTCTCTTTGATCTTAATGCGGATGGATGCTCCTTATAATCCTTGTAAGATTCTGCAAAATACTCAGATGCTGATTTGATCGCATATGCTTTGTTATATCCATCATATTTATTCTTCTCAGCATTGTAAATTGACTTCCATTCACTCGTTCCAACTTTATCTCCTGCAATGAAATTAGCAAAATGTCCTAATTCGTGAAGTAATACAGAAGATCTCGCACTCTGAAGTGCGATCTTATGGCTCTTAACGCTAAATACACCTGTCGCTTCCGCATTTTTATCAATCACCATCTTAAACTTCAGATCTTCAAATGCATTCAAGATCTTACCATCTGCCTGAGAACCAAGTGTTCTTAATGTTGTTCCAGAAACACCAGACATCTGACTCAATTCAACCGTTGTTGTCTTGGTCGTTGTCTGAACGACTGTCTTGATCGTTCTCTTCTTAGAACCCTTCTTGTCATAATCCTTCTGTGTTTTGACAACTTTTGTATTCACAACCTTACGTCTGGAATGATTCTGAGATGTTGTTGTTCTTCTCTTTGTTGTTCTTCTTGTTGTTATTTTGCTTCTGCTTGCTTTCTTCTTAAGCTTCTGGATTCTTGTGCTTTTCTTTGTTGTTTTCTTCGTCGTTACCTTCGGTTTCTTGCCAAGCGGTACTTGAATCCCATCAATTGATGTTGTTGCTTCGCTTGGATGCTGCATAGTATCAACGCTTTCATAGGAAGCCATCTGCTTCTCAAACTTCTCCTGCTGACGGTTATTGTAAAATGTGACTCCACCAAAAACCAATGCAACAGCTACTACCACGGACACCAATCCGACCATGACTTTCTTCTTCATAACTCTCGCCCCTTCTTAATATTAATATCTATACTTTTTGCTTTTGTCTCTCAATCTCCATATGAGAGACACTCACCCTATAATATATTTTTATCGTACAATATTCGCACTTTTTGTAAATAAATTCCGATGGATTTCAGCCTGTTTCTGACCATATTTCTTAGCGGATCCTTTTTATTATCATTTCTGGATTGGATGCATATAAAATCGCAGTTTCTTTGCTGATCTGTCCTTCTTTATATAGATTGATCAATGACTGGTCCATAGATATCATTCCGCTCCCTGTAGAGGAATAGATCAAACCATCTATTTGATGCACTTTATTTTCACGGATCATATTGCGGATCGCCGGGGTCACTTCCATGATCTCAAACACAGGGATCAATGTTCCATCCATCGTTGGTATCAGCTGCTGGGAGATCACTGCCTGTAATACAGAAGCCAGCTGAATCATGATCTGACGTTGCTGATTTGGTGGAAATACATCTATGATACGTTCGATCGTATTCGCTGCCCCGATAGTATGAAGTGTTGAAAATACCAGATGCCCTGTTTCTGCAGCTGTCATAACTACCTGAATCGTGTCATAATCTCTCATTTCCCCAAGCAATATCACATCCGGACTTTGTCTTAATGCGGCTCTTAAGGAAGTAACATAATTTACAGTATCCATGTTTACTTCTCTCTGACTGACGATACTTTTCTTATGTTGATGTAAAAATTCCAAAGGATCTTCCAATGTGATGATGTGATCTTCTTTTGTTTCATTGATTTCTTCTATCATGCATGCAAGTGTCGTGGATTTTCCACTTCCCGCTGGTCCTGTTACAAGCACAAGTCCTTTGTTTAATTCACTTAATTTCATTACCTGCTCTGGTATTCTTAATTGCTTATAGTCTGGCAGGCGGAATGCGATCACACGGATCACTGCCGCTAAGGATCCTCTCTGTTTATATGCGCTGACACGAAATCTTGACAATCCAGGAATTGCAAATGAGAAATCATCATCCCCTGTCTTCAACAGTTGATCTATGTCTCTGTCTAACGCTTTCTCATAAATCTCCCGGATTATTTTTCCGTATCTTGCGGCATCATTTTTTTCTTCATTGATGCGACGCATCACTCCATTTACTTTCATCGTCAATGGAAGCCCTGCTACAATAAACAGATCTGAGGCTTCCTCTTTTTTGCTGCTAATGTTAAAAATTCTTCAATATTCATGCTGGCCCTTTTACTTATTTCTATAAACCGGAAGGAAATCATCCTTCTTCCATGCCCCAACAGCTTCTTTTTTTCCATTTGATCACTTCATAACACAGATCATTCTTTTTCTCCGGATAATAAATCTGCAATTTCACAGATAACTGCTGTGTGTCTGTGATACTTTCCTGAAATGCAATTGTTTTCTCTTTTTTATTATATGAAATCCCCTTGCTTTTTGTAAACGATCGACCAACCCTTTTCATATAATCTTTTTTATCCTTAGATCTGCGATACAACTTCCATAGTTTCTCATCGATCGCTCCAACTTGTTCATTCGCTGCATTGGATGCCTGATAAAAAGCCGACGTACGTTCCAAATTCTTTTTTACTTAACGTATGATCTCCCTTGGCACTTGAAAGTGTCAAAGCCGCAAAAACTGCTAAACAGACCATAGCTAACACGAGCACGATCGAAGCTGCTCCAATCCCTAAAATGGCATTTTACGATCTTTCATTATCTTTCCTTTCCTGCCTGTATCTTAAAATATCAAGCTGATAAATCTGTTGGTTTTCCCTCCACATCGTAATCTTTCCCAGAACTTTCGCTGGCTGCCTTTCAAGCTTTATCGTCATATGATAACGGGCTTTTGTTTTCTTTATCTCATTCCAATCCTGATCATAATAACACTGATAATCTCCGGCTTTACCATCTATTTGTGTAAAATATTCTTGAAAATCTTTGATGTCATAAGCACCCGCTTCTATCAGTTCTGCAGCTTGTGTTACATAATTTTTTGTCTCTGTCATTTCTCTTGCTTTTGCACTAATGTTATGAGCTTTTACAAATACCTGAAGCAGGATTGATCCACAGATTGCAAAAAAGAATAATACCATCATTAATTCCATCAGGATCAGGTGTGTTCCATTGCTTTTTGTCTCATACTTCCTCCTAATTCCTGCTGTGTCTGTATACACAGTTCTGATATATCTTGCCATCACTTCCTGAATCTTTATATGATACAGCTGTTTTGTTTCTATTACAGAAAAATCTTTTGCTGCCACGATCTTCTCTCCCTGCATCGTTGTTGTATCCAGACCTTCTCTTACCATTAATTCTCTCAACGCACCCTTCTCTTGATAGAGATATGTATTGTATTTTTTCCCATTGATCTTTTCTGTATGGATCAGGGGCTGTGCGTCCATGAAAGCTGCCGATCTCGATGCTGTCCTTTCATCCCACTGTCTTATCTTTTCTGTTACATAAGAAATATCGATCCGTTCCTCATAATCCTCATTCATCACAGAAGCTGTATGACTATATATATTCGCCCCGATCATACTCAAGGAAAACGCACAAACTGCGAACACTGCAAATAAGATCACAAGAAACATCTGATCTGTCATATGTCTTTGTCTCTCCAAAAACCTCACCTCTCATTCAATGGGATCACCGTAACTTGTGGCATGCGGTTAGACCCAATGATCTCATATGAGATCACAAACTCGTCTTTGTCATACTCCAATCCATAATGTTTCTCCATATAAGAAAGACTTTCTGGATATCGCCCTTCCACACTGTAACATTGTACCGCCCCTTTGATTACGGCTTCTTTCAGACTTTCTTCCTGTCTTTTCTTTGTTTCCCGAAAAAATCTGGCTGCTGCTATTCCATAACACAGCCACCATAATGCCACAGATCATAACTGGCAGGAAAATTCGAATTTTATTGTCAATTTTTTCTTTGTTTTTGAAAACGATTTCTCAAAATCTGCCTCCCTTATCCAATTCCAGCCATAATACCAACTAGTGGCAACATGACAGATAATAAAATGATCCCTACGATCACACATAAAGATTCCTACCAGCGTCGGTTCTAACACAGCGATCATCTTCTGAATCTGATCCTGCAGTTGTTTCTGATACAGATCTGCTGCCTGTTCCATTACCTCATCTACGGCACCCGTTTCATAACCGATGATCATCAATCTTTCCTGCATTCCATCAAAAATACGTGTCTCTTTCAATGCTTTGGGAAATGTTTCTCCTTGTTTCATCTGTTCCTGACATTGCTGAATCTTCATTTTCAACGGTTCATAATCTGTCAGTTTCTCAGAAAGTGACAGACTTTCATCCATATCAAGTCCACTCTTTAATGCCATTGCCATTCCACTTGCGAATCTTGTTCTTGCGCGTTTCCATGCGATTTTCTTCATAAATCCGATGGTTTGTATCTTCGAGATAAATTCAATTCTTGCCTTTTTATAAAAAATAACGAAAAATACTATGATCAAGATCACCACCGCCAAAACTACCAGAACAATTGCTGACTGCCTCATCCAATCTCCAATATTCAATAACTGACGTGCAACTCCTGTCATCTCTTGCCCTAATTGCATATATACCTGTTCAAATACTGGCATAACTTTTATAAATAATACTGCAACGATCACTAACAACATCCCGAGCATCGCAACCGGATAAGTCACTGCACTCTTGACCGCATCTAATATTTCTTCTTCCCTCTGGTAATATGCCGCCAATGCTTCCATCGTCTCATCCAGTCTTCCTGTCTGTTCTCCGATCTCCGTCATATGAAGTGCATATTCTGGGAAAACCCCTGTTTTCTCCATTGCAGGATAAAGCATTCCACACATTTCAAGTTCTTCGCGGATCTCTTTTTTAATATCTCCCTGCCTTCTGTCTGGACATCTCCATCTTCCATAATGTAAATCCTCAAGCGATGAAATCCCAGATTTCAAGATCAGTGCCATTTGACCACAAAATGTGATCAGTTCTTCGTTGCTAAGTTTCTTCTTCATATCTATCCCTTCTTAATAACTATACTGAAGTACATAATGTTCTCCATTCCCAATATATTCTTTCACATCTTCCTTGTTATCACTATTCGCTGCCAGTGTCGGATCCATTAACTCCCAGCTTTTCCCATCGAACTGAATGATATTATCTACCCATCCCTTTTCATTCAGCCAGGTACTGATCCAGGCATGATAGATATCCCCTGAATACCCGATCTCAAGCTTGGTCGGAATCCCCTGCGAACGCAGCATCGCCGTCATCAGAGCAGCATAATCAAAGCAGATTCCCTTCTTTGTCTTCAAGTCTCATCTACCGATGGCAGATATCCACTTTGAACATTCTGCGCTTTCTCATCATCATATTTTACATTTTTGACCACATAATTATAAACAGCTTTGACGATTGCCAGATCATCTTTGGAATCTTTTGCCAGTTTCTTCGCTTCCTTTACTGCTTTCGTCTTACTTGTAAATTCTACATACTGGTTAGGATATAAAAATGGCAGAAATTTATTTTTTAATTTCACCTCAAAACTATCCATCATCAAAACACTGTATTCATCGTCCTGCACATTTTCATATACAGAGATCTGATATGCACCATTTCCACTGGTCAATGGAAAATATGTCGGCTCTTTTTGTCCGTTCAATAAAATATTTATATACTTTATTATTCTTTCCGATCACTTCAACACTGATCTTCTTTGCACTTCCCTTATATCGCAGTGCTACATAGCCTTGAGCCACATTCGATATATCAACCACAGCCTCTCCCATGATCCAAAACTTCCTTCCCCGGTGCTTCTGGCTTTAATACTCCTGCTTTCTGAGCTGTTACCTGCTTCTTCCGGCCGCATCCGCCAAATGGTAACATAATGATCAGGCATGTCATGATCAGTATTATTTTTGTGACATACTTCATAAGAATTCTCCTTGTATTTACTTTCTCTAGTATAACAGATTCACAATATGCCTGCTAATTTTATTTACGTATACAAATGCTCTCTTACATAATTTAAAAACTGCTTCTTTGCATAATCCAAAGGCTTATTTTTTCTATAAAATAGTGATATCACAGAATGTAATTCATCTTCTAATGGTATCATTTTAACTCCAGCACATTTAGCTTCTCTATAAACCGTTGAAAATGTGATCGTGATCCCAACTCCTTCACTTACAAAACTCATAATCGTATTCGCCTGTGGAAATTCAAAAATTATATTTGGCTTAAATCCTGCTTTTTCACAAGCCTTAGAAAATACTTCGTAACTTCCGCTGCCTCTCTCTGGGAAGATAAAAACATCATCTTTCAATTCTTTCAGTTGAAGTCGATCTCTTCCATAAAGCGGATGTTTTTTCATATAACACTGCACACAATTTATCATCATACAGTGGGGAAAAACGGAATTTTTTCTGATCTTCCATCATATTTTCTCTCAAGATCAAGAAATCATAACGATCGGAGTTTTCCTGAATCTCACTTGCGATTCTTTCATCAATCACAAGTTTGATATCTGGATATTCTTTCTGAAATCTGCTACCATTCTTGCAAAATGATATGGTGCAAGTACTGGCATACATCCAATCTTAATTTCCTGATTTTTTTGAACATTTTTTTAACATCTCTTCATAGGTTCCCGTCATTTTTTTTGCATAAGACAAAAAGATCTCTCCTTCTTTGGACAACTCAAATTTCCTTGTATTCCTGCGGATCAGTGTAATTCCTAACTCATTTTCCAACTTACGGATCTGTTTTGATAATGCACCTTGTGTCATGTTACAGGCATATCCAGCTTCTGTGAAATTTTTCTGTTTACATAATTCCATATAATAATATAATTGCTGTATTTCCATTTTTCCAATACCTTTTTTTTCAAATATCTTCGTATATTCTATTTGGAATATATCAAATCTCAACTGGAATTTCAATATTCGCGCTCTCTCTATATATAATAAGAAACACAAAAAAGGAATACGATTGATAAAATATGAAATTTTGATGAAAGGAATCGTTGATATTATGAAAAACAAAAAAACTTTTTTTACCATAGATTGTTATTTTATATTTTAGGACTGTTGATCATGTCTGTTGGTTCTAATTTATTTTTTTGAAAAGCAGCTCTTGGAGTTGCACCTAGCTGTACGATGGCTTTAACATTAAGTTATCTTTCCCCAATTCACAGCTATGCCTTATTTAACTTCCTGATCAACTCTACTTTCTTAGTTTGCGAAGCTCTGATCCTTCATGAATTCGGGAAAATGCAGTTGACTCAGCTTGGTTTGACTTTTGTTTATTCTTTATTTATCGAATTTACTTCTTATGGTTTATTCTTTATTGAACCTCATGGACTTGCCGCTAAGATTTTACTATCTGTCATCGCATGTGCCGTTCTATCAATAGGTGTCGGATTCACGATCAGTTCCGGATTCGCTGTTATGCCAATGGAAGGACTTGTGAAAACTATCTCTGATAAGAAAAATATAAGCTTTGGCGCTGTCAGAGTTTGTCTGGAAGTTTTATTTACTGTATGTTCTGCAATCTCTTCTTTTGTATTGCTTCCAGAATTACCATCCGTTGGAATCGGAACCGTGATCGCCGCTTTCTTAAGTGGTAATATTACAAAAATATATTTTCTTCTCTATTTCATAAGAGAATCAATGCCTACCTTGGATTTCAGGCATAATCCTATAGAAAAAAACGTAATCTCAAATGAACCTCTTGAGATTACGTTTTTTATTCTATCCTGCTTCTTTAGTTTTTGCCTATTCCCATGGATCGATTTGCTGATTCGTCGGTACGACTTTTGATCTTCTTTGAAATCGTTATCTTTGTCCCTGTTTTTAATTTTGCAGAAATCGTCGCTGTTCCAGCTTTATTTCCTGTGATTCTTCCCTTCGAGTCAACAGATGCCACGGATGGATTACTACTCTTCCATGATGTGAAAGATGATGTATTGATCACTGTTGGATACACACCGTACTCTTTCATCATTTTGCCTTGATATGTTGGCTTCATCTGCATTTTTCTGTTTCCCATATTGTACCGTATCTGCTGTCTAGTTTTTAAATAACTCTTCTTTAAATATGAATTCTTTGTCACGATATTTTTTGTAAATTGCTTTCTTGCCTTGGATTTTTCTACTTTCTTTGCTTTGGAACTGCTAAAGTCTAATACCCAGGTATTGGCTTCGTATCCGTCTCTTGACACAACCGTAACTGCTGCAACCCCTACACTTTTTTTGCATTCGAAAGTAACAGACCTTTTCTATGTGTGGAAGAATTGATCCAACCCTTTACGATCTGCTTCGGTGTAGTTTCTGCGGATTGTGCGCAGTTTTCATAGATGATCTTCTTGTTGATACTTTTTGAAAAGCTTTCCATTTGGTCTTCTATGCGGACTTGTTTCTGGAATATAGATCGTTGTTTCAAATCCACGCATAATTGCTGAATTTGTCAATCCTCGATCCATCTTCAATGCTTTGCGTCCATTTTTCTTACGGTATTTGTTCACTTCTTTTAAGATTTTCTGTGCATCGTTATAATCCTGATATCCTGTAACAGATAATTTCCCTGTAGAAGCAGCCTCTACCTTCTTCTGACTGACTCCTGCAGTTGTAAATAGCATTGCCGCTGCTAATGCAATACTGGCAGCTCTTCTTAATAGTTTCCTCATAAACTTTCTCCTTTCATACTTTTGATCATGGTACCTTTATATAATTTGTGCACAGATATCATTCAAACAACATCTCTCACAATGAGGCTTTGTTCGGGCCGTGCAGACCTCTCTTCCATGCCATACCAGCCGGTGACAGAAATCACTTCCTTCTTCTGGTGGAACGATCTCCCATAATGCCATCTCAACTTTTTAGGGTCTTTTATCCCATCAACCAATCCAATCCGGTTGACCAAACGGATACAATGTGTATCCGTAACGATCGCAGGTTTGCCAAAAACATCTCCCATGATCAGGTTGGCACTTTTTCTTCCAACACCTGGCAGACTTAAAATAGATTTGAAATCTGTTGGGATGTTACAATCATATTCATCTCTTAAAACTTTCATGCATTTACTGATATCTCTCGCTTTGCTTTTTCCAAGTCCGCATGGACGTACAATTTCCTCAATATCTGCAACGTCTGCTGCTGCCAGTGCTTCTACTGTTGGATATTTTTCAAATAATCCTTTTTACTACGACATTTACTCGTGCATCCGTACACTGAGCCGCCAGTCTTACACTAACTAATAATTTCCATGCCTGATCATATTCCAATGTGCAGTCTGCATCTGGATATTCATTCTTCAGACGCTCAATGACTTCTAGTGCCAGTTCTTTTTATTCATAACAGTATCCTCCTTGAAGGTTGTTTTATCCTTATTATACCTTACATTTTTGCATATTTCTATGCTATAATGATTTTGTATTTTTTGTTCATCGAAAGGAGAATTTTATGAAGAAAAGCATTTTTAAAATGTGCCTCTATTTTTCTGGCATCTGTATTAACAGTAGGTATGTGTTCTGCTTATAGTGTAAATGCGAAAGCAAAATTTTCTCTACCTAAAAAGACAACATTAAGTTATGACAAAAAATAATGGCGGGAATGGTTTTTACACAAATGTGATCTATATCAAGGGAACAAATCGCTCTAATTCAGAATCCATCCTGCGTAATGGTATGAAAGGTTAAATCTTCAAATAGAAAAAAGGTTATTTCTACAAAAACTTTTGGAAAAGATTATTATCTTATTGCGGATAACAATCAAGTAGGAATCGGTGTAAAACTTAAGAAAACAGGATCAACAAAAATCACTGCAAAATTTAAATACAGAGGTAAAACTTATTCTGTAAAAACAACAGTCAAAGTTATAAAATACTCAAATCCTTTTAAGAAGATCGTAGTGGATGGAAGAGACTGTACTTCTGATTTTAAGAATAAAAACGGATCTTCGATCTCCTTTATGGGACGTAACATCAAGATCACTCCTAATAAGAACTGGAGAGTAAAATCTATTTATACTTACAAGCCAGGAGCTACTAAAATGAAAAAATAAAAGGTTCTTCCGTTACAATCCCAACAAATTGCCGTGCTTTTATTACAATGGAAAATAAAAAGAATAAATTAACGGAAAAAGTTACTTTTTGATGAAATGGATACTTCTGAAGATCCTGGATTTATATTCTAGACACAAATTTTTAAAACATCCCAGAATCGTCTTTTTTATACCTGACGATTCTGGGATGTTCTTATCTTCTACAATTTCTTTATTTGATCTGTTTCATGTTAAATCAATGCCATTCTCTGCCATTTCCCTTTGTATGTATCGTTTGACAAACAGGATTCCTCTGAATACCCAGTCTAATGTCATTGCTACCCAGACTCCGAAGACTCCAAGTCCCATCCATTTTCCAAGAACAACGCTGCAGAAGATTCTAAATATCCACATCGTGGCTGATGCTACAACCATACAGTATTTGACATCATTTGCGGCTCTTAATGTGTTCGGGATCGTGAATGCTGGCGGCCAGATCGTTACACAGCATAAAGTATGATATAATAAGATTTTTCTTGTGATCGCTGCTGTTTCTGGTGATAAATGATATACCTGAATGATCAGTGGTAAGATCATAACTACGATGATATTTAATGCGATCAATGCTGCATAGGCTACTTTTAACAGCTTTTTGTATAGTATCTTGCAGCTTCATAATCTCCAGCTCCGATGCATCTTGATACAACGGTCAGCACAGCAAATCCTACCCGATCCCTGGGATCAGCTCAAATGATGCTACCACATTTCCGATGGCATTGGCTGTGATAGATGATGTCCCAAATCCTGCAACGATACTTAATACCATGATTCTTCCTAACTGGAACATACTATTTTCGATTCCGTTTGGTACTGATATGTAAGATCTTCTGTATTAAATATCCCTTAAAAATGAAAATGGATATGTTTGCTTAAATGCACATCCTGATTTTGTTTTGCGAGCAGTCTTACCATGACAACTGCTGCAACAATTCTTGATACTAATGTTGGGATCGCAACTCCTTCAACCCCAAATTTAAACCCATAGATCAAAATCGCATTTCCTGCGATGTTGATACCGTTCATCAACATAGACATATTCATAGAAATCTTTTGAGTTTCCCATGATGCGAAACAATGCTGCGCATCCATTATATATTGCAATAAATGGAATAGATGCCGTGACGATCATCAGATATATTTTTCTGCGTTATGCATAACTCCTGGTTCAATATTTCCAAACACTACATTTAAAATAAAGTTTTTACATGCATAAATTCCTGCCATGATCACTACAGATAATGAAACAATAAATAAGATCAACTGGTCTGCTGTCTTACATGCCATGATATTTTTTTCTCTGTCCTAGAAACTGCCCTGCAACGACGGCTCCTCCAGTTGCCAATGCCGAGAACAGATTGATCATCAATACCATAACACTGTCTACCAATGAAACTCCTGATACAGCTTCTTCTCCAACATTCGCTGTCATGATAGAATCCGCGAGTCCTACCGTTACAGTTAGCATCTGCTCAATGATCAACGGTATGATCAGTCGTACGAGATCTTTATTTGAAAACATCCTGTTCCTTGCACTGTCTGTGATTTCCATATTATTTCCTTTTTTTTCTGTGTTTTAAAGATTATTTCTGTGTTTTGTCTTTTATTTTTCAGTTTTTATCTTATAACACTTTTTGATTTTGTTAAAGGTCTGATTAAAAATATTTACATTTTCTCATTTTTATATTAAAATATACAAGGTATCTTTTGATACCTTGTATACATTGCATATCATCGTTTTTTTATTTCACATAATCCATGATAATTTCAACTGCTTTCTGGATTCCTGTCCTTGCTGAATTGATCATGAGATCATAATTACCGGGGTCTCCCCATTTTTGTTTTGTATAATAATTATGATAAGAAGATCTCTCCCAATCGGTTTGCTTGATCATCTTCTTCGCTTGTCGTTCTGTCACATGTTCTGTCTCTACGATCCGTTTGATCCGTTCTTCTAGAGGACTGTGGATAAAGAAACTGTAGCAGTTTTCGTGATCCTTAAGCACCACATCTGCACATCTTCCCACGAAAATGCAGGATTCATTCTCTGCTGCCAGTTCATGGATCACATGTGCCTGGATCATAAATAATTTCTCTGGTGTCATGATCTCTTCTGTGTCAACGCCTGGAAATCTGTGTCCGATCGGGACATTGATAATGTGGCTGTAGACTGCATTCTCCTCGTGATTCTTTACAAACTCTTCCGACATATCACTTTCTTCGGCAACTCTTGCCAAAATCTCTTTGTCGTAGAAAGGAATTCCAAGCTTCTTGGATAACTGCTGTCCGACCTCTCTTCCTCCACTGCCGAATTCTCTGGAAATGCATATGATCGTATTTTTTCTTCATATTGCAACACCCTTTTCTTGAATTACTTTTATGTATTCCTTTGGTAATTGTATTAACCATCCTGTGACTGGTTTTTTCTCTTATATCAAAAAATTACAAATTTCTGTTTTTCATCTTTATCAGGATATTTTCTTATTAAATTATATATTTTCTCAATAATTTCTTGATCTTCTAACAGATCATCTGCTATTTTATCTACCGTATCTCCTTTTTTTCAATTTTTTCTGTACTAGTGTCACTAATTTTAAAAGTTCACCTTTCCTTATTCCTATATTCTCTGCACTTCTTAATTGACTCGCTTTATCACGGATTGCCATTTGTTCCCTTAAATAAAGATATCTCTCACTCTCATCTTGGCTCATCTTAATCATTTCATCCCTCACCTTTTCCATGTAATGATTTCCTTCAGATTCTTCTCTGATTTCTTCCCAAGTACTTGCTGAAATTAATTTAGCCCATTTATAAAGATCTTGTTTTCTTGCTTTTCCTTTTGTCGTTGCTATTTTACTTAATTCTATCACATGAAATTGAAATTTACTACTATACAATTCACCTGTTGTATCATCTTTTAATAAAATTCTATGATAAAAGCCAGGACTTTTAAATAATTAAAATCAAGAATTCCTACATGAATACATGGAGGTAATTCATAATAAGATTCTCCCTTTTTAATCCCTCTGTAAACATCCGACAATTATAAAATAAACTTCTCTCTGCCCAATCTTCCTGATACGTATTTTGCATCTCGATATTAATCTTTTTTTACCACCATTTAAGATTAATTTGACATCTAGTATTCCCTTTTTTTCTTCTTTTTTACTTCACCTTCCACAAAAGGATCCGTAACCTCCAACTCTTCAATATCTGTTTCCTTTAAATGCAACAATGCTATTAAAAATCCTTTCACTATCTCTTCATTCTTAAATATCTTTTGAAATGCATAATTATTGGTCAAACAAATATTTAATTCTTCCTTACTTGCTGCTCTCTTTCTTAATTGCGCTTCATTGAAATCTGTAATGTCTTTATTCCCCATATTTTCTCCTTATATTACAAATTATGTAAATTGTTTCATTTATATTTTAACAGATTTCCATTTATTGTCAATTATTTCTTACCTTTTAATTTTTGCTTCCTTACGATCGCATACTCATCATCCATCTGGAAATAAGGGCAATCCCAGTCGCTGTAACTCATGAATCTTGCCATTTCATCTTCATCTAAATTAATGTCGCATACATAATATTCATAATCTTCATCATACACATAATTACTACAATATTCGCACCCCTGCGCTTTTCTTCTTTTGCCATATATTCTCTCCTTATTTTTTGTGTTTCTTCTATATCTAATGTTACGCCCTGTAAAATCTCTGCAAATTCCAGCAAAGATTCACATTTTCCAAATAATATATCATCGACTTTACTTGTATCCTGCACGATATCTGGGATCATCACTGGATTCATGCCTGCTCCATGTGCGGAACGGATTCCATTGATTGCATCTTCTAATGCGATCGCTTTTGATGGATCGACTTTTTGTTGTCTGCATGCTTCGATATAAATATCTGGCTTTGGCTTTCCGTGTTCGATCATATTTCCTGTGATCACGGAATCAAAGTAGGCAAAAATCCCTTCTCGTTTCAGATTACTTACGGCGTGTTCTTCACTGGAAGATGTTGCAACTCCGATCTTTAGTCCTTTTTTTCTGAGGACTTTCAAAATCTCATGAAGACCTTTCTTGGCTGGCACACCGTCTTCAACCAATTCATAATATGCATCTCTGTATCCATCCAAAAATTTATCAAATGGAAAATCATTTCCGTAATGTTCTAAAAAATATTTCTTACGATTTGTAAGGTTTGTTCCCAATGTATTGACAATATTATGCCCCAGAGGTCCATATCCCAGACGTTCTCCTGCAATATCCCATGACTTCTGTACATAGCGTTCACTGTCAAACATCAGCCCGTCCATATCAAAAACAACGGCCTGTATCTCTTTTTTAATTTATTAAGATCCATCGTCTCTATTCCGCCTTCCTTGTTGATCATCTTTCTATGATACCACGGATTTCCTTTGATTTCATCTGGTTTACAAAAATCGCACTGACTGTTATCATGGATTTTAAGATTAGGAGGAACTATTTATGAAATCGTCATCGAATTTAAAATCACTATTAAAAAATATTGACCGTAAAGGATATCATGCATATAAAAAGTACGCAAGGTACTTATGATTTTGGAACTTATTTTCTTTCCATTGATCATGTACAAGGCGATCCTTTGCATCTCCATCAAAAATTAAGTATCCATGTGAAAGGAAGATCGGCTGGATTTCCTGCTTTTTTATGATACAAAAATATAAACAGGTTGCACTCTGTGATCATTTGACACGATTATTTTATCAAACTTTATCTAAGATCTCTTTTCGTGCCAAAGGTTCTGGAAAAAGCGGTTTATTTTCTGTCAGCAAATATGGACAACAGGTTTTAGAACGGACTACATGTACGATTGATCCTTCGAATGGTGACATCTCTGTTCACTTTGAAGCTGGTTTCCCTGCAAATGGACGAACTGTAAATGCGAGAGAATTGGATAAAATGTTGTTTGGACTGCTGCCAGATTGTGTTTCATCTTCTTTGTTTTATAAAAATATTGATCAAAAAATGTTGGAATCAGTAATTTATTTATCCGAAGATCAACATACAATTCGTAAAAAATCTGTCTTCTATGGGACTTGTCGCATTTATTGCAGATGGCTCTGTTTTGCCTAGAGAAAATGGTATCTCACAGAAACCTTTAAGAAACTGTGTGAAATTCCAGTCACCAGATACTTACCGTGTATCTTTTGAACTTCCACATCAAGGAATGATCACGGGTATGGGAGTTCCCAAAGGAATCACCCTGATCGTAGGCGGCGGTTATCATGGAAAATCGACGTTATTAAAAAGCATTGGAACTTGGTGTTTACGATCATGTCAAAGGGGATGGTCGTGAATTTGTCATTACTGATCCAACTGCCATGAAGATTCGTGCAGAAGATGGAAGAAGTATTACAAATACAGATATTTCTATGTTCATTAATAACCTGCCAAATGGGAAAAATACGGTTTCTTTTGACACAGAAGATGCCAGTGGAAGCACCTCACAGGCTGCAAATGTAGTTGAAGCCATGGAAACTGATTCTTCTTTATTCTTAATTGACGAGGATACGAGTGCCACGAACTTTATGATCCGTGATGAGCTGATGCAGCGTGTAGTTCTTCGTGATCAGGAACCGATCACTCCTTTTATCGAACGGATTCGTGAATTGTACGAAAGATATGGTATTTCTTCGATCATCGTTGCTGGAAGCTGTGGATCTTATTTCCATCCGGCAGATCGGACGAACCATTACAGGGTAACCTATGCTGTTGGCGATTGAAACTGCCTCATCAACAGTTGTAGCCATTCCTGACTCAGGCATTGGGATCTCAAGCTTGTCCATCATCTCTCTAACAGATCTCTGTCCTCTGCAAGATCGATAACTGCAGGAGATGTTCCAAGAATCTTAACGCCATTTCTCTCAAGGTCTGCTGCAAGGTTAAGTGGAGTCTGACCACCAAACTGTGCGATAACACCAAGTGGTTTCTCCTTCTTATATATACTTAATACATCCTCAAGTGTTAACGGCTCGAAGTATAACTTGTCTGATGTATCGTAGTCTGTTGAAACTGTCTCAGGATTACAGTTGACGATTATTGTCTCAAATCCCAGCTTCTTTAACGCAAGAGCTGCATGTACACAACAGTAATCGAACTCAATACCCTGTCCTATTCTGTTAGGACCACCGCCAAGGATCATGATCTTTCTGTTATCTGTAGCTTCGCTCTTGTCCTCTGCATTATATGTTGAGAAATAATAAGCACTGTCCTCTGTGCCTGATACATGTACACCTTCCCATGCCTCTTCTACACCAAGCCCGATCCTCTTGTTTCTGATATCATCCTCTGCTATCTCAAGAAGCTGACTTAAGTACTTGTCTGAGAAGCCGTCCTTCTTAGCCTGGATAAGAAGCTCATCTGCAGGAAGTCCACCCTTATACTTAAGAATCTCCTCCTCTTCTTCAACAAGCTCTCTCATCTGCTGTATGAAGTAATGCTTAACCTTTGTAAGTTCAAATATCTCATCATTTGTAGCACCCTTTCTGATAGCCTCATACATAATGAAATGTCTCTCAGATGATGGTGTGATAAGCATGTTAAGAAGCTCTTCCTTTGAAAGTGTATCGAAGTTCTTGGCATGACCAAGTCCGTATCTTCCGATTTCAAGGCTTCTGATAGCCTTCTGGAAGGCTTCCTTATAGTTCTTACCGATACTCATGACCTCACCTACGGCTCGCATCTGTGTACCCAGCTTATCCTCTACACCCTTGAACTTCTCAAATGCCCAACGAGCGAACTTGATAACCACATAATCTCCGTCAGGTACATATCTGTCAAGAGTTCCGTACTTACCACATGGGATATCCTTAAGTGTAAGACCTGTTGCAAGCATTGCCGATACAAGAGCGATAGGGAAACCTGTTGCCTTTGACGCAAGGGCTGATGAACGGGATGTACGAGGGTTGATCTCTATAACTATTATTCTGTCTGATACAGGATCATGGGCAAACTGTACATTCGTACCACCTACAACCTGTACCTTATCTACTATCTTATATGCCTGCTCCTGAAGCTTCTTCTGACATTCCTCAGAAATTGTAAGCATAGGTGCTGAACAGAATGAATCACCTGTATGTACTCCAAGTGGATCGATATTCTCAATAAAGCATACTGTGATCATGTTGCCTTCACAGTCACGTACTACCTCAAGCTCAAGCTCTTCCCATCCAAGGATAGACTCCTCAACAAGAACCTGACCTACAAGACTTGCCTGAAGACCTCTTGCACATACGACCTTAAGTTCTTCCTTGTTGTATACGAGACCGCCGCCGGCTCCACCCATTGTGTAAGCAGGACGAAGTACTACAGGATAACCTAACTTGTCTGCGATAGCAAGTGCCTCATCTACTGTATAGGCAACCTCACTTCTTGCCATCTCGATACCCAGCTCGTTCATTGTCTTCTTGAACTCAATTCTGTCCTCGCCTCTTTCAATAGCGTCAACCTGAACACCGATAACCTTTACATTATACTTATCAAGAATTCCAGCCTTATAAAGTTCTGAACAAAGATTGAGTCCTGACTGACCACCAAGATTAGGAAGTAACGCATCAGGGCGTTCCTTCTTAATAATCATCTCAAGACGTTCTACATTAAGGGGCTCAATATATGTAACATCTGCTGTCTCCGGATCTGTCATGATAGTTGCAGGATTGGAATTAACAAGTACGATCTCATATCCAAGCTTTCTAAGGGCTTTACACGCCTGTGTTCCTGAATAATCAAACTCACATGCCTGCCCTATAACTATAGGACCTGATCCAATAATAAGTACTTTGTTTATATCTGTTCTCTTTGGCATAATTACCTCCACTGTATTTTTATTCGATTTCTTATTATACACAATTTTATTAATTTTATAAACAAGAAACTTAATTTTTTTAATATATTTCTGCTATTTACCTCTCCTTTGCCATCCGGAACTTATCTTTCTTCCTCCGGGTACCTGAGTCCCCATTCTTTTCTGGCTTCTGTCATGAGCTTCATTACATCTATGGTGTAATCAAAACACATCCTGTTATCTCCGCCAACTGCTACCTCCATGTCGGAAACCTCATAAGCAAGGGCTTCCTCTGTAGCTCCGGCAGTTATCTTCTCAGTATGTCCGTCCTTATAGATTCCGAAGTTCATCTACCTCGTCTTTCATCTGATATTTATTAAGATCAACCTTTCCATTTACAACCTCTATTCCGTCTGCCATGAGCCTATCTGCCTGAACGGTCTCCCCGCCAAAGGCAAATGCACCTGCAAGCTCACCCTTGGAATTGACAACCCTGTAACATGGAATGTGCTCCGGATCAGTATTTTTATGCAATGCATTACCCACAGCCCTTGCCATCTTTCTGTCACCTGCCATAGCCGCCACCTGTCCATAGGTCGCAACATAACCTTTAGGTATCCGCTTTACTGCCTCGTATATTCTCTTTGTAGGGCTGTCCGTTACACAATCGTAGCTTTCGGCGATCATCTGCTTTATGACTTCATCGGGAACTGTTCCGTCAAGGATAATGGTATTCCAATGCTCCCTGTTCTGGTGCCATCCGGGAACTACGGAAGCATAAGCCATCCTCATTAAATCTCTGGTATCCGGTGTAACCTTTACATTCAGATTAATATATCCGTTTCTTTCATAAGTCCAGAGAAATGCCTTTTTGCTATCCTTTACTCTTACAAGCTGCCAGTTATCATCATGAAACGGAGCGTCCTGATAAGAGTCGAGAAATGACAGGGCATACTCCAATGCTTCTTCTCTTGTGGTCATACTTAA
>VOFC01003880.1_pt1 | contig 26211 bp, 45 predicted proteins | sample 5384161 | NCBI WGS metagenome assembly VOFC01 (sample SAMN12384722, study PRJNA508395) | human gut metagenome | isolation source: healthy gut B | host: Homo sapiens | reverse complement strand
GGGCATAGATTGACCTTTTGCCTTGATTACCCTTATGGAAAATTACAGCAACACCAAACCCAGAGAAAGGAGGTTTTCACTTGGCGTATGTACCCGTACCCAAAGACTTATCCAAAGTCAAGACAAAAGTAGCGTTCAACCTTACCAAACGGCAGATTGTATGTTTTGCGGCGGCTCTCCTGTTCGGCTTGCCGCTTTTCTTTCTGCTCAAAGACAGCACAGGCACCAGCCTTGCGTCTATGGCTATGATTGCCGTCATGCTGCCCTGTTTCCTCTTTGCCATGTATGAGAAGCATGGACAGCCCCTTGAAGTGGTGGTGAAGAACATCATACAGACAAAATTCATAGCCCCCAAAGAACGACCATACAGGACAGACAACTTTTATTCCGTCTTAGAACGGCAGAGAAAACTTGAAAAGGAGGTATCAGCGATTGCAAAAGGAAACACGAAGAAACAGCGCGGCGGGAAGCGCAAAGCCTAACCCGCCCCGCAAGCTCACCCGCGCCGAGAAAAAGCAGATTGCCGAGGTTATCAGACAGGCAAAGGGCGACGGGAAAGCGCACACCGCGCAGCAGACAATCCCCTATATCCAGATGTACCCGGACGGTATCTGCAAGGTTACGGGACGGAAATACTCAAAGACCGTCGCCTTTGAAGATATTAACTATCAGCTTGCACAGGCAGACGACAAGACCGCCATTTTTGAGAACTGGTGCGACTTCCTCAACTACTTTGACGCTTCCGTTTCGGTGCAGCTCTCTTTCATCAATCAGGGACGCAGCGCGGCGAAGCGGAAAAGGCGGTCAATATCCCGGCACAGGAGGACGCTTTCAATTCTATCCGCACAGAATACCGGGATATGCTGAAAAACCAGCTTGCAAAGGGCAACAACGGGCTTGTCAAGGCGAAGTATATCACCTTTGCCATTGAAGCCGACAGTCTGGGCGCGGCGAAATCCCGCCTTGCCCGTATCGAAACGGACGTGCTGAACAACTTTAAGCTCTTGGGCGTGGCTGCCCGCCCCATGACAGGCTATGAACGCCTTAAAATGCTGCATGGCATTTTCCACCCGGAGGGCGGGCAGTTTGCCTTTGATTTTTCTTGGCTTGCCCCGTCCGGGCTTTCCACAAAGGACTTTATCGCCCCGTCCTCTTTCCGTTTTGGCGAGGGGCGTTATTTCCGCATGGGGCGCAAAATCGGCGCGGTTTCATTCCTTGAAATCCTTGCGCCGGAATTAAACGACCGTATCTTATCCGACATTCTGGACTTGGAAACGGGCGTTATCGTCAATCTGCATATCCACAGTATCGACCAGACCGAAGCCATAAAGACAATCAAGCGGAAGATCACCGACCTTGACAAAATGAAAATCGAGGAACAGAAGAAAGCGGTACGCAGCGGCTATGACATGGATATAATCCCGTCCGACCTTGCCACGTTCGGCAGCGAAGCGAAGAATCTCTTACAGGACTTGCAGAGCCGGAATGAAAGAATGTTCCTCTTGACGTTCCTTGTGGTGAACATGGCGGACACGAAGCGGAAACTGGAAAATGACGTATTCGCGGCGGCGGGCATTGCACAGAAGAACAACTGCGCCTTAACCCGCCTTGACTACCAACAGGAAGCGGGGCTTATGTCCTCTGTACCGCTTGGGGAGAACCTTATCCCCATTCAAAGAGGGCTTACCACGTCAAGCACCGCTATCTTTATCCCCTTTATCACACAGGAGCTTTTTCAGACGGGCGCGGCTTTGTACTACGGCTTAAACGCCCTTAGTAACAACATGATACTCTGCGACCGCAAGCAGCTAAAGAACCCCAACGGCTTAATCTTGGGTACGCCGGGAAGCGGGAAATCCTTTGCCGCCAAACGGGAAATGACAAACGCTTTCCTCATTACCGACGACGACATAATTATCTGCGACCCGGAAGCAGAGTATTTTTCCCTTGTGCAGCGGCTTGACGGGCAAGTGATACGGTTATCGCCTACGGGCAAGGGCATTGACGGGAAGCCCCAGTACGTGAACCCTATGGATATAAACCTCAATTACTCCGAGGACGACAGCCCCCTTGCGCTGAAATCCGACTTTATCCTCTCCCTCTGCGAGCTTGTCATAGGCGGCAAGGAGGGCTTGCAGCCCGTCGATAAGACCGTCATTGACCGCGCCGTTAGGAACGTGTACCGCCCTTTCCTTGCAGACCCCGACCCGGAGAAAATGCCGATTTTGGGCGACCTCTACGACGAGCTTTTGAAGCAGCCGGAGCCGGAAGCGGCGCGTATCGCGGCGGCATTGGAGCTTTATGTTTCCGGGAGCCTTAACGTATTCAACCACCGTACCAACGTGGAAAGCTGAACAACAGCCTCAAGACTGTGTACCGGAATATCCGGATATTTTTCTTCTATGTACGCAACAAATCTGTCCACATCTTCTTCATGTTTGAAATTGCATTGCTTTTCTTTTCCGTCCTCATATACGACCACAAGATAGGATAATGTACCGAATACTCCTTTTCCGGTAAAACCACCTTTACTCATAGCGATTCTTTTGAAGATCCTTTTTTACCGAACTAATCGGTATGTAATACCTTCTGTCAATATAGAAGCTGCTAAGATACACCGCCTTTTTTCCCAATGCCACAAGGTCCGATCTTCTTACATTCTTTTTTGTCTTTTTATCAATTCTTCATCCGGAATCGATACATTACCCAGTCTTTGTGGTTTCATCTTTTCATCATCTCATTTCTGTCAATTCATTCTGCCTTTTATGTATTCAAATTACACTGTCTTACAACTATGCTTTCATAGGTTTCTTTGTCGCATGGATAAAGATTCCAAGGAAAACTGCTGCCAGGATAATTCCTACCGGATAAGCAACCTTCGTAGAAAGTCCCAGACACTCTTCTGCACAGAAGAAATATGTCATGGAAACTGCACTCATGAATGTTGCCGGTACCGCTGTGATCCAGTAATTCTTCTTCTCGCGGAACAGATACATACTTGCTGTCCACAGAACGATCATAGCAAGTGTCTGGTTTGTCCAGCTGAAGTATCTCCATACGATTGCATAATCCAGATGTCCGACAAATGCTCCGACTGCCAGAAGCGGAACACATAACATCAGACGTTTCTGCATCTTATTCTGATCAACTTTGAACCAGTCTGCCAGTACCAGACGGGCACTTCTGAATGCAGTATCACCAGAAGTGATCGGGCAGACGATAACTCCGATCATTGCAGTGCAACCCCGACACCGCCCATCGTCTTAATACATACATCATAGATTGCTGATGACTGACCATTTGCAAGAATATCATTCAGACCTGTACTCAGACCACCTGTGATTTTATAAATAGAACATCCTGCTGCTGCCCAGATCAGTGCGATCACACCTTCTGCAACCATCGCACCATAGAATACGAAATGTCCCTGTTTCTCAGACTTCATACAACGTGCCATCAGTGGTGACTGTGTAGAATGGAATCCAGAAATAGCTCCACATGCTACGGTAATGAACATGAAGCTCCAGATTGGCTTTCCCGCCGGATGCATATTGGTAAAATGCGTCCAGATCTCAGGAATCGTATAATTCGGATTCATAAAGATACCAAAAGATAACACCGACTGCCATAACGATCAGACAGATACCGAACAATGGATAGATACGTCCGATGATCTTATCGATTGAAATAAATGTTGCAACAAAGTAATATGCAAGGATGATCCAAAGCCATACTTCGGGTTAGCCAAGGCTCCCGTCACGCCTTTATTTCCAAGCAATGTAACGATCAATCCTGCCGGTCCTACTGCAAATACCGTACCAACCATGACCAAAAGTACAACGCTGAATACACGCATGACATTCTTCATTACATTTCCAAGATAAATTCCGCACACTTCGGAAATAGATGCTCCGTCATTTCTTTCAGAAAGCATACCTGAAAAATAGTCATGTACACCACCTGCAAAAATCGTACCGAATGTAATCCACAGGAATACAACCGGTCCCCACAATGCTCCCTGCATAGCTCCGAAAATTGGTCCAAGTCCAGCAATATTCAGCAGCTGTACCAGGAACAATTTCCACTGTGGCATTACCACATAATCGACACCATCATTGATCCGAACTGCTGGTGTCTCTCTGTCATCCGGTGCAAAAGTGTTCTCAACCACTTTACCATAGACAAAATACCCTCCTATAAGTAGCGCCAAGCAAATGATAAAACTAATCATACCAACACCTCCAATGTCTTTCATTTCTTAACATTTCCTTAACCTACCTCCATTATAGGATTATGTGTATTTTTTTAAGTGTTTTTCCAATTTGAAAATTCTTGTATTTTTTATATATTTTGCACAACCACTGTTCTCTATCTTTTTTACTTTTCGGGCAGACATGCGTACATTTTACCACAATGATCTTTAATTCATTTATGAAAAAAGCTTTTTTTCAAAAGTCCATAGATTGCAATGCTATCATCTCAGGGACTGCATGCCTTCCCAAGTCACCAATACACGGAAAACCCGATCAAAGTTCCGAAAATGCCGGTTCCGACCCCAGATATATTCAGATACCCCCAAGATACCGCATTTTTCCACTCATAGGAATCAATCATTTAGTTTTAGTTTTAGTTTCTTCTTATTATAATGTATAATAACGATTTGATTAACAAACAGATTTGATATCTGTGTATTCATAACAGTCAAAGCTGTCTGCTACGTTCTTACATGTTAATTTTCCATCATATGTATTGATTGCAGAATAGATAACTTCGTTATCTTTGCAAGCCTGCTCCAGTCCCTTTCCTGCAATCTGCAGTCCATAGGATAATGTTGCATTTGTAAGTGCGATTGTAGATGTTCTTGGAACTGCTCCCGGCATATTGCCTACACAGTAATGAACAACACCGTCTTCAATAAAGATTGGATCATCATGGTATGTAACCTTTGTTGTCTCACCACATCCGCCCTGGTCAACGGCAACGTCTACAAATACAGCGCCTGGTTTCATCTCTTTCAGATATTTTTTCTTGAAGATCTTAGGAGCTGATTTTCCTGGAATCAGAACACATCCGATTACGAGGTCTGCTTCTTTTACAGCTTTTTCAATATTTGCATCGTTAGAAACAAGTGTCTGAATACGTGCTCCGAAGATATCATCCAGATAAGCAAGTCTCTGAAGGTTGATATCCATGATTGTTACGTTAGCTCCCATTCCAACTGCGATCTTGCAAGCGTTTGTTCCTACAGATCCGCCGCCGAGGATTACGATGTTAGCCTTTGGTGTTCCAGGAACTCCTGCTAAGAGAACGCCTTCTCCACCGAATCTCTTTTCAAGGTATTTTTTGCACCTTCCTGAATACTCAGACGTCCTGCGATCTGACTCATTGGAGCAAGCAGAGGAATGCTTCCGTTTCTTTCGATCAGAGTCTCATAAGCAACACCTTTTACCTTTGCTCCAAGGAGCGCGTCTGTCTGCGGCTTATCAGCTGCAAGGTGGAGATATGTATAAAGGATCAATCCTTCGTGGAATAATGGATATTCTTCCGGAAGCGGCTCTTTACTTTGATCATCATCTCAACTGTATCCCACACTTCTTTTGCTGTATCAATCATCTTAGCCCCAGCTGCCTCATATTCGGCATCTAAGAATCCTGAACCTTCGCCAGCACCTTTTTCGATATAAACATCGTGTCCTGCATTTACATAACTCTTAACGTTATCAGGTGTCATACCTACACGGAACTCGTTGTTTTTAATCTCTTTTTACACATCCTACTTTCATTTTGAAAAACCTCCTAAAATTTTAATCCGTTTACTTTTCTGAATGAAGATTATTTTTCTTAACTCCATTTTGTTGAAGAATATTCTTCATCTCTTTCTGAACTCATACTAACACAACACAATTATCAATGCAATAAAAGTTATTTTTTCACTAGTAAGTTATTTTTTGTCTTTCTAATTCTTTTTCTCTTGTTTTGCAAAGTAATCTTTTACCAGTTTTGCCACTGTTCCTGACAACAGGAATAATGCGATCAAGTTAGGGATAGACATCAGACCATTACAGGTATCTGCAATTCCCCAGATGATACCAAGATCCACTGTTGCACCAAGGATTGCGACCAACGCATACACGATCATAAATGGTTTCACAACCTTTGTTGTAAATACAAACTCGACACATCTTGCTCCGTAAAGTCCCCATCCGATAATCGTTGAGAATGCGAAACAGCACATTGCAATTGCAGTAAAGATCGTCACCCAGCTTCCATACGTTGTTACGAATCCTGAGATGGTAAGCTCCGCACCTGCTGCCACGCCGTACTGGATTCCTTCGCCTCCACAAAAAGGATAACCAGTGCTGTCAGTGTACAAATCACGATCGTGTCAGCAAATACTTCAAATATTCCGAACATTCCCTGTTTTACAGGTTCATCTGTATCTGCACATGCATGTGCGATCGATCCGGTACCAATTCCGGCCTCATTCGAGAAGATACCTCTGGAAACACCACGTCTCATAGTCATAAACATGCTTCCAACCACACCGCCGGTAAATGCGGACGGGTTAAATGCTCCTACAAAGATCATCTCAAATACATGTGGAACTTTGTCTGCATTCAGTACAACTACTCCGATTGCAAGGATGATATAGAACACAGCCATGAATGGAACCAGCTTCTCTGTTACGGTACCGATACGTTTTACTCCGCCAAGTAAAACAACCGCTACCAGTGCTGCAATCACAATTCCGATCACCAGATTCACCATACTTATCTGTGCGTCATCAATCACATTGTAGCTTATAAGTGCTGAATCAATGGCTGTGGTAATGGTATTGACCTGTGTGGCATTTCCTGTTCCGAGTACTGTCAAACTTCCAAGGATCGCATAGACCGAAGCCATCCAGTACCATTTCTTGCCAAGACCGTTCTTGATATAATACATCGGGCCCCCAACATAATCTCCCTCTGCATTCTTCTCTCTGTAATGAACCGCAAGTGTTACTTCCGAGAATTTGGTACACATTCCAAGCAATGCGGAAATCCACATCCAGAACACTGCTCCTGCTCCTCCGATTGCAATCGCACCGGCAACTCCGGCAATATTTCCTGTTCCTACCGTTGCCGCAAGCGCCGTACACACTGCCTGGAATGGAGTGATACTACCTTCTTTCGCTTCTGACTTTGTGAAGATACGTCCGATAGAATTCTTAATGGCATACCCAAATTTTCGGAACTGTATAAATCCTGTACGAGCTGAAAGTACAAGCCCTACACCTGATACAGACCATTGCCGGAACCCCCAGACGAAATTGTTAACGGCCGCATTCACGTTTTCAATTGTTTGTAACATTTCTTTTCCTCTCTTTCGTCGTTCGATGCCTTGATAATAGCATACCTTTGTTTTTTGTATATAATTATTTTTGCACTTTTTACATATATGTTATTATTTTCACATATCTTTTTATGCATTATGCACAATATTCTTTATGTTTTTGACGATTTAGACTCAAAAGATTGGAGCATGCTTCATTTACATGATATATAAATAACGACAAAAAATTATCATTATCTATAAGTTTTTGCCTCTTTTTTCGCATTTCCGCAGTGATTTTTCCCTTTTCCACGTTCTCTGTCTTGCAACTTTTGCAGATTCATGTTTAAATCTAATTATCAATATTACTTTCGGAGGAACTATATTATGAAAGATATGAAGGAATTGCTTCATTCTGCACATCTTACCAAGACGCAGAGGATCATTGCGGAATATGTTCTGGATAATGCTTCGGAAGCCTGTTTTATGACATCTACGGAGATTGCTTTAAAGCTCGGGGTGAGCGAGTCTTCCGTAATCCGTTTCAGCCGTACGATCGGATTTGACGGCTTTATGGATTTTCAGAAAGCATTGCGTAAAGATTATCAGGATAAGGTACTCAGCATTTCCAGCAGTATTACGATCCCATCCCAGCGTATCGCAAAGCAGGCCAAATTAGACAACTCTTCTGATTACATCAACCGGCATTTTAAGAATGCTGCTCATAACCTTGAAGAGATATTTATCCAAAACTCCATTGAGACCTTTGAGAAGGCTGCGGATCTTATTGTCTCCAGCAAACACAAATATATTGCAGCAACAAGAGGCAATATCTGTCTTGCAGGATTTCTTTTCTCCTGTATCTGAAGCAGATGGTTCCGCATGTGACTATGACAACCACCACTTCTATGAGTCCGATCGACCATATGTGTAACATCTCACATACAGATTGTCTGGTACTGTTCAGTTTTCCTCGTTATTCTTCGCAGGATGAAGTAACTGCAGAGATGGCACATGACGCCGATGCCTCTATTATAGTCATTACGGACAAACCAAGTTCTCTTCTTGCGAAATATGCCGACATACTTCTTACAGTACCTGTAGACAGTAATACATTTTTCAATTCTATGATCGGACACACAGTTTTGTAACAGAGGCTCTGCTTGAAATCATCAGCCACAGAGCAAAAGGGATTGAAAAAAAGGCTGAATATCATTGATAAATATCTGAATAAACTTGAAATTACTAATATACCGGCAGCTTTTTCCGGACATATGGCAATCTACAGGGCCTTCCACTGGCAGCTCCTTACGAACGCATGGCGATAAAAAGAGCCTGTGATAAAACATTTATCTGTTTTTTCACAAGCTCTTTTTTGTCTCTATCTTCCTGCCAGTTTCATTCTCTTTTTTCTTTCGCCAGAAATAATACGGGATCAGACACAACAGTGTCCCTCCCCATGCAAGCGGATAGCTGATCAGCAGAACTTCCACCTCATGATGGATCTTCGTAAGAATCATGATCCACGGAAGTCTTACAAAGAACAATCCTCCAAACGTAAATACCGTCGGCCAGAATACATCTCCCAGTCCGCGCAGGCCTCCCGACAGATTTTCAAGTAGTACACTTAACAGATAACTCGGTATCAGGAAACGCAACATATATACTCCGATCTCAATAACTTTCGGATCTGTCGTGAACATATGATATAATGGCTCGCAGAATACAAAAAGTATTACAATAATCGCTCCCGTAAATATATAAGAGATCACCACATTCACCCGGATGTTTTATATACCCTGTCCATCTTTCCTGCTCCGTAATTCTGTCCGGCAAATGTCGTCACTGCTGCTCCAAGCGCACTCGATACCGTCCAGAAGATCAAGTCAAGCTTTCCATAAGCTGCCCATCCAGCAGCGGTATCCGTACCAAAAAGCTGTTGACCGATGCCTGGATCACCACATTCGTCACACCGTATGCACATGCCTGAAGCGCTCCCGGAACACCGATCTTCAATTCTTTTTTTCAATACTCTGGCATCCATCCGAAGCTCCCGGAACTTTAATTTCATAGCATCATATGCCCTGGTCAGCGACCATGTAACCAGAATTGCACTGACACACTGCGAAATCACAGTTGCAAGCGCAGCTCCGGCAATTCCCATCTTCATTCCTACCACCATAACGATATCCAGGATGATGTTCATCACACAACAGACCAGCAAATACAAAAAGTGGTCTTCTGGAATCACCGACCGCTCTCATGATTGCTGCTCCCATATTGTAGACCAGTGTGAACAGAATTCCCATAAAATAAATTCTGAGATAGATTGTGGAATCTGCCATCATATCCTGCGGTGTATTCATAATTGTAAGCAGCCACGGTGTCAACACTGTACCAACCAGCGATACGATCAGACTGATCACAATAGAGAACAAATATGCCGTATGTAGTCCCACATGCAACTCTTTCTGTCCTTTTGCACCATAATATTGTGCGATGATAACCGCGGCTCCATTCGCCAGACCATTAAAGAATGTAACCACGATCGTCGATAATACTGCTGCCATCCGCCGACACTGGCAAGTGCCGCTTTTCCCACAAAACGTCCCACTATGATCGTATCTACCGTTGTATATAATTGCTGGATCAATGTTCCCAGCATGATTGGAAAAAAAGAATATCAACAACTGTTTCCAGATAACACCTTCCGTGATCGCATTTTTTTCAATCGTTTTTTCCCCCATTTTTTGTTCCTCTCTTGCTTTTTCCACATTTTTTTGTTTTTTTCCGGCGTATTTTTCCCTTTCATCAACCTTTAAATGAGTGATATTCCCACTTTCATCACTCCGGCCAGAATCATCACCCATATTGGATTCATTTTCACTTTTCGAAGTAATATCATGCAGACTGCAAAAATCAGTACCAGACTCCACTTCGTCCCTGTAACTGCGATCAAATCCCTGCTTCCCCAGAATGCCGTGATCAGGATTGAGATTCCCTGCCGCCGCGATCATCGCCACAACTGCAGGTCTTAAAGACCCCAGCACGCCTTGCAGTACCTCCATGCTGCGATATTTTAAATAGAGTTTTGCAATGACAGTTACGATAATACACGAGGGCAGAATGCATCCAAATGTTGCCGCCAGAGCACCCGGTATCCCTGCAATCTTGATTCCGACAAAGGTTGCTGAATTTACTGCGATCGGTCCCGGTGTCATCTGAGAGATTGTAATAAGATCCGTAAATTCTGACATACTAAGCCAATGATGTCCCGTCACAACCTGTCCCTGTATCAGGGGCATCGCCGCATAACCACCACCAAAGCTGAACATCCCAACCTGTAAAAAAACTTAAAAAAAGCTGCAGATATATCATTTGCCTGCCCCTTTCCTGTTCATACATGTGCGTAAAACCCCCAGCAATCCACATATGATCACAATATACACAACATTTACCTCAAATACACAGGATGCCACAAATGCACCTGCCATGATCAGCAACGAGATTCCGTCTTTTTCCTTCACTACGCCTGTTCCCATCTCATACGTCACCGATGCAATCACCGCTCCGACTCCCGCCTGCATGCCTTCCAGCATCTGACTTACCAGCTCATTACTGCGAAATGTATTATAGCAGACAGAAAGTAACGCTATAATGACAAATGGCGGAATGACTGTTCCGATGATCGATACCAGTACACCAGCAATTCCTGCAAGCTTATATCCTACAACAATTGCTCCATTTATCGCGATTGCCCCGGGTGAAGACTGTGCAATCGCCACCAGATCGAGCATTTCCTCTTCATCGATCCAGTGCAGCTCATCTACAAATTTCTTTTTCATCAAACTCACGATCACGTAACCACCGCCGAATGTAAATGCGCTTAAATATAATGTTGAAATGAATATCTTCCATAAGACTTTTTTTTTCTGCTGTTCATATTCGATTTCCTTTTTCTCCTGTGATTTCAACTCTTGGGCTTTTCTTTAAATATTTTCCTCATAAAACAGAGCTAAATTCCCCGGCAGTCCACTTCTTTCATTCCCTGTGCAATCTTTTCCTTGCTGACGAATGCTTTCATTGAAATCTTCTTCCATCTGTTTCTTCACATCCTCTTCTGAGATTTCCATCAGATTTGCATAATCTGCGTACTCTCTGTGATACTCTGCATCAAGAGAAGATTTGACATAGGATTGGGCATCAAAATCATTTTGTAATCTCTTCATCCTGTCATCCCCATGCTTTTACTTTACGAAAAAATCAACAAATTTTTCAGCTTTTTGCTGGCAGTTTAAATTTATATTCTTGTCCTTCATACTTAAAGAGAAAACTTTCCACCAAATAATCCGGCTTTTCCTTGGATATTTTTCATATCGGGAATGTGAATCTTTGCCAGTTGTTCACCATAAGAATTATCAATATTAGCTCGATGAATATATAAAATGTCTTTGTTTACACTCAACAATACCAATCCACTTTGCGTTCCTATAACTCCACCTATAATTTTATTGCTTGAAGCATAAATATATATTTTTTATTATCCAATGCTTTATTATTTTTCAAATATTCTTGCGCAGTATCTACTTTCATTTCTATCCTTCTTGGTATTCTAAAAAATTCTTTCGCTAAACTTCTTAATTCTTCATCATACTTCGAGTCTTTCACTATTGCTTTTTAAAACATCCATATAAACGTTTCTATCTTCCAAATTGACATCATTTAGAATTCTATTTAACATCCATACAGTATGTTCTGTCGGTTTACATTTTATTGATTCTAATAATAATTTTTCATATCCTTTTTTATACTTCTTTTCCATAAAAATGAACAAGTGGTCCTGGCATACCATAGTCAATCTTAGGATTTTCTTCCATAAAGTGTAGTATCCATTCAATATACAACATACTATCTTCTTCTTTAATTATATTAAGTATTTCGTAAATAGCTTCAAAATCTTCTTTTTAATATTCTCTGTTAATACTTCCAGTATCTTATTATTCATGTTTCTTCTCCATTTCACTATATACATTATACTGAGGCTTCCGCGAACTTTACTTCTATCGCTGGCCAGTCGAAACAAAATATAAGGAATTGAAAAGCCGCCTTGCTATTGAAGAATTTTCCGGTGCAACAACTACTTCAGTGCTTCAAAAATTTTATATCAACGTACTTCTTTCAAACCTGTCATCTCTTATTAAAAATCAAGTTGATGAAGAAATTCAGATTACCGCTAAAAGTACGAATAAATATTGATACCAAGCAAACCGAGCATTTATTATCGGACGTATCAAAACAATAGCTCCCAAAAATCCTGTGTAATCTTTTCGATTTATCTGCAATTGATAGACTATATAAGGAATCTCTCCGATGCAGATCTCAGATTATGCCTGGAAGAACATTCCGGCGGAAGAAGAACAAAGCAATAGGCAGAACACATTTTAACAATAAAAAGTTGCATTCTAAAATCAATAGCTGTTAATAGGGCTTTTTCTGTGAAGCTCTATTAAAGTGTGTCTTCTTTTCAAATCTACCTTCCTCTTTTCTCGATTTCGCACCGTTATTCATTAACCTGAGCAGGCACTTGTCTTAAGTTGACATTAAGTTGACCACATTGGGTCGAGTAGGTGCACCCCTTACGGTCGTACACCCCTCACAGAACTCCGGACGTGCGGTTTTCCCGCATCCGGCTCTTTGCGAAACGAATCGTTCACATTTATCAATCGTATACACTGACATATATTCTTGCTCTTACTAACGGGTAACTGTTATCCAGCATATTTAGAAATTCTACCCAGTTATAGCTTTTCATAACATTATAACGAAATCATAGGATTCCTCTGGCACTGCTTAGAATCATTCTTTTATTCTTTTCATGCAGATAAACTGGATTTAGCTTACTTTTCTGGTACTTCATATATGTTCCATCAGTCTTCTCTATCAATAGATTGGTGAAAAATCTTTCCCAGCTAAAATATTTTTGACTTTCTATATATTTTTCTGGTTCTTTTAGAATCTCCATAATTTCTTTTTTCTTGAACCACACCCGCATTCAATATCATCCATTCAAACGATTCCGGCAAATACATTTTATATTCTTTTTGTGTTCTGATACTTTCCTGAAGAATACAGTCCATATATTTCTTCAACACTATATGGCAGATTGTACAGGTTTTCTCTTGTTATTATCACAAAATAATTATCTGATTCTCGAACAGCCTTGGCAAATTGCTCTGTTTTTTATGAATGCATTTTCTTCATCTATAAATATAATATTTCCTGAAATATTGTGTAAAATGATCTGCCAGTCAATTCCTTCCAATACTCTGCATGGCACATCACACACTAACTCTATCCCACTGGAATTCCCAAGGTTGGTAAACTGACGGATCATATTAATCAACGTTGTTTTTCCCGTTGCACTGTCTCCTTTTATTATCGTGATATTTCTTTTTATTTCAAATTCATAATGCAATCTGTTATTTTTTATAACAACTTTATGTTTTCCTTCATGCCTATCCCCTATACATATTGTCCGGCAATTTTTATAAAATCCAGCATATCATGAACTACTTCCCTGTATTTAATATTTTTTGCCTCAAATGAATCCTCTCCAAAATTCATGATATGATTTAAATTAATCGTCAGGTCTTTTCCTTGTCCAATTTTCAAAATCCACTTTGCGCAATTATCACCACATGCAGATGCATTAAATACTTTGTCTTGATCTGCAAAAAGCCATTAACATCAATGTCTTAACTCCCCCAGACAAGTCTTTCGGCGATATCGGACCCAGAACAGGACTTTCTATCAAATGTACCCCAGCACATCTGACTTATCTATATCACGAATCATTTCTATCGACAATGGATCTGTAATCCATTCGTCTTCATACACATTATCAAAAAGTATGTCGGCGGATGATAAATTGCATCCTTCATCTCTCTAAAAAATATTTAACATCGTATCGTTCCATCCTTGAATTTATATTTCTCGTAAGTTCCATTTCCGGATTCATTGTCAGTAAATATTTCGACATTCCTACTGGAACTTTTATGGTTACAGATTCCATTGTTAGCATAGACCTACAACCGTTCTTCTTATCTTTACTCACAAATTTTCTTACTCATATTATAGCTATAATTTATATTTTCTACAACCTGGATCATACAACTATATTTTTCGTGCTTTCAATCATCTCTCTTAATAGGGGCTGACCCTTTCAGTCTTGCATACCGACTTATATAAGTTATGAATCTTCAGAAAGTAGAAAAAAGCCGACACTTTGCATTCTTCGCAAAGTGTCGGCTTTTTTCTACTTTCTGATATCCACAACTCCTGCTTCCAGCATACCTTCGTTAAAAATCATAGGCACCGCCTTCGCCGTCCAGATTCAGGTACATATCCGCCAGATTATCTTCATTGACGATCCATGCCATGTTGACTTGAATGCTCTCGCCCGGTTTCAGAGACGAAATATAATTACCACCATTCCCATAATCTTCTTGCACACTACTGTAGGTCATTTCTGCAGTATGCGCCACGCCGTCCCAACTCACACGGTCATATCCGTTACCGGACTGTTCCATTGCATTATAAATATGGTATTCCCCGTTTTCATGATAAATCAATGCCAGATTTCCGATATACAACATGTGCTTGATTTCCTGATCTGAATTATTTGTATACGTGACTGTTGCATAAACAAGTTTCTGATTTACATTTTCTGTCTTTACGACCTGATCTACTGTATTGACTCCATCGCCGGATTTGATACAAGAAACTTTATTCTTTACAAGTTTTCCGTTGGAATCGATCACATTTTCCCCATTCTTCCGGTAAGTCTGCACCGTTAAGTAACTTCAGATTATCCGCTGTCTGAACCGAATCTACGTGGGCAGAAATTTTATCATTTACGATATTGTTTCCGTCTTTATCTTCTCCTGATGCAGATAATGTAAAATCTTCGCCAATCTTGTACACCTTTAATTTATCCTCAGATACAGACGTTACCATTTCATCGCCGGTCTCAACGTTCGGGTTGACCTCATCGCTCCAGGTATACATCTTCGCTGTTTCCATCATCTTGTCATTTTCTGTAATCTCAAGATTTTCTGCTACTTTCACAGCATCATCTTTCGATACATCATCTCCGATATAGATTGTGATCACACGGTATTTATCCGGGCATAAGAGATAGATTCTTTGGTCAAATGCACCTTTTTCAGTCTTTAAATTGTTATATTTCAGATATACACGCTTCGTATTTGCCAAATGTTCTCTCCTCGGACTCGACAACATTTTTTATTTTCCAGTGCCTGATTCAGATCATCATTGTCCAAAAGTACGGACGCAAAACTAAATCCACCCATACGTTTGCTTTGCGGATATTCCAGATGTGACTCGTCTACCCATTTCATGCCATCCGGAATATATCCGGTCTTGAAATCAATATCGTGAATCTGCGCCGGAAGATCTTCTAATTTATTTTCTGATGTTATCCCCGTCTTCACACTGTAATCGCCCTGTTTTTCCACATACATGCGGTACATTTTCACACCCGCATAAGCTACTGTGGAAGTTGCCAGCACGCAGACCATTGCTGCCGCTGCCACTCTTGCACCGTTCCATTTCTTCCTTTTTCTTCGGAATCTGTATAATTGTGGTTCCCTGAAGCTGTCTGTCTACTTCATTTTGTATCATTACATGGATAAACTCCGGAGTCTCCGGAATATTGTTTTTCATATCCTCAAACCTCATATCGCCGCCTCACTTTCTCGCAGATTGCATCTAAGTTTTCCTCTTGCCCTGGCAAGTCGTTTCTGTACTGCACTTCTGTAATATCCAGAATCTGTGCGATTTCCCGGATATTAAAATCCTCAATATAATACAAAATTACCGGAAGTCGCAATTCTTCTTTTAATGCATTGATTGCCTGGTACAATTCACTGTAATCAGCCTTTTCCTTTGTCGTCATTATTTTTAAGATTGTCTTGCCATCATATCCAGTCGAAATCGTTTACTGCTCATCATTCATCATCGGCCAATCGAAGTCTTAAATTTTAGACATGGATAATAAAAAATGGCCCCGGCCACATTTTCTTGGCAACCGGAGCACCTTGACAATTCACATATGATTGATTATTGATTTGAGTCGTTTGCACGACGTTCGATTTTTTCGGCTTTGACATCTTTTGTTCCATATTTTGTTCCATATTTGCAAATAATATAATTGCCAAACTCAGCGTTAATATTCCAGATATAATTTTCTTCATAGCTGGTCTCCTCAAATGCTATGAAATCCTCCTGAACTAATGGAATAGTTAAAAGCGAGAACGAAAAGATTATGCATTATCATAAAAACATAAATAATAGATGCAATTATAGAAAATTCACAGCTATTTTTTTGCAAAACATATTACACTATTTACTAAATTAAAAATTAAAAATATCGTAAATAGAAGAGTAAATGTAAAATTGTAAATACAATAATAATCTGCAATTGCGTAAATTCCTGTAGTTTTCTGCTGTTCATATTCGTTGAAATTTCCCATTTTTTTCTCCTGTTCATATTCGATTTCAACTCTAATGTAACACATGTCATATTTATATTATACACTTTTTAAGATAATAAAAATTTTTAAATATCCACAAACAGCAATTTTGATCTTCTTTTTTCATATGTTATAGTTTAAAACTATACCAAACCCACAATTTTAAGTATTATGCAAAAAACTATTACATCTGGCATAATAAAATCATCAACTAAGCAAAGACAAATAATCAAAAATCGGAGGTTTTCATATGATAAAAAGACACATTAACTTATGACATCGTAGGTTCTTTTTTTACGACCTGCAGAAATTAAAGAAGCACGTAAAGCTTATAAAGACGGTAAGATTACAAAAGAAGAATTAACACAAGCCGAAGATCTTGCAATCGCATCACTGGTAGAAAAGGAAGTGGCACACGGTTTGAAATATGTAACAGACGGAGAATTCCGCCGCAGGTGGTGGCATTTGGACTGGCTCAAAGAATTTGATGGATTCGATACCATTCATTTCACAAAAAAAGAAATCAATGGAACCAGTAATGAAATTGAGCTTGGAACCGTTACCGGTAAGTTCTTCTATGATAAGAACAAGGCACATCCGGAGCTTTGTGCGTGGGACTATCTTCATTCTCTGACACAAAAAATATGACGGTATTACGGCTAAAAAATGTATTTCCGGTCCGAATATGATTCTGATTGATCACTTCCTTCAGCTTGGTAATAAAGAGACACCTTATTACGGAACAGACATCCATGCACTGATCGATGATATTGCAAAAGCCTATCAGGATGCAATTTTAGATTTCTACGACCATGGCTGCCGTTATCTTCAGATTGATGATACATCATGGACTTATCTCATCGATGAGAACTTCCAGAAAAAGATAACTGCTCTTGGATATACAAAAGGACAGATTCTGAACTGGTTCCAGCTTGTATCAACAAAAGCTTTGGAACACAAACCGGAAGATTTCTTTATTGCAACACATTTCTGTAAAGGAAACTTCAAGGGAAATCCTCTGTTCCATGGATTTTACGATTCCGTTGCCCCGGTAATCGCTGAAATTCCGTATGACGCATTCTTCGTGGAATACGACGATGCCCGTTCCGGTTCCTTTGCTCCATGGTCTGTCCTGAAAGATAAGGATGCTATCTTTGTCGCAGGATTAATCTCTACCAAGAACCCGATTCTGGAAGATCATGATTTTCTTAAAAACGTTATGCCGAAGCCCGCTCCGTAGTCGGAGAGCAGATCGCACTTTCTCCGCAATGTGGCTTTGCTTCCGTTGAAGAGGGCAACTGTATTGATGAAGAGACACAGTGGAAGAAAATTGATCTTCTGGTATCTTGTCAGGATTTTCTGTAAAAACACAAGAGAAGCTGCCAGTGGCAGCTTCTTTCAAATGCATGGCAATCAAACCAGTGCTTCTATATTCCCACATTTCATATTATTTTTCAAATGAAATACAATTCCACAATTCCAATAATTTTATTTTTCCTGTTTCGCTTTCCCATTGTTCCTTACTCAGTATCACTTTATCAATTTTTTCCGTTTTAAGTTTCTCCGTCCCATAATGTCCCTGTTGTCTCTTACAATAAAGCATTTCAATCTTTCCAAAATACTCCGAATGTTCTTTCCCTGTTACAACTGCATCTAATGCCACATCCCTGGCTTCTGAACCATCAAAACTAATCAACAGAACATGATCACTCACAATATTCCGTCCAGCGATACTTTTTACTCTAAATTGATCAATACCATTTCGTTTTCCCCAAAATTCCAACTCCACAGGCTCTTCTACTGCTTTTGAAATAACGGAAATTTCTGAATTGTACTTTGATGTTAATTTTTCCGTTTCTTTCTCAGGTGTTTTTATTGACTTATCATTTTTCCCTGAAATCATCCAGGTTAACATCACCATGATTCCCAATATGACAATAACACCTATCAACCATCCAGGTATTACATGCCACGATGATTTTACTCCTGCTGTTCCTGCAGCTCCCATAAATATTCCCCACACAATCAACATTGGATATCTTACTTTTCTCATTTTCTCTTTCATACTCTTACGCCCGCCTTTCTTCTACTTAATCTTTACACTTGCCTCGCTTTCATTGCGAGAAACTTCTTTTTCTTGCTTATAATGTAAACGATCAAGTAACTTGAAGGTCAATATTTTTCGAGAAAATTTAATAGAAAATCGGAATCTTGGTATTTTATCATAAAGTGATCAAATGTGTTCAAGCTTTTTGAAACAAAAATAAGAGAAACGCTGTAATTTCAACGTTTCTCCTGTACAGATGTCTGATTTAACAAAAATCTAATGTGTTGAATGTCTTCCATGCTCACTTCGAACACATTGAATATATCAAATTTAGGATCATCTCTCTGACAAAGTATCTGCTGCTCCTCGTTTATTATGATTAGCTGCCCTGAAATTGCATTATACTCAATAGAATTTTTTGCCACTGTGCGATCTGAAAAAATCTATCTTTTCCTGCATAATTTTAACGACATTCTGCGAATAGTTTTTGTTCGGCAAAGATTTTTCACTGAGTATTTCATTCGAAAGTCTCTGCGCCTCATAATAATATTTATTACTATCCATCTCTTTGCTGAGCATTTTTGAAAACTGAAGGCTTAGTTCTTTCAGGCACTTAAGAAGAACCGGATTGAATTGTCCGCATTGTCCATCCAGAATCATTTGAATCGCTGTGTCATGATCAAATGCTTTCTTATAGCATCTTTCACTTGTAAGTGCGTCATAAACATCAACAATCGACACCACCTGTGCGGAGATTGGTATTTTTTCACCTTTCAGTCCATCCGGATATCCCTTTCCATCCCATCTTTCATGATGCCATCTGCAGATTTCCCATGCAGTATGTACCAGTGGATGATTTTGCAAAAAATGCATGTCCCGGATCATGGATGCTCCAATCTCACTATGGGTTTTCATAATTTTAAATTCTTCATCGGTCAGTCTTCCGGGTTTATTCAGTATTTCTTCCGGAATGCGTATTTTACCAATATCATGAAGCGAAGATGCAGTTGTAATTATAGCAATATCAGTCTCCGTCAGATGATATGCATCCGTTGTTTTTACCAGTTGCCTCAGCATCATTTCCGTCGCAGTCCGGATATGTAAAATATGTTCGCTGCTCTCACTGTTGCGTGATCCCAGTACATTACTCAGAATCCGGATCATAATATTATTATTTTCTGCTTTTTTCGTAAACCTGATCAACAACTACATTGATCAGACGCTTTTTGGTTTACATAAAGATCCAATGTATTTTGCACTCTTTTTTTTTACAATAACAGTGTCAAACGGCCGTGTAATATAATCTGTAATTCCCATTTCATATGCTTTGCGCATAGTCTCAACAGATTCTTCCGAAGAGATCATAATTACAGGAGTTTCTTCAATGCATTGGCTTAGTTTCATCCATTTCAGGACTTCAAATCCATCCATCTGTGGCATGTTGATGTCTAAAAGCATCAGATCGATTCCCGGATTCTCTTCCATAATCTGGACTGCCTGATTTCCATTTTCAGCTTCCAGATAATCATAGGTTTCTCCAAGAAATTCTTTCAATATATCCCTGTTGAACTTTGCATCATCGACAATCAGTATTTTTTGTCTTTTATTCATATTTTCTGTTTCCTTTATATTTCTTACATAACTGTTTATTCTTATACATATAAATGCATCTGCATCATCCAATAACATCTGCATTGTACCACGACATATCATCAGAGGATAATGCCCATCCGCATGCATAATCGATTGGTAATTGATTTTCACAACTATTTAATCTCTCTTTTTCTCTGTACAAGGATTTCAATATTTTCTTAATTTCCGCCTATATTAAAACAAATACTTTTAATAGTCTTTTTCATCTTTTCAATATCCAAAGGTTTCGCCAAATGAGCGTTCATACCCACGGCAATGCACTTTTCAGCATCTTCCTGGAATGCATTTGCTGTCATAGCTATAATCGGTACTGTTTTTGCATCTGAACGTTCTAATTCCCTGATTTTTCTCGTAGCTGTATATCCATCCATAACAGGCATCATCAGATCCATCAAAATTACATCAAATGTTCCTGCCGGTTTCTCTTTAAATAGTTCCAGTGCCTGCTGTCCATTCTCCGCTCTGGTAATTAACGCTCCGACATCTTCGAGAACTGTCTTTGCTATTTCCGCATTCAGCTCATTATCTTCTACAAGGAGAATTCTTTTCCCTTTTATTGTATGAATTGCAGATGACTCTATGGTATCCTCACTTCCATATACCTCTTCTTTCAATGCTATGTCAAAAAAGAAAAATCTATCGTAAATTTTGTTCCAATACCCTGTCTGCTTTCTACCTGAATACTTCCACCCATCAGCTCTATCATAGATTTGATAATAGGAAGTCCCAACCCGGTTCCCGGCACTTTGTTTTTCTGTTGTACTATGTTCTCTGGAAAATTCTTCATAGATATGTGGAAGATATTCTTCACTCATACCAATGCCCGTATCTTCACATGAAAAAATATAGCGTATCTTTGAAGGATTCTCTGATACCGCCTCATGTACTTCTACATAGATTGAATGTCCCTCCGGGGTATACTTTATAGCATTGCTGATAATATTCAGCATGATCTCCTGTAACTTTGTCTGATCACAGACAACATAATGATGTCTTACATCTAAAACAGCATGATACTGCCAGGTTCTTCTTTCTGACATCCTCTTCAAACACTGTATTTACTCTGTGAAATAATGCATCCATATCTTCAGCTTTTAACTGCAATACCGCAGTACCACTTTCAATCCGGGCTATCTCCAGAACCTGATTGATGATTCTCAGCAAAAGATTACTGGAAGACTGTATCTTTTCCAGATATTCTTTTGCCTTTCTTTCATTTTGCAGATTCTTCTCCAACAAACCGGAAAAACCCACAATTGCATTCATCGGAGTCCGGATATCATGACTCATGTTAAATAAAAATCTTGTTTTTGCCTCATTGGCATTTTTCGCCTGCTCAGCAGATTTTTCCAGTTCTGCTTCATATTGTCTTTCCCTGTGTTTTTACTGGATATTAAATAAAATACTGTAGCAATCAATAATGAGAATACATAAGAAATGACAATACACATAATCCAGTAAGAACGTGGACTCCATCCCTCTGAGGGTATAATATCAAAATACCATGTGTTATTGGGAACTGCACATTCTACTGTCAGAATATTATCCGGCATATTATCCTGGCTCTCTGCTAAAATAATCTTGTCTCTGCTGCCTCTGTCATATGTCCAAATTCTGTAACAGAAATCTGCATCGCTTAAATAATCAAGATTTATCTCTCAATGAAACGATCCCAGTCAATCACCAGAATCACAAAGCCCCAGAACTCACCCTGTTCTGAATTATTGTCCTGATAAACCGGATTAAAAAGCAATGCTCCTGTTCCTCCCTGCTTTAACTGGTATGGTCCTCCAATCGTATATTTCCCGCTATCCCTTGCCAGAATTGCATCCTTTTTCCGCTCATGTTCCTGCAGCATATCCAGTCCAAAAGCCCCTCATTTCCCTGTTTCGGATAAATGTCTGTAACAATCCCTTCAGGTGCCAGTTCAAATGCCTTTATCACTCCATCTTCATTAGGAATCTTTTTCTGCCAGTTCAGAAAATGTATTCTCATCCAGATTCTCTCCTGCACTGATATAATTTCCCAAAAGAGCAGAGAGCATGCTATACTGATCCAGTCTTGCCCTGACTCTTTTCTCAGTAATCTGCGCCATATATTTTCCGGTTGTCTTTTCATCCTTTTCCAAATTATGAAGCAGAAAAACGCCAACAATCAATGCTGTCAGAAAAGCAATCAATCCAACAATATAGCAATGTACTCTTATTTTTTATATAGTTCGCTGTCCTTTTTCATTCTGCTATCCCTCTGTTATTCTCTTTTCGGTCACTGACATATCTGCTTACCAGCACAGAATTTTCGGATTGTATCCATCAGTTCCTGTACATTTAAAGGTTTTGACAGGTGCGCATCCATCCCTGCCTCCATCGTCTTTCTTTTATCTTCAACAAAAGCATTGGCTGTTATGGCAATGATTGGAATCATTTCTGCATCTTTCTTTCCACTGCCACGAATCGCCCTGGCTGCCTGATATCCGTCCATCACAGGCATCATGATATCCATTAGAACCGCATCGTAATATCCTTCCGGCATTTTTTAGGAAACATTCCACTGCCTGCTGTCCATCTTCCGCCTCTGTGACGGAAATTCCCTCATCTTTCAGAAGGAATGCCGCAATTTCCCTGTTAAGCTCGTTATCCTCTGCCAATAGAATACGGCACCCGGACAGATTTTCCTTTGGTAATTCAGACATTTCCTGTACAACTGCAGGTTCTTCTGCTATTTCAAAAGGTATGACCACATGTATGAAAGTGCCCTGATTTTCCACACTGTCAATCTGAATGGTTCCATCCATACGATCAAGCAGCTCTTTTACAATCGCCATTCCAAGTCCGGTACCTTTATAGTGTGATCTGGCGCCCTGATCAGCCTGAACAAATGGCTGAAATATATTCTTCAGGAAATCCTCTGACATTCCGATTCCCGTATCTTTTATAGTCACATCTACCAACACTCTATTATCGGATTGCTTCTCTTCTTTCAAGAAGCAATCCACTGAGCCATTTTTTACGGTTGTATTTAATACTGTTTGTAATCAGATTTAAAAATATCTGTTTTACACGCAGGAGCTTCCGTTAAGATTCGGATATGGAATCGAATAAGGGTCATCCATAAAATGAATCGTAATACACTCTTTATCTGCCATCATCTGTGCAATGGTTTCCACCTCATGAAGCAGATCCGGCAGATAAAAATCTTCTTTCGAAATTTTTGTTTCTTCATTTTCCAGTTTACTCATTTCCAGTGTGTCATTGATCAGCGACAACAGATGGTCTGCCGCTACTCTTGCCTTAAGACGGCTGGAATCCACCAGTGTTCTGTCCTCCGGGTGCTTCATGCAGATATCCATAAGCCCGATAATTCCATTCAATGGTGTCCGCATATCATGGGACATTCTGGAGAGGAAATCTGATTTACTCTGGTTTGCTTTTTTTCGCTCTCCAGGGCAATGGTTTTTTCCACCAGTTCATTTTGGTCCAGAATCAGATTCCAGTGTTCGATCATTCCATCCGGTTTGCGGATTTTTGTGTCCCCTGTCCTCAATATATTTCCAGGATCCATTTTTGCATTTCATTCGGTATGTGATTTCATAATGATCCGCTTTACTATACTGCTCCAACGCCTGTGCAATTCCATGTTCCAGATCGTCCGGATGCGCCAGGTCAATAATCGTCCCTCCAGAAGCTTCCATCAATTCCTCCGGAGTATCATATCCAGCATCTGTGCAAAATGCTCTGAAACATACTTAAAAGAATATTCCGGATCATCATTGCTGATTTTCACACCACCCGGCAGTGCAGATGTGATCATGTCCAGCTGATGCTTAAGTTCCTGGTTTACTTTTTGCAAAGAATCTTTATAAAAACGCTCTTTCTGTACGATCTCATCTATACTTCGGAAACCAAGGAACGCAAAATGGCTGCCTTCCTCGTACTCTTTTTTACAATATGTGCCTGAAAACAGGACAAACCTGCTGCATTTGGTGACGTCTCAAAAGAAAAATGATATTCGTCTTCTGTTTCAAAATGCTTTTTAATCACATTACTGTCCAGTTCCCGACGCATTACGTCACGAAATTCCGGAAGTGCAAATGCAGAAGCATAGGCATCCACATAATCTGAAAATGCTTTGAACTCTTCATGTTTCTGAGCATGATTTGTCTCCTGATTAAATACAAACTCATACTCATCCGTATCCAGATTCAAAACAAAAAGCTGTCGTATAAGCACGGCTCAGTCCTGACAAAATCCTGTTCTTTTTATCAGTTCCTGCTTATAAGCAATTTCAACCTGTTTTTCTTTATCAATCTGCCGGACAGCATATAGAACATTTGTAACTTTACCAGATGGGTTCCGTTTTTTTACAATAAATCTTGCCAGATGCCAGGATCCACTTTGTGCCCGGTATTCGACCGCAATACTTTCCGTGTCTTTCAGCCTGTCAGCCAGAGTCGATGTATCAAGGAACTTTTTCATCATTTCCTGATGCTCCCCATCAACAATTGTATTGATAGCATGCTGGAAAGCTTCTTCCGTTTTTCCATGCTTGCCTGTAAGTTTATGCATCTCATTGCCGGCAGATATTTCTTCATAAGTTCCTGTTTCCAGGTTCACCCGGTAAATCATCCAGTATAACTTACTGATGGAATCGATGATTTCCCCATTCAGATTTGCAGTTTCCAGTGCATCCTCAAAGTGCCTTCATCATTCTCAGGTTTTCACGAACACTTCCCATATGGCACCCCACATCAGATAACAGATTCATGGACACCATATTCTGATTCAGATCCGGGTTATCCAATCCAATGAAGCCTATAAATTTATGATTTGTATAAATCGGCACAGCAATTAGGGAATGAATATTCTGAGGCTTTAAAATTTCATATTCCTGTGGGGTTTCTTTTGCGATTTCTTCCAGATCATAAATGATGATATTTTTCTTCTGGATAAATGTTTCCACCCAGTTCTGCATCAGGCAGACGGGAACTTTCTGCAGATTCTGTATCTGCGGTTCGATTCCCGAGGCACACCATTCAAATGTATTTTTAAAACTTTTTTTTTTCTGAACTCCATTCAAAAATATACGCTCTGTCTGCTGCTGTATATTTTCCAACGCTCTTCAGTATAGATGGCGTAATGTCATCCAGTTGTTTTTCATTCTCTGCCTGACTCATGGAAGAAATCTTATGAAGGATTTCATCCATGTAATACAATTACTTTTTTATCATCTCTGTATTCTTCCATATCACTTTTCCTCAGTTTATAATTATTAGCCGCCTGTCTTCTTGCTACTTACGTATGCTCCAATTGAGAAACAACAACTTCTATACACCAAACACCTGGTCAAAAACAGCAAGTATTGTATTTATATCAATTGGTTTTGCAATATGAGCATTCATACCTGCTTTAAATGCCTTCTTTTTTATCTTCTTCGAATGCGTTTGCGGTCATGGCAACGATTGGAATATTTGCTTTCCTGTTATTCCTCAGAGTACGGATTTCCCTGGTTGTCATATAACCATCCATGGCAAAGAAACCGACTTTGACAGTTTCATGCTGCGAACTGTCCTCGGCCGCATATGCAGTCAGGGAGAAAATATCATACACACGCATACAAAAACCAGTAACACTGCCACATATTTCTT
>VOFC01006133.1_pt1 | contig 26227 bp, 39 predicted proteins | sample 5384161 | NCBI WGS metagenome assembly VOFC01 (sample SAMN12384722, study PRJNA508395) | human gut metagenome | isolation source: healthy gut B | host: Homo sapiens | reverse complement strand
TGCGCCATGATAAGCTGTCCTTCGAGCTTAAAAAGCATAACCGTGACCGCAGTTTTTGCCGCCTTTATCCCATCGTCTATGCCATAAGTCTTCATCCCAAAAAGCATGAGCTGGCGCAAGCTTATTCCATATGCGTTTTCAAGTATTTCCACGTTATTGTATTTTAGATTGTTGCGGATCACATTGCATATGCACGCATCATTTCCGCAGGCAGCACCCATCCATAAGATATCATGATTTCCCCACTCAATATCCAGTGAATGATAATCATACAATAAATCCAGTATTTTATCGGCATTTCCGCCCCTGTCGAAAACATCCCCGACTATGTGCAGATGATCGACCGCAAGCCTTTTTATGAGTGCTGACAATGCGATTATAAATTCATCGGCATCCTCGAGATCTATTATCGTCTTCAATATCTGTTTGTGATATCTGACCTGGTTCGCATCCTCGTCCTCCTGCGCATGCAAAAGCTCATCAATGATATAAGCATATTCCTGTGGAAGTGCTTTACGCACCTTTGATCTCGTATATTTCGATGACAGCACTTTTTGCTACGAGTATAAGGTGATTGAGTGTCATAGCATACCAGTCGCCGTCGATCTTGTCCTGCTCATCAAGCATAGCCATCTTCTCTCTCGGATAATATATGAGCGTACAAAGCTCCTGTCTGTCATAATCCGACAGCGTATCATTAAATATCAGATCAACCTTTTCCTTGATGACACCGGAGCAGTTATTCATGATATGTAAAAACGCCTCGTACTCTCCATGTATGTCACTCAGGAAAAACTCCGTGCCCTTTGGCAGATTGATGATTGCCGAGAGATTTATGATCTCCCTTATAACATCCTGACTTGATGAATAGTTCTGCTTTAGCAATTTCAGATACTTTGTATTTCCTTTATCGTTGTACATATTCCCCCCGTTTTATAACTTTTTTTTTTTTATAACTGTTTATAACTGTTTATAACTCTTTATATCGATCTGGCACATCTTCATTGTAACAAGCGCCGCCTCATGGCTCTCCGGTGTAACGCCTGCGCAACACGCAGCATCCACAGTAACCGGCACATCCGGAAACTGTGCCTTTAATATAAGGGCATTTGAAACAACACATATATCTGTGCAAAGCCCGACAAGTTCTATTTCTTCAAACGATCTCTCGTTCCAATACGGCCATCCAAAATTTGGTTTGTCAATACAATCAGAGCCATCCACATAAAGACCATCCGCTATCTCCCAGCCTTTTGTGCCCTTTTTATGCAATGCTTTACCGGCAGCTTCTTTCCTTCCGGTGTGTCAAGATAATCCTCCCCATGAGTATCTCTGGTAAATATTATCTCATTTCCCTCTGCCCGGTACTCCCTGATCTTTGCTGCTACATTTTTAACGATTGCCTGTGCCTCTTTTGTTCCAAGCGCTCCGTCTATAAAATCATTCTGCATATCAACAACTATTAATGTCTTCATATTATTTTCCTAAATCCTTTTCACTGTATACGATTCCAACCAGACATGTTGTCTGTTCCTTTGTATCACCAATTTTCATGTTTTTCCACTCAGAATATGACTTTTCCTGCGTCTTACCATTATCAAGCTTGACAGTATATGTCTCGCTCCTGTCCGTATCTCTGATATTATCAGCCATCGGCTTATAATCCTCATTCCAGTACGGCTTGTGATCTTTACCGCTTGACGGATAGTCGTTTCCGGTATCAACCCATTTATCTATGTCGTAATAGTATTTTGTGGCATAAACCGGATCCTGCCTGTAAACAGGTTCCTCATGGCTTTCCCTGATATGTCTCTGTCCTGTATACCGGAGTTGTAGTCGTGTGCTCTGTAAACGTTCCGTTTCCATTGTCACTGTAAGTAGTCGATGTCTCATTGTGGTCAAAAAACCTCGCGTGTCTTTGTCTCCCCAGACGGTTTCATAATGATCCACCACCGAGACATACGATTTTATATCGGTCTTTTCATCATATACCCTGCCTCCTGCGGGGACATTCCAGTCCGATTCCTGCACAGTCTTGTACTCTTCGAGGGATATATTCCTCTCCCATGCAAAGCCTTTTTTTTACTGTAACTACTTTTTTTGTATGGGAAAAACATAACTGATAAAACCGCTACTATCACAGTCACTATGGCAGCTGCTTTACGATTTTCACAAAGAATCTTTTTATCTTATCCCACACCGAAGGCTGTTCTTTATCCTGGCTGTTTTCCGTGTGCTGCGGCTCTTTTGGTTCTTCCCCGACTTTTTTTCGCCGCCATACAATGTATCTGACTCATCCTTTTGCGAACCGCATGAGCTGCACACATTATCAGCCCAGTTATTTAAGCTTCCACAAAAATTACATACCCATTCCTTATGTTTCCCATCACATTCTTCTTTTGATATCCCGGCTTTCTCAAGCTCTTTTTCTGACAAAACATCTGAATCCGAAATCTGGCTTTTTGAATATGTCGTATTTGTTATAACATTTCCCTTTAAATAATATTTAACATCTTTGGGTTTATGGACTCCGCAATTCGGACAGAAATCCACAAGTCCATCAATTTCCCTGCTGCTGCAATATGGGCAGTTCAATAGCCTTTTACTATTTTATCCGCCATATATCCTCCCTTTTTATATTTTTAATCATTCACCCGGTTCACTTGAAATAACTTTACCACAATTCCAAAGCTCTGCTGTGCGTCTTGCAGCCTCAAGCCTTTCGTCCTCCGACTTGAAATCAATGTTTACCGAATGGCATCCACACTCAAGACACATTACATAGTATGAGCATCCACATTCTTCCTCAAGAATTGCGCCGCCTCCACAATGCGGACATTCGCTTATCTCTACCAGTTCTTCTATATTCATTTTATTTTCCTCCATCAATAATTTTTTATTATTATATAATACTTTTCATAATTTTAATAGCCTGTATTACGCAAAAAAAGCCCCAAAAGCCAAGGACTTTTCTGTTACATGAGCATATAGCTTTTGAAAATAACCATGTGGAGGCGTAAATTCAAAATCTATGAGACCATTTGCCATGTGACAAATGAATCGTTACTACTCATGTAGTCTTATAGTAACATATAATATATCCCTTTGCAACTCTATATACAAATTATTTTAATAGTTGCGGATTTTATTTTTTGAATCTATTACGATAGTACTATTCTCATCCACACTTTGAATGACCCAGCGCATATATTTGTCAGGAATAGCCACACATCCGGACGTTTTATTTGTGCCACAATGTAAAAATATAGCCGAGCCGGCTCCCGGAATACATTCTTTATTATAGTCCAGTGCAAGCACATAATTATATCTGTCCCCTATCGAGCTTATGTTCTCCGCAGATGACCAGTCCTTCCTCACGTATTTAGAAGACTCAAGCTTATTATAGTAAACCGAGTCAGAATCATCAACCCAGTCATAACTGCTATCACAATGGATATATTTTAATCTGCATCCGGGATCCGGCAGATTTCCAAATGCATTTATAAATTTGTATGCACCTGTCGGTGTCTTTCCGTCACCTTCATGTGATTTCACGATTCCATTGTATCCGACATGTCCGCTGATTGAAAACATTTCATACCAGTTTCCACCCTCATCACGCTGATGCATTGAAACGTCAACATCAACCGAAGTTATGCCTTCTGCTGCCACAATGATAATCTTGTCATTATTTTTCGCCACGTCAAGCCCCGAAACCCAGTCATTGCTTTTTGACACCCCCCTGCCAAAGTCAACGATTCCATTATTGATCGAATATGTATAGCCTTTATAACCGCAGTTTCCACTGTATCCCCAATCAACACTACCATTGTTCACACAAAACCAGTTTGCTCCGTATTTAACCAATGTTCTTGTGTCAAAATTAATCCTTCCATCTTTAATAAACCACCATGTACCATTATACTTGCACAATGTTCTTGCATTGAAATCTACATAACCGCTTTTTACATACCACCATACTCCGTTGTACTTAATTACAGTCGTATCAGAAAAATCGATCCTGCCACCTGATATGTACCACCATAAACCATTATATCTGCACAGTGTTCTGGCGCCAAAATCAACACAGCCTGAATGGACATACCACCAACTTCCGTTGTATTTGCAAAGTGTTTTGGCATTAAAGTCTATGCGCCCCTGGTTTTACGTACCACCAGCTTCCGTTGTATTTCTCATCAAATTTCTCCGTTCTCATAATAATTCCAGACATTACCCTCAAATATCCGCATTTTTATCCGATATGACCAAACACATATAAAGGAATACTGAACATCCGGTAAAAAAATAATTCTTACCGTTTTTTCCTTTATACTCCTGCCACTCAAAATGGATACTTCTTAAAGTCTTGCTTTCTTACGATGTGTATGCTTTGGCGATTGTAAACAATACGCTACTCACAAGTTCTTGTACACTCCACAGTCGTGAATTCCTGCGCTAGACCGCAGTACATACTTACGTTTGCTTTCATTATGCAACTTCGTAAGTTAAAGCATCTCTTAGATTAAGAGCAGCATTGAAATCCCTATCATTAACATAGCCACAATTACAACGATATATTCTATCTGAAAGTTTTAAATCTTTCTTTATAGAACCGCAACAATGGCATAGTTTTGAAGATGGATAAAATCTATCTACAACTCTTAGTTCAATCCCGTTATCCTCACACTTAGCTTTTAGCACTTTTTTTAAATTCATAAAATTTCTGTGATGCAACGGCTTTTGAAAGATGTCTGTTCTTCATCATTCCTGATATATTCAAATCTTCAATAGTTATATAAGATGGTTTGGTTTTCACTATCTCGGCTATTGATTTATTGATATAATCAGTATGGATATTATCTATTTTATGATGAACTCTTTGTACTTTGAGCTTTTGCTTTTGTATATTCTTTTTGAGTGGACTCTCCTTTCTTTAAGTTCTCATATTTTCGTGAGAGACATCTTTGTTCTCTACGCAGTTTCTTTTCCAATTTTTTAATTCTTGCTGACTTATTGATATTTTTATAAGTTTTACCATTAGAAACAATCGCCAAGTCTTTCAAACCCAGGTCCATTCCTATACCGTCATTGCTATTATTAGCAATCTTAGCATCGGGAATTTCTACAAGAGCTGACACATAATATCTGTCTGCTTTGACGGATATTGTACCGCTTTTGATTTTCCATCCGTCTTTCGTTGTTGGTATATAGCCTTTTTCTTTCATGCGTACCCAACCTAAAGTGGGTATGTTTAACCTATGTCTCTCGCATCTACAATCTTTAAGATTATTCTTTACGAAATACATTTTTACATCAGATTTACCTTTCTTTTTAGAAATTAGGAAAAGCACTTTGATGTTTAAAAAATCTTGTAAATGCAGTACATCCATCTTCAATAGACTTTTTTACAGCTTTTATGCTTCTTTAATCCATATTTTATCAGGATTATTAGGAATATACTCATTATTAAGCCATACGCTGAAACTCTTGCCAGTCATAAACTTTTTTCGCCATTATCGTGAAAGCTTTGTTGTGACCGAGATAGAAGTTGTAGACGTATCTACAAGTGCCGATAGTCTTGTTGATCTTGATTTTTTGCTCGACGGTCGGATTTATTTCCGTTTTGAAGCTCTTTCGCAATTTCCGCATCCCCTTCTATTTGTTTTTTTATACTTACGAAGACCGTACAATCTACAAGAGAAATCGTGAAGTATAGAAACAATATCCTGTACGAGTTCTTCCTGTGGTGATAGTTCTTCGTTGTTCACTACCACAATGCTTGTATTAAACTTCATACAGAATTTTTCAAACCAATCGTAACCAAGGGCTACCAGTTTCTGCGGCATGGTCTCTGCCAGTTCCGGGTCAACGATTGCTACGTCCGGTGTAATCTCAAAATCCGCAATCGGATATTTGATTCCCTTCTCATAATCCGTAATAATAGAAAATGCAGTTACTTCTGTTGCTGTTCCCGAGGTAGAAGAAATTGCACAGAAATGTGCTTTCTTTCTTAATTTCGGAATTCCAAATACCTTACACATGTCTTCAAAGGTAATATCCGGATATTCATATTTAATCCACATTGCTTTTGCAGCATCAATTGGTGAACCACCACCGATTGCTACAATCCAGTCCGGCTTGAACTTCTCCATAGCGGCAGCACCCTTCATCACGGTCTCAACAGATGGATCCGGTTCAATTCCTTCAAACAGTTCCACTTCCATACCTGCCAAACTGCTCATCATGGTCTATATCAACGATGGAATTTATTTCAAAATTATTAAGACCTGTAAAAATGCTCTCTTTTGACACTCTCAGACATCCTGTAAGCACCGCAAACTGTAAAAAACTCATTCGTCTTAAGTGCCTGTCCAAAAATACCTCTTATAAGAGAAACCATCTCTTTGTAATAGCCATTCTGGAAAGCTTTATCCAGTGAAACGTCATATTCATCTATAAGTATAACTGTCTTCTGTCTATAGTGCTTATACAAAAGCTGTGAAAGCATTCGTATACTGTCTTCTATATTGCTATCATTGCCCTGAAGCATCTTCGCAAATTGAGCCCTATCCTCCTCCGTCAATGCATCACTTGTTTTTAAATAGTAGTGTCTATTTATTTCGCACTCTATGATAGTGCATAACATTCTCCTTGCTGACGAAAAATCTAAACCTTCCACACCCTTTAGTGAAAGAAATATAACCGGATACTTTCCCATATACTCTTCACAAAGTTCTTTATTTTTTGTAATATATAAACCATCAAACAAAGACTTATCGGTACCTATCTCAAAAAAAGCTTTTAAGCATACTCATATTAAGAGTCTTTCCAAAGCGACGTGGACGTGTAAAAAGAGTCACCTCGCTCCAGCTTTGTAATATGCTGCTCTATGAGCCTTGTCTTGTCCACATAATAAAAATCTGATTCCCGCAGTTTTCTGAAATCATCGATTCCAACTGGCAACTTCATAGCATCTACCATAATAGCCTCCAAAAATAATCCGCTATACTATGGATATAGTATAACGGATTCATGTAAAAAATACAATTTATATTACTTATTCATATGGTCATATAATCACGCTTGCTGATATCTGCCTAATTAATACCAGTACGTTCAGCAAGTTCTATAGTGGCTCAGTTGTCAAGACAAAAATCTTAGATTTTTATAATGAACCAGGCTTATCACAAAAACCTGACATAATGTCAGGCTTTTTTGTTTATAAAAATTTAATCGTACCTGGTACCTTGTGTTTTGTTGTCCAAGGTTTTTTTCAATATCTTCTAATATAACTTTTGCATAATCTATCCATTCATCCCGTTCAGCATTAAACTTTTTTCTGACAAATACCCCATATCGTAAAAATCAAAAAGTATTGTGCCTACAACTGCAAAACAAATACTAATTACTATACCATTAATAAACAAAACTGTATTAGTATTACTTCCAAACTTATCACTTATTGTAAGTATAATGCTACAAACACTTACAAATAAGGAAGACAACGCTATCATAAATGAAAATGACGATAATGTTTTTTTCATTAAACTTACTATGTTTTTCCACTTCAACTTTTAATTGTAAAATTCTATCTTCCTTATTATCTTCATCCTGATTTATATAGTCAAGCAATTTCTTTTTCATTAACATAACTTTATTTAAACTATAGTCAGTTTTTCTCAATTCATCACAAATTTCTATTATCTTGTCCATTTTTTCCTTCTCATTATCATATTCTACAAATACAATTTCTTCATTCTCTTTTGTTCATAATCATTATTTCTTAAGGAACATCGTTTAGATATTTTGTATGCAAATATAGTACAAGTAAAAATTGTCACAGCAATCAGTCCAATTTCTGCTATTCTGCCTACACAATCAATACTGTTTTCTCCAAATATACTCAAAAGATATCCCATCAATAGATATATTGCTGAAAATCGATTCAAGTACATCATTCCATATAAATCCTGATTCTGTGCAGTTTCATTTAATTTGTTTTCTTCAACAGCTTGTTCCACATGTTTCCAGTCTCCTATTATCGGGAAATTTCTTTTACGTATTTCATTAGTTCTTTTCACTTGACACGGAGTTATTGTTCCAATTAATAAAACTATCGCAGCAGATATTTGTAATCCCACTGTAATTGCAAATATACTATTTTGCCAATTCATAACATCTTCCTTTTTATATTTTTTAGTCACATCAATATATTTACCATTTCTTTAATGCCCTTTTGTTTATAATACACTGTCTGGGATACAGTTTACTTTAGGAAACAATTCTTTTTCTATTTCAGGTAAACAAGTTCTTATATAATATTTCCACTCATTTCTCTTAGAATTTTTATTACTATTAACCAATTTAGCTATACAAATAACAGCTATTAAAGTAAATACTATAAGTATTAAATGCTTATCCACCTCCCATATTATATCCCCATCTACAATATCTTCCCTCAATGTTGATATAATTGTTGTTACAGATAATATAAATGTTGCTATCGAAAACCCAAATTCTGGATCTTTTCGAATGTCATTTTATAATGATTATCTATATCTAGCAATGTCTTGAGTTTTAACAGCTTATTATAATCATCACCAATATATTTTTTTTTAAATGCGCTCTAGCACATACTACCTCATTATTATCACAAAAATCATATTTTTTGCACTCTTCCAACGCATCACAAATTTTAATTAAATCATTCTTCATAAAAAATCATTTCTTTCGTATCCATTCCAGTTCTTTCTTGTTTCTTTTTATGAATTTTCTGAATACCACGTAAAATTATCTTTGCAACCATTCTCTTTTAAAATAGTATTAATTTCATCTTGCGTAATATACTTTATTCCATCATCACTAATTCTTTTTCCTCTTGTAAATCCACCATTATATAAAAAATACTTATTTATGTTATCCGATTCATCTAATACTATTTCGATAGCATTTTCATCTTCAAAGTCTCCATCCTTAAAATTTCCTTTATAATATACGCTTACGAATCCTTCAGAATTGTACATTACAAGATATGCATTTCCTGAATCATCATTGTAAACTCCGTTACTTGTTTTTCCCATATAATATTACAATATTTCTTTATTATCATATTCTTTCATACTTTCTATGTAGATTAAATCCGATACTCTTACATTTGTAGCTGTAAAAATTTTTTTTTACTAAAATTTGATTTATATCGATTCCTGTCACCGGATTATTCAATATAAACACTATATTCTAAATTTATAAAAATTCAATAGGGTCAGGCACCTTGTGTGCACCTTGAAAATGGATCCAGCAATTATATCATCTTTTTTATGTCATCCAATTGTTTTCGCAAATTATTTAATTCTTTCAAAGTTCCTTGATAAATATATTCTCCTGAATTTAACAATATGCTTAATTGTTTTAACGCGCTATTTACATATTGCTCAGCATAATTATCCCAACCATATTTTTCAAAATACCTAATAGCATTCCGTGCATAAGTTAATACATGATAATTTACTCTAACATCCTGTGTAATACAAAATTCTAATGTTAAAATGATTTCTCTATTGTTTTCTTTAGCATATCTAATTCACGTCCACTTGTTGGCTCATTAACAATATTCATTTCAAACATTATTATTGTACGTGCGTATTTGCAATTGAAAAAATCTTCTTTTTACTTTCTGTATATGCCTGATCTATTTGTTTCCATGCCAAATCATATGCATTTTTTTTCTTTGTAAAATAATGCATATTGATGTCTAACATATGGAGATTTATTGTTTTTCAATACCTTTTCATAGAACTCTATCCCTTCTTTTTAAATCAAATGCTTTTTTTGTTAAGTCAGCATCATATGCTCTACGTTTGAAAATATCATATCTATATATAATATGATTTCCTACTTTGTCCAAAAATTTATTCATAACATTTGATATTATGCTTGCATCTATAACACTAAATGATTTTTCTGCAAATAGTTTACTACGCATTTCCTTATAATCTTGCGTTTTGTCATAAAAATCGTATTCCGTACTTTTCTACTATTATTCTATTCATTTTTTCTAACGCATATAATATATCTTCATACGATTCAATACAATCAGAAAAATAAAAATACATCATATCCATTGAACAAGGTATACCACAATAGCTTGTATAATTTACTAGCACAAATAGCTCTAATAAATCGATTTTCAAATTACTATCCTTATAATTTTTCAAGTCATTTACATAACTTTTTATTCGTTCTTGAATTTGTGTATAGGTCGCAGTATAAAAAACTATTTCTAATAATGAAATATTTTGATTCTTTTCCATCAAATCAAATGCATCTGAACTAGATCGATTCATTGACTTACATATCATTTGAATATCATTCTTATTAAGTTCACTTATATCAACTATTCTATCCGATGATATATTTAAAAACCTTTTTACATATTCATAATTTAAAGCTCTTTCAGCTAAAACTAACTTTATGTTCCCTGCTTCTTTCAAAACATTAAGAGCATCTACATTACTATACAAATTATCAATAAAAACAGTTACATTCTTGTCTTCTTTTACTAAATCAACTAGTTTCTCTGCTTCTTGCTTAATAATATTATTGAACCAAAATTTTCTACCACTTAGTTCATCTGAAAAAGCTAATTGCATTAGCAATGTTGATTTTCCACATCCAGGAATACCTGTAATAAGCGTTATATTCCCTTTTAATATCGTCTCTAATAGTACAGAGTAATAAGATGTCTTAGTAACATTGTTTGATACGATATCTGAAATTACTGGTTCTGCACCTGCAAAAAAATCTACAACTGGACGTTTTACACCAGACTTTTTAACTCGTTACAAATAAAACTTGTTGGAAATTTTTCTCTATACTCCTTATATATATATTTATCTTGCTCTTCATTCCTTGCAAAAACTCTGTTTCCCAAGATAACTAATTAATTCCTTTGTGTCGGCTTCTATAATATTAAATCCCATATCTTTATAATCTTCAATAACTGCCTTATTCTCCTCGTCCGGATAAACAACTAACCATTTTTGCATAGAACATTTTGAATACGCCTCGCTGTTACATATCAATTGCATTGTATTACTATCATACAATCTCGTTCCCCAAAAAATTGTAGGTGCCGTTGAAAGCTTGAATGAAACTGTTTCAAATAATTTATTATCTTTTATAAAAAGATCTGTCAATTCTGTTTCTGTAAACGACATTCTACTTCCAACAGGATATGTAACTGAGCCATGCAATTTATACAAACTCACAACCTTCTCCTTTTTCTAGTGAACCATAAATTGCTGTATCGGATATATTTATTGCAGATTTCGGAGACTCATATATTTTTTCCAACAAATTATCTATGTTAATTGTCACAATATTTTTTATTGGTAATTTTGTGATTTCAAAATAGTCTTCATCAAAAGTCTTTACCGTATATATTTCTTTTAATTTTTTTTTCTAAAATATCCGAATTATTAATTTTTATTTTTTGACATGTCCTACTCAAATTAAGATTTCGGCTATTATCTAACGAAAACATCTTTATCAATCTTTTATTTATCTCATCACCTAATGGCAATTTTTCATCATTATTATTGTACGCATAAACAGAAAACCCTGCTCCTAAATATAAATTAATCCCATATGACTTTGCTAATTCTTTAAACAGTTCCTCATTATCAAATCTCATAAAAACCTTCCTATTCTGTCAAGCCCAAATCTATTGATTTTACTGGCTTTGACGTATTTTATTTACCTCTAAAACAGAGCCGATGATGATGAATATCGTAGTATCTTGTACCGAATAGCTGATAAATAGATATAGCTTTAAAAGCATCCCTTTTCTTTGCTTTATAAAGGCTATTTTCCCTCTGATCAACTATGATGATGAACCTTCCGTGTCTAAGGGGATCGTGTCCCAACTTTCTTCGTCCCATCTACCATACACTGAGTGCCAGCCATGCTCCTAAACAGGGTCATGCCCCACGGATATAACCGTTGCCGACTACAGCTCTTGTTTTTTGTTCGATTGTTACTGACCTGCATTCATCTATTATGGTACTGATTTACTCAGTGGACGCTATACCATTACAGATTCCTGTTAGTCTTTTGCTGATGCAGTCCATTTCTGACTCCATCGTTTACGGGTTTCTTCTCCAGAACCCTGTCAAGTCTCCGATACCTTCCATCAGCTGCTCGACAGAGTTCTGGATTGTGTGTTACTTGTATACTTTTGCTTCCTATGCCGCCATTGGTGCCTGTGCTGATACAGGTTGTTTGATATCTTTCATTAGTTTTTCCGGATCATAAGTTGTCCCGTTTTTTCAGAACGGTATAAATCACCCTTAGGATCTTGCAGGCTATCACAACCAGTGACTGCATCTTTTTCAGTGGATTGTTGCTTCGGGTTGTGTAATACTCATGCAGCTGTTTGAATTCATCCGCATGCGACACTGCTGACTTTGCCGCCTGAAACAGCCAGTAACGCAGTCTCTTGCGTCCTCTGTGGCTGATCTTTGTCTGCCCTTTATGCTTGCCGGAGCTGCATGACACCAGCCCCATTCCACTTAACTTCTGGATTTCCTTTACATCATCAAACCTGCTGATGTCTCCCATTTCCGCCAGTATTCCTGCCAGAATGTTTTCTCCCTACACCATTGATTGCAAGGATGTTCTCTGCATAAGGTATTTTCCTGCATTTTTCATGTAAAAAGCGCTTTCAATCACAGTCACGATTTCATTGGCTCTGCTGTAACCGCGTCCTCTTAGTTTTTACATTGTGCCAGATATTTTTATGCCTTCTGCTCCCAGTGCTGTGATATCCGATGGGATAGCTGATACTTTCAGTACTTCCAAAGTAAATGCCCCATCTATTTTTCCAAATGCGTCCATGTATTCTGGAAAATAGATTTTCAATTCCCGGTGAAGACGATTGATATTTCTTATCCTGTCTTCGGTAAGCTGATCCCTGAACATGGAGAGTCTTCTCATGTCTGCGTAAACTTTTTCTGGAAGATAAGGCATTCCGTAGTTTCCATCTTTCACAAGATTCGCAATCAGTTTCGGATCTTTTCTGTCGTCCTTGAGCTGGCTGTTATCTTCGATCTCTTTGCTCTGCTTTACGGCATATGGATTTACCTGGACAACGCTGATTCCGTTGGAAATCATCCATGCAGCCAACGCAAACCAGTAGTGGCCTGTTGGTTCAAGACCCAGCACTATCTGTTTCTTATCGTGTTTTGCCGCAAGTGCCAGCACCCATGCCTTGGCATTTTCAAAGCCTTCTGAAGTATTGCTAAACTCGAATGCCCCGCTGCTTAGCTCTCTTCCTCTGACATCGATTGCCCTGATATAATGAGTCTCACTGCCTATATCGCATCCTGCTATAAGCATGTCATCCGTAATGAAGGAGAGTTTATCGTTCTTAGCAAACTTACCATTTGTTTCCAAGTCTCGCCAGGTATAGGATCTCAGTTCTTTTTTAATCACCTCTATTTTCCTGCCCAATTCTTCTTTTGCCAGAAGCTTTATTGCCTGATTTTCTACATTTACTTGCTTTTTTGTTCTTCTTGTTTTAACATTCATCTTGAATACCTCTTGTGTTTTTAGATTTTATATAATTATTTTTCTTTAGTACTATTGTACTACGTTTTATATCAGCAAACACTTGCAAATCGTTTGCGCTTTTATTACTTTTCGTTAGTTTGTGTTGTATTTTGTCAAATACTAATGTACAATGAAAATATATGAAGGAGACAGTATCTATGGGAAACCAACGCGAATTAACAGTTTTACTTATTGAAGATGATAAGTTTGCCTGCGAAGAAATTAGAAATTATATAGATCAGCTTGATGATATGCGGCTTTTTAGGCATAACAGATGACTCTAACAAAGCTCTGGACATGGTTAAATATTGTGTTCCCCGATGCGATTATTTTGGATTTAGAACTACACGAAGGTGGTGGAAATGGATTGTTCTTTTTATCAAAGTTACATGACCTTGGATTAGAAAAAACTGCCTTATATCCTGATCACAACGCAAAAACACCAGCAATGTGACTCTTGAAGCAGCACGGCAACTCGGAGCTGATTTTATAATTACCAAATATGAACGTGATTACTCGGCACAAAAAGCCTGTAGAGTTATTGCGCATGATGCGGAATGCCATCCAAAGACATTCCACACATGACACAACATTTCCCACTCTCTCACTCCCGCTGAACAGGATCGTAAGTTGACCATACGTATCCACCGTGAACTTGATGCCGTTGGTATCAGTCCCAAAGCAATCGGTTATGAATATTTAACTGAGGCAATTATTATTGCAACCAAGGAACCTACACCAAATCTTTCCAGACTGGTAGCTGCTAAACATGGTAAAACCCCAGCAAGCGTTGAGCGAGCCATGCAAAATGCCATAAACAGAGCCTGGTCAAATGGTAATCCTGAAGATTTAGCTCGCAACTACACTGCTGTCATCAATTATGAGCGAGGTGTGCCTACATTGACCGAATTTATTTATCACTATGCAAATAGATTCAGAAATGAGCTTTAGATTTAAAGCTTTGAAATAAGAGACCATAACTCTAAGATTCTATCTAATGTTTTAAACATGATCGTACACCTCCTTTTGTATAGGAGGTTACTAAACTAAGCGATTTTCTCTTATTCTATTACAACAGTTATTTTTCATTAGAAAGAGTAGTATATATGTTTATATCAATTTTCAAAAACTTTATTATATTGCTTACAAGTCTTTATTTAACACGCAAAGTAGGCAAGTCATCCACTTTATCTGTATATAATTTTGTAAAAATGTACTTATTTCACTGCTTTTTGCCATTGCCATACATTTTCTCAAAGAGCAGATTCCTTATATTGCATATTTTGCACCAGCAATTTGCCTTGTTACCTTTACATGTATTACCGAGAAAAAATGGTCATTATCAACATTTTGTATTTCATTATCATCCTATGTTATTAACCTGCTAATATTCCATGTGGTTGCCTTTGTCATCTGCTCATTACTTGTCACTTTATTTAATATACCCTTTACATATATAAACGAAATCACTATCGTTATCTGCATATTATATCCATTACTAATAGTCTGCACTTTAAAAGATCAAGCCAGTTTATAGAAGTATCTCCGCTTTAATATTTAACGGAATGATCAACTACAATACTATAATTTGTTTAATCTCATTAGAATATTGACTCTTGAGCAGATGTCTCCATCCGAGCAACACCTGATGCGAAGATTCAGAGCATTAATGCTGCAATTTGTCTAGTCATAATTTTATACTGGTGGCGAACACAAATATCCAAAAATTATAAAGAGAAACTGCGACTTCTTGAGATAAAAGCACTGCGTTCATCAAAAGCTGAAGATGAGACTTACATATCCAAACTCGAAGCTGAAAATAAAAGACTAGGAGCCATCATTCATAAAGACAACAGAATTGTAAATGCAATGGCTGATTCTGTATGCACTTATCTTGCAACGTCGGAAACATCCGATATATATACCCTGCGCTCAAAAGGTACATCACTTTCCAATGAAATCAATTCTATTAAAACATACCGGAAAGAACTGCTAAACGAATGTACACCTGATATAAGTCCTATCCCACTGACAGATCATGCCGGTATTAATGCAATTATCGCTTTTATGGCAAAAAGAGGCTGCCCAAAATGATATTACACTAAAATTTAATTTTGATAGTCAATTTTTTAACACAAGGCGATCAACTGCAAATGAATTAGATCTCGTTCATCTTTTCTCAGATTTATTGGAAAATTCGATTGTAGCAACAAAATACGCCCATAGCAAATCTGTTGAACTGTCCCTTCAAACGATAAAAGGAACTCCAGCTATCTCTATCTCAGATAGTGGAATTCCTTTTGAAATTGATACCTATATGAAATTTGGTGTTTCTGAAGCTTCAACCCATACTGATAATGGTGGCACAGGTATAGGTCTTATTGATATCTGGTCTTTTAAGCAGAAATATCATGCTTCACTCATAATTGAAGAGTTACAAAATACTATCTACAGCAAGCGGATTTTGCTTCTGTTCGATGGGAAAAGTCGATATATAATTATATCAAACCGATTTCAGCAAATAGTTACAAATCAAACACGATCTGACTTGCTGGTTATAAATACGTCTTTAGACAAAGATTATACAAGACATTCACCTATTTGAATTTATAATCAAATTTCGTTGCATTATAAGTGCTTGTACATCTGCTTTCAGATTTATTGGAAAACGCAAAATTATTGCCACTAAAAATGCACACGGAAAATCCATAACATTGTCTTTTCAAATACTAAAAGGAACTGGGTAATCAAAGTTTAGTGGGGTCTCTCTTTCGTAGGGTCTGTTAGTATGGAGATTTAGTGGGGACGCTCCGTAGGGTCTCCATAAATATTAAGGCAGGGCAGGAAATCGTTTGGCTTTCTCTCTTATCTCTCGATATTCCTCTATTTTCAAGGCTTTCTCCATGGTTTCCTGCAAAAGAAAAAGACCTCATAGAATGGTTTTCCGCTCTACAAGGTCTTTATTTTCTCGTTATTTTATTCATTCCCCAGGCTAAAGATGCCCCCTTGAGGATAAAGGGGATTGCCTTGGGATATGGAAAATTTGACCTTGTATGAGTATTATAACGTTGCTTTTTCATCTTGTCAGCAAATATTCCAAGACATTATCAGCTCGTTCAAAATATTTCTTTCATATACTAAAATATCTACTATACTGTAATATGATATAGCTTCATTTTTTCAAGCTTTGTTTCGAAAAGAACATTACTCATAATCATAAATACAATACATATTAAAGTCAAAAAAAATAAGTTCTATTGTCGAAAAAAACTGTCCATCTGCTAAAGTTGTATCGATTTTTCCTAATATATAACCTCCAAATACCGATATAATAAGTTGCATCCACTCTTTTCCAATTATTCTAGCACTATTAATTGCTGGATTATTTATGGCATCAATTCTTTTTTTCTATATATGCTTTTCTTTTTATAAAATCAGCTTTTTCCAAATTATGATACAAAAATCCATCATTTTTATTAAAACTGTTCTTAAAATAAAAATATCTATTGCCTTCATCGCATTTTCAAATTGTGCTTCATGTTTTTCCAAATTTTCTTTCAACTCATTTTCAGTAATTTTTTTCCCTGTTTCAATAAGAGCTCCAACCTTATTTGCATTATCATACTTCTCTACTTCGCTCAAGACTTTATCAATACATTCAAATTCCTCTGCCAAAAATTCTTTCTTTATATATTCCTTTTTCTTTTCAACTATTCCCTGTTTTCGCTCTCTTCTATAAGCTATAAATGGAATTCCAAATATATACATAATAGACAAGCCGCCGAAAATAAATAACAGATTTAAATTATCACCCGTAATCAGATAATCGATTAACATAAATATTGTTAAACCTGCCAAAAACTTCTCATAATCTTTTTTCTTTCAAATATTGTTTCTTTACATAACACAAATAATCTATCATAAGTACCTCCATTTAGTCGCATACAATAGTATATCTATATAAATCGGTAACAACTATTTATCACTTAATCTATTTCTGACTAAAAACCGTAATATCCTGATATCGGTTGAATACTCTATAAATCTCCACATATTTATTACCAACCTTGTAGATAACCACATAATCTTCCCATATCGCATATTTATAATCTGTCCGAAAACTAACTCGTTTTGAAAGATCTGAACCCATTCCTGGAAACATCTGAAGATTTTCAAATTTACCATAAATTTCCTTTATGGTCTTTGCAACATATTCTTCGTTATCTTCAGCAATATAATCCCGAATATTCTTTTCAGATCCTTTGCAACAATCGGATTGATCCGCAGTTTTAACATCTTATTCCCCCATAAGTGCTTTTAATTCGTCCAGATTTAGCCAACCTTCACCCTCTTTCACTGCTTCTTCAGCTTCTTGCAGCTTCATCAGAAGCTTTTTCTCTGCACGATCACGCTCATAATCTTCTAAATCAAGCACTACAAAACGCCCTCTGCCATTCTTTGTCAGATACACTGGTTCCCCCTTTATGACAGTTTTTCAAGACTTCATTATAATTTCTCAAATCAGATACTGGTAAAATATTCGCCATATTCTTTCAGCTCCTTTCTTTGACTTCACGTTGTTTCTACTACTTTTATTATACACAAAAAAAGCTGTAAAATTCAACGCTAATTTTTACAGCAATGGTAGTGTAAGTTTGTTCTAGGAAATAATAGAGCAGACTTGCCATTTAACAAATCAGAATCAAATTCTTTCTTTAATATTTCCTCAAACATTAAATAATCAAACTCATCCTGAAATATACTTAGCCGCCTTACTCCCCTCTCCATCACATGATACATTGCTCCCGGATACCATTCTCTTATTTTCCTGCTTATCGTTATTCTCCTTGTCTTTTTATATGCCTATATATACGTTTTACGTATTAATGTTAAAAATTATTGTCTTAACGCATCCATATACCCCAATAATCTCTTCTGCTGTTCCGGCTCTAATTTCTGATAATTTTAAAAAAGCCCCAAAACAGAACCCTCAAAAACTTTGGATACCATTTTTTTCATAATGATACATTTTCCCTCCCTTGTTATGAAAAGAGTGTATCAGAAAAATGCACGTGCTAACAGATACGTGTGATTACATATTTACTGTTATTCATCACTTACAAATTACAAAATCTCATCAGCAACCCCTTTGCTTTAGCTGAAGACATCATATAAGATACATTAATGTATCAAAAAATAAACTTCCCACTATATTATTTTTATCAATCAAATTTAAATTAATAGAAATTATTAAAATAATGAATAATAATATTACAACCATTATAAGACTTATCCAATATTTTAATGTTTCCTTTAATTCTTTAATTATATTTCGTAATGACACGTCAAAATATATAAAACGCCCCCAATACTAAACTAAATATACATAATTCTAGCTGAATACAATTATTTATATGTAAGTACAATGACATAGCAAAGATTAACAGCAGTACTAAAACACTACTTATCAAGCGCAAATTACTTTTTGAAAAATCATCACTTCTTTCCCATTTTTTTTCTAACCAATTTTTATCAATAATGTTATTCACAATAACACCTATAACAATCAACGCTAGCAAAATTAGACCATTGTAATCACTAAATAATGGTATTTTTTTTTATAAACTGATATATATATAACATTCCAAAAATACATGTATTAGACAGCATAATCTCCATTACTTCACTAAAAATCCATTCTGATTTAAACACAAAATCTCTTGCCCTTTGTTCAATGCTCCTAGGAGTCTTGTCAATAAATCCATAATACCCTCTACATATCACGTATATAATAAAATATCCCACAATGGTAACAATTCCTGATATAAATACTAATTTTATAAAGTTACCATTATGTAGTAATTTTTCTATCATCTGTTCTCTATACATCATTCTTTATACTTTTCTTTTGAAATTTAATCGTACCTGGTACCTAGTGTAATAAATTTTTGTAAAGATAACAATATAACCCCAATATAAGTAAGGCTGAATATACTTACAATAATGCTCCAATGGAAGTTCGTTATAGATAGTATTTATCGAACAGTTAGCTTAATGTCATTGCCTATTGGTTACTTGGCATTTCCAATATTTTCTAATTGTCTCATAACTAATTTTATATCGCTATGTATATCTTTCCCGTCATTAGTAACAAACCAACTTATCAAATAAAACTTATCTTTTATAATATTAACATCGTCTGTATCTAAAGCTCTCTGTATCTCTGTTAGCTTATCATAATACTTATATATCATTAATTCGTGTAAGCTGTTTAAAATAGCCTTACTATCCATTAACTTTTTAAACCACTCTTCATCTATTTTCAACTTAGTTCCTATTGCTGTTTCACAAATTTTTTCCACATCTTCAGGATATTCTAAACTATTAATACCATACTTTCTTTTTTGTTTCTTTATAAATACCCTTTGAGTTGCTCCATACAATTATATAGATTACCATAAATATACGATACAGCTTGTTCCTGTTTAGCTATCTCTTTCTGTCTGATTTGCTTGTTTTGAATAAGAAGTGCACCATAAACAGAAATTAACGTTCCAATAATTGAACTTATAAACCGTACATATTCCAATTTGTACTCACTGTTATCGCTAAATGATAACCATTTGAAAATAATTATTTTAACAAACTCACTTTTTTAAAGCAATGGTATAATAATTATTACTATGCACAAAGCAAGTAACAATAATTTTTCTTTCTTAAAATTGTTTTTCAATTAAGCAATCCTTATATTCATAACATCATCAATATCTATGTAAATAGAATTAATATTTACCAATAGTGTAAATTTACTGTAGAAAATAAATAGGAAGATTATACCTATTAGCTGTCTCAAATTTATAAACTGACCTTAGTTTATAAATTTATTTTTCTTTATATCATCATATATTTTTTTTAACTCTTGCAACAAACATCCAACAGAACACTGCAAAACAAATTCCCAATAATACAATAATCATAATTACTGTCCATATCATGCTCCCATTTTTGAGGCGTGTAATCACATCTGTTACCTGATTTACAAGAAGACCTACCAAAAATGCAAGCAGAAATCCACTCAAATGATTTCTTTTAGCTCTTCCAGCTTTTTTTTCATTTTTCTCAGCTTCAACTTTTGCTTTTTGTACTATAGAGACATAGGAAATGCGATTTCATCGCACAAGAATATTCAGATATATAATATCTCCTTTACTCACTCCAATGTTGCACATATATTCGTTGTCTAAAGCAACATTAAATCTTCAAATTTAGAAACATATGTTTTATCAGGACACTCGCTACTATATAAGTCTATTTCAGCATCAATATATTTATAAAACCTGCTTGTCAATTTTGCCACTTTAATAGCATATGGTGCAATATTTGTAATAAAAATAATTGAATTTTATGTTGCTTTGCAACTTTAACCACCATCTCCACTTTATCAATATTTTCTTTCATTTCTAATAAATCAAGCGATGAATGAAGAGAAATTAAAAAGCCATTGATACCGTCCTTCAATAATTCTATTTAAATATATATCAATCAATTTATCATCTGTAAAATTTCATTAATAAATACTTTTTCAACTTCACTATGCAACGAAATATCTTCCATAAATGCAACATTAAAATTTTTTCTTCATGTGAAATACATTTATACACCATACTTCTCAAAAAACCTATTGAATCAGTACCATTGCAAGCAGAAATCAACATACATTTCTTTTTCCTGAAATGCTTTATATGTGTCGTCCAAAAATTATTTTGATTAAAATACATACTAAATTCTTTTATATCTACATTCTCTATTCTAAGTTCAAAGCCTCTTTTTATTTGAAGTTTGAGAATAATTAAGATAAAATACATGATCCCGCAATAATTTTATTCCTTTATATACTTCACGACTATCATTTTCTAATGCCTGTTCACATTTATCAAAATCATATAAATTATTGTTTTCAAAAAAAATACCATCCATTTTTTTTTGCATGAATTCTAAATTTATTTTCCTCTATAACAGCAGAATATATAGGTAATCTCATTAAACAACTAATAAATTGGTACTTATTTTTTTCTTAAGAGATACTTATCCATTATTTCAATAATGTAATTTTTTAGGGCCACTTACATTTGCCATTTCATACAATTCATCATATAATTTCCGTTGACGCTGTACAAATTCCATAATTATTATATTTATTAGCAACATAATCTATATATATATCGATTATGTCTTGAAAAAACTGCTTTTCAGTATTTTCATTAAATATATTAGACAGATAAAACTCCTTTTCACCTTTTATATATACAGGATTCTGTAAATATTTTTTATCAAGATCATTTTTTTTTTACAGCATATCGACTCATATATATCAGAAATTGAATGTCTATACCTAAAACTAGCTTCGCAAAAATTTTTATAAAAATAATCTGTATTATATGCAGGATTATACAATGCAGTAGCATAAATTTGAGCAATAACATTCCCTTCACTGTATTTACTCTTGTCTAATAATGATTCCCCCAAATTTGCTGTTTCTTTCGTTCTACAAGCATTACAAACTAATAAAACATTATTTGTTTTATAAATTTTATCCGTAACATTATTTAAATCATATAAATTATTGGTTTTTTCATAAAATGATGAATCAATATTTTTTTGCACATTACTATTAGAATCTATACATACAATAAAATTTCTACCATCATAATGACAGCCATGCCCTGTATAGTAAATAACCACTGTATCGGATGCTGAAATTTCTTTTAGAAAATTATCTATATTATCTTTTAGTACATCATATTCTTTATTCACTACTTTCGTAACTCCATACCCCATTAGTTCAAAAAAGTATTCTGTACCCTTTTCTATTTCTGCTTCAATTCCTGACAAATTCATATTGCAATTATTATATTTATAATTTGCAATCAATAATAACTTATTCATATTACCCCCTATTCTATTTCAGCTTAACTGCTCAATAATTCTGAGTTGTCTAAAAATTGCAAAGTTTAATTCCAGATAATCAAAAGCATCTTACTCTTGAAGACCACAAGTCCATTGAGAATTCCCTAAAAGCTGGCTTAACCCTCTTATTGCTGATGTAATTCTTTTACTACCATATCGACATATTTCTGGCATATTTCTTCTGTCTCTGCCTCGACCATGACACGTATTACCGGCTCTGTTCCGGATTCACGGACAAGAATCCGTCCTGTATCTCCAAGTTCTTTTGAAACCTGATCTATCGCTGCCTGTACTTTTGGATTTGCAAGTGCCTGTGCTTTATCGGCAACTCTGACATTCTCAAGTACCTGTGGGTAAATAGTAAGTCCTTCACATAGCTGGCTCATAGTCTGCTTTTTAGCAAGCATTACTTCCATCATTTTTAAGCTTGTGAGAATTCCATCACCTGTTGATGCATATTTTGAAAAAATAATATGACCGGACTGTTCGCCTCCGATACGGCAGCCATTTTGCTGCATATATTCATATACATATTTGTCGCCTACGGCAGTCTTCGCATAGCCAATTCCAGCCTCATCAAATGCCTTGTACAAACCAAAATTTGACATTACCGTGGTAACTACTGTATTCGTAAGAAGTTTTCCACGCTCTTTCATATATTTACCATATATGTAAAGGATATAATCTCCCGATATCACGTTTCCGAGTTCATCTACGCACAAACATCTATCCGCATCCCCATCATAAGCAAAGCCAACATCCAGTCCGTTGTCTACCACAAACTTCTGAAGTCCTTCAATATGTGTAGAACCTGCATTATTATTTATATTTAATCCATTCGGCTCTGCATTGATAACATAGCATTTCGCTCCCGGGGCTTCAAAAATTGATTTTGCCATATTCCATGAACTTCCATTAGCACAATCAAGACCTACTTTCACTCCCTTGAAAGAATAAGCTCCGAGTGAAATAAGATATCCCATATACGATTGCGTCCTGCTACATGATCGATAGTACAGCCAATCGCATCTTTATGAGCAAATGGAATCTCATTCCATTTCTGTCCCCCCCAAAATTAAATATGTAGAAATTTAATGGTGAGCAGGCACATTGTACTTGCACATCCCCTTATGTCGTTCGCATTTATTATAATTGAAGCACACTTTTCCAAAAATCCGACACTCTTGTCTCTATATTGAGTACTTTCAACACTTTTCCATCATTGTTTAAGAAGTGCATATTTTTTTCGTTAAAGTTAAAATCCTCTCTCAAAGAAATATATGCATAATCACTTATTTTCTCTTTTACCATTTTCCATCCATTATATAAAGTTTTTTGCATATTCTTGTCCGGCAAATGTATATGCATATGCAAATAAAGCTAATTCTATAGAGTCACTATCATAATATACTCGGTCAAAATATACACATAGTTCTGTCACTTTATTCATCAAATATAACAAATGTTCTTTTTTCATAATCTCTTTCAGATATGCCAATATTATTGATAAAGAATAATGTATACGTATACTAGCAGGTGGATGATCCATTTTATTTACATCAATTGTTGTAATATTTTCATAGGATTCTTCTTGAAATTTTAATAAAATAAAATACAAAAGAAAAGCCAATCAACATTGTTTCTGTGTCCAAATTTTCTTTGTCTGTATTTTCGATTAACAATAGATAAGTGACCTTACTGCACAATAATCAGCGTCCATCTCAAGAACTTGTTTAAAAAAAATCTTTTCATTATCAAGTGTTCTTTTCCTAACACATGCATGATTAATTGAACAAATAGCATCGCAATGACCATTTAGTATATGATAATTTTCGTGTAAAACAATATATAACAAAATGTAATTATGTATTTTATATGCATGTTTTTTTGCATTTAACTTATGTCCATAAAAATATTTTCTTAAATCATTATTTAACATATAACTAGATATTTCATCTATAATATCAAATAGTAAATATGATGATATTGCAATTATATAGCCATTTGCTTCTTTTTTAGATAATGCATTTGGTTTAGAGGAATCGTAAACATACAAATCATACTCAACCTTTGAAACATCCTTTGAATATTTTAGACCATGTATTACTTTTCTTAATGATTCTAATGCATTGTTGATTGATTTTGCTTTCACGTTGTTTCCAGGATAGTATCTATAACATAAATATTCTTCTTTTTCTCCTAGAACTAATACTTCATCCTTCATATATATAAACCTTTGAAAAAAATTTTTATATGATTCATAAAACTTTCGAGTAATCTAGATTTCACATTTCCGCTATCTACCACGCAAAAATATCCTATGCTACAATCTGATCAACATCCAAATAGTAAAAATAAAAATCACCTTTTCATTTAAGCTTTTTGCCTATCACGTTCTAATATATCTAACATAGAAATTTAATAGGGTCAGGCACCTTGTGTTATAGTACAAGCAATTATGCCAAAACTCCGGATACAAATGGAATTTTTATAATAAAAATAGTCAATACTCTAAATATTGTTTTATAGTATCCAACTTCTTGCCTGATTACACTATATTTCTATGCAACCTCTTCCATGATCTTTAAAATTTGTTCTATACAATAAATTGTTTCAACATTCTTTTTTATTATTTTTTATGGTCGCAAATAATCATTAGAATAACTAAAATCATTAAAACAATAAATATGCCGAGACTTATATCAAAAACTTGCATTTTCAATTTCGAATTCGAATTCGAATCCGAAAATATGGTATATACTGCAATTTGCCACGCCTAAATATATTGGAACAATAATATTACACGCTATAGTTTTCAAATCAAACTTTGCAGGTTTTTGATATTTCTTCATTTTCAGTTCTAATAATATTCTATAATCTTCAATCTGTTTTTTATCCAATAAACTGATTTTATCTATTATCTTTTTGCTTCCAATAACCATATGGTTCTTTTTCTTTTATTACTTTTTTAAATTTCTTTATGAATTTTTTTAAATTCCTTTATGTTTTTTTAAATTCCTTTATGGATTTTTTTATAGTCAAGCTTTGAATCATTATACATTGAATTTTTCATATATTTATTTTTTGTATTTTGTATTTTTCCCTACATTGTATATATTTTTTACTATTATTACCTACTTTAAAATAAGTTAAAAATTCATAGATAATTACGGTTGCTATACTTCCTATAATAAATGAAACTAATTTGTTGCAATGATAAGAAACATAATATATGCATATTATACATAATATTGCCATTATAATATATAATATTATATCTTTATATTGCCGTATTAATCTGCTTACAATAAATAATATAAACGTTCCTCCCAAATACACCACTAAAAGTATAAATGAAATTAGTATTAAACTTCCTATAGATCCTATCCCAAGTGAATTAACTAAATCACTTTTTTTTCGCATTTTTATTAACTATTATTAAAATAAAGTATGTACCAATAATTACTAAGAATTGAGAAAACAAAATTCCTAATGGTTTTAATATTGCCTGCTTCGTACATTCAAATGCCTGCTTAACATTAAAATTATCTTTGAATTAGAATTTTCAATATTATATTTTACAATTGCCAAACAAGCTATAAACAAGATTATCAATGCATCGCATATTATGCATATTTCCTTATAACGATCA
>VOFC01002574.1_pt1 | contig 26261 bp, 32 predicted proteins | sample 5384161 | NCBI WGS metagenome assembly VOFC01 (sample SAMN12384722, study PRJNA508395) | human gut metagenome | isolation source: healthy gut B | host: Homo sapiens | reverse complement strand
GCGTAGTCGATGTCGGCGTCCATGTAGCCGATGCCGGCCTTCATAGTGCCGCCGAGAACGTCGAACGCCGTGGAGAGATGCACGCCATAGCCGGTGTTGGCAACGGCACCCCTTGTTGAACTTGACGTCGCCTTCGTTATTGTTGAAGACGCTGTCTTCGTCGAAGAAGCCCACATAGTCAAGACGGAACCCGCGTCACGGGCATCCTTGAAGTACTGGGTGGCGAGATAGGTCTTCATGAAGCCGAAGTCATAGGAACCGGCGAGGTTGAACGTCCAGGCATCCTGAAGGTTCATGTCCGCCTGGAATTCGGCGCCGTTGCTGTGGGTGATGGAGGAGTCCTTGTTCGTCCAGTCGACGAGAGGCGGCGAGGTCGAGGGCGCCGGCCTTTCATTCAGCACCGAGAGCGGCATAGCGGTCGTTGGAAGCCTTGTTTTCGTTCGTGTCGCCCATGGCGTACTGGGCATAGATCGTCACGCCGGCGAATTCCGGCGAAAACGTAGGCGATCGTGTTGTCATAGCGGCTCGAGTAGTTGGCCATGACGGCGTTGTGGCTGGCGATGTTGTCGGACCAGCCCGTGGCCAGAGCGGAGGCCATGGAGCCGTAGAAGCCAACGGAGCCCGTGTCGGAGACGAGCGTGCCCATGCGGCCGGCGTAGACCGTACCGAACCCGCCCTTGATGAAGAGCGTGGATTCGCGGTCAAACAGCTTGCTGTCCGTCTTGAGGGCGCCCGTGCCGGACTTGAAGCCGTTTTCGAGCTGGAAGCTCACCTTCATGCCGTTGCCGAGGTCTTCCGTGCCGCGGATGCCGAAGCGGGAGGCGGAGTTCGTGCCCGGTTCCATGCTGAAGGAGTCGACTTCGGCGCTGGCGCTGCCGATGCCGTCGATGGACGCACTGGCTTCACCGTGCTGATAGAAAAGCCCGTATCGACGACACCGTACATCGTGACGTCGGCAGCCATGGAAGTGCCGGCAAAAGCGCCGAGAACGGCGAGAGCGACAAAACTCTTCTTCATTTTTCTTTCCTTTGATGGTTGACAAAGAGACAATCAGGGCGCGGCTCCCGACGTCCCCTCAGGACGTCTTCAGACAGCACCCGCGCCGTGACTCTGCGCCATTGTGCGTAATCCCCGAACGATGCGCCACCTCTCTTCAACCCCACCCACAGACTCGCGTCCTTCCTTCTGCCGCAACCCTTCCGGACTTTCATCCCCGTTCGATAACTGAAGAACACCCCGGCTCGGACCGACGTCCCTCGAAGCGTTCTCCAAACCTTGCCCCACGTTTGACGCAGCGGATCCGACGCCGTGAACCGCGACGCTTCGCCATGGAACGAACCGACGATGCGGGCCGCATCGATTCGTTCTCCGTTTCCGCCTTCTCCTTCGAGCCTGTCCGCGCATTTCAGAACAAAGGGGTCCTTCTTTCGTCTCAGGACGGATTGAAAAAGCCCCTGCATCGGCGTTCTCTACAGCACCGACTCTGAGAACAGGTGTTGCTTTCACGCAACAAACGGGCTGAAAACGGCGTTTTGCCGGTTGAGCGAAACGGCGGTTTCTCAACATCGGCGGCCCCCTGCCCGCCCTCACGCCTGCGTTCACGTACATGAGAACCATCTCGCCCGATGGTCCGCCACCCTCATCCGCTCGTCTCCCCGTCTTTTGCCCGCTGTCACTTTTAAAAGCGACTGTACCGCACGCGTTTCCATCATCAGGCTCCGATCTGGGCCTCTAAGGCGTTTGTCTTAAGACAATTTGCCGAAATCCCCTCTCCCGCATCAAGCGAATGTCGAAATTTCGTCGTCTTTCGACGTCCTTCGGTCGTCCGGTGCTTCTGGACGGGATCAGAATGAATTCATGAACGTGCACGCGCCGTCGACGACCCTGGGCGACGGCGTCCTCAGACTCCAACTACCGCACGTCAAGGAACCATTCCATGCTCATGTACAACTTTGTCTCGGCCTTTGCGGCCTGCCTCGTCATCATCCTGTTGGGCGAGGTGCTCTCCAAGTTCACGAAAGGCTGGGTTCCGTCGGTCTTCATCTCCGCCGTGCTGATCCTCATCGCCTTCTGGACCTTCCTCCCAAAGACGCTCGTTGCGGACTCGAAGCTTCTGCCGCTGGGCTCCTCCGTCGCCATCTTCCTCCTCATCCCCCACATGGGCACGCTCTTCAGTCTCGAGCGCCTGCTCCAGCAGTGGAAGACCGTGGTCATCTGTATTGCGGGCCTCGCCGGGCTCGTGGGCCTGTGCTGGTTCGTCGGTCCGCTCTTCATGGACCGCACGCTCGTCATCGCCGGCATCCCGCCGCTCGCGGGCGGCATCGTAGCCACCACGATGATGCAGAAGGGCCGCGCTTGACGCCGGTCTTGCCGCCGCAGCCGTCTTCGCGATCGTCATGTACTGCGTGCAGGGCTTCGCGGGCTACCCGCTCACGGCCGTCTGCCTCAAGCTTGAGGCCCGCCGCCAGCTCGCCGCCTTCCGCGCGGGCAAGGTCGAGGACAAGGGCGAGGACGCCCGCAAGGTCATGGCCGACGCACTCGCCATGCCCGGCAACGAATCCAAGCAGGGCGTGCTCGCCACGCCCAAGGCCTGAACACGCCGTACTTCGTGCTCCTCAAGGTCTCGCTCGTCGCCTGGCTTGCCTTCGTGCTTCGGCGTGCTCACGCCGGTCAACGGCGCCATCTGGGCGCTCGTCTGCGGCGTCGTCTTCTGCCGCCTCGGCTTCCTCGAGCCCAACGTGCTCTCGCGCACCGGCTCGAAGGACTTCCTCTTCCTCGCTCTGATCATGTTCGTCTACAGCGGTCTCGGCGACAGCAATCCCGAAATGATGGAGAAGCTCATCTGCCCGATGGTCCTCCTGATCATCATCGGCGTCGTCGGCATGGCCGTCGTCGCGGCGATCGTCGGACGCTTCCTCAAGATCTCCCCCTATCTCGGCTTCGCAACCTGCCTCACCGCTCTCTACGGCTTCCCCTTCGACGCGATCATGACCGAACGCATCTGCCAGGGAGGAAGGCGCCGACAAGGCCGAGGTCGACTTCCTCATGAGCCGACTCTTCCCGCCGATGATCGTGGGCGGCTTCGTGACGGTGACGATCACCTCCGTCATTCTCGCGGGCTTCTTCGTCAAGCTCTTCTTCTGACGGAAGACCTCAAACCTCTTTTCATTGAGGCGCAGCGCTTCCGCACGGGACCTGCGCCTGAAGACCCTTGACAGGACCAAAAAATGACACTCCAGGAACTCATGACCCGCTGGAACGGGTACCAGATCGAAATGCGCCGCTGGTTCCACCAGCACCCCGAAGAAAGCACGAAGGAAGTCCGCACTGCCGAACGCATCCGCGCCGAGCTCGACCGCGCAGGCATCCCGTGGCGTCCCTGCGGCCTCGGCACGGGCACGCTTTCGCCCGCATCGAGGCGCTCAGCCCGGCCGCACGATCCTTCTTCGCGGCGACATCGACGCGCTCTCCGTCAACGAGGGAGACCGGACTTCCCCTACGCGAGCGAGGTTCCGGGCGTCATGCACGCCTGCGGGCACGACTGCCACATCTCGATGCTGCTCACGGCCGCAATGATCGTCAACGAAATCAGGGACCGTCTCAAGGGCACGATCGTCTTCGCCTTCCAGCCCGCCGAGGAGCTGGGTCTGGGCGCGCGCGCCATGATCGAGGAAGGCGCGCTCGAGGGCGTCGACGCCTGCTTCGGCATGCACGTCTGGTCCGACTATCCGCCGGCACGGTCGCGCTGCGCAAAGGGGCCGATGATGGCCTCGGGCGATCAGTTCAAGATCCACGTCCGCGGCAAGTCCACTCACGGCGCCCAGCCGCAGCTCGGCGCCGACGCGCTCATCATGGGCGCCGCCATCGCGCAGAACCTGCAGACGATCGTCTCCCCGCGAGACCTATCCCGGCGACACCGCCGTCGTGACGGTCGGCAAGTTCCACTCGGGCACCCGCTTCAACGTCGTTGCGGGCACCGCCGAACTCGAGGGCACGACCCGCACCTTCAGCCCCGCCGTGCGCGACCGCTTCGAGGGAGCAGATCACCCGCATCGCGAGGAGCACGGCCGAAGCCATGCGGCACGGCCGATGTCGAATACCTGCAGCATCGTGCCCGTCACGGTCAATGATCCGGGCATGATCGACGTCGTCACGGGCGCGGCAGGCAAAATCTTCGGCGACAAAGGGCGTCATCGAGGCGGACCTGCAGATGGGCGGCGAGGACTTCGCCTTCTATCAGGAGAAGGTTCCCGGCGCCATGGTCCTTCTCGGCGTGCGCAACGAGGCCTGCGACGCCGTCTGGCCGCAGCACCACGGCTGCTACAAGGTCGACGAGTCCGTCCTCGTCAAGGGCGCCGCGCTTCACGTTCAGACCGCGCTCGACTTCCTCGGCGTCGACCTGCAATAACGCCCGCTTCACCTCTCTCTCTTTCCTGCACAGCCCCGCAGGCACTTCGCCTCGCGGGACTGTCTGCATATTTTCGATCATGCCTTCGGGGGCCTCGGCGGCTCCCGTACCTCAGTCTCGCCAGCCGTAGAAGCCCGCGTGCGCCGAGGTGATCGCCGCATGGTCGGCCTCGCTCACGAGGATCATGTTGTCGGGCGTGTCGGCGCCGCCCTCGGAAAGCGGCACGACATGATGGACCTCGTAACCTTCGGGCACGCCGTCGAAGCCGTGGGCGGAGAGGAAGGCGTCGCGGGCGCCGATGTCGCGCACGATGTCTTCCGAGGCGACGTGAGTCGTGCCGTCGACCTCCCCGTATTGGATCAGGCGGTCGAGTTCCTGACCGTCGCCCGTGAAGACGCCGTTCTCAACCGACAGATCCGAAGGCGCGAAGCCCGATGCAAGCGCACCGCCCGCACCGTCGGCATCGGGAAGTCCATCGACGTCCACGTCTGAGACGACGTCCAGATCCATCGCCGAGGCGCCCGCCGCCACCGTGACCGCAACCGTCGCCACGGCCGCAACGCGGGCGGCGTTCTTCTTCGTCAGAAACCGCCTGTCGGGATTCGCGAGGCAGCGCTCGACCTCGCTGAAGAGCTCGCCCGCCGCCGTGCACTTGTTCTCGATCGAGCGGCCGACGCCCCGGGCCGTCCTTTCCGCAAGGCGTTCAAGTCCGTCCCAGTCTCCTCTGGCGGTCTTCTTCGCCGCCCTGCCCGCCACATCCGCGACGTTCGCGACGCCCTGGAGCATGTTGCTGCCGACCGTGATGCCGACGCGCGTCGCAAACTTCACGCCGCGCGCAGTCGTCCTGATGACCTTGAAGAGCTTCACCTGCCGCCTCCGTTTTCCGTGTTTTCCGCCTTTGCATCTTCATTCGTCTTCCCGGGCTCGCCTGCGAGGAACGGGCTCTCGGGATCGTGCCGCCTGCGGTTCTCGAGCACGGTCTTCCTGCTTGCGTTCGCATAGCAGTAGGCGCAGAAGTGCATGCACGTGTCGTACATGCCGATGTCCTTGCTCACGATGCAGCCGCAGGCCTCGCGCTGGCCCTTGTCCTTCAGGTTCCTGCGCTTGGAGACCGGAACCACGGGGATCACGGGATCTCCGAAGAGCGAGTCCGCCCCTGCGGCAGGCGCCTCAGGCAGCTTGCCCGAGTGAAGGAAGTGCACGAGCGCCTTGTCCTCGCCGAACACTCTTTCCATGAGCTCGCCGTCGATGCATCTGTTGTGCGTAATGCCCCAGGCCGCGAGGTCGGCCTCCTCGGCACAGGACGAAATCTCAATGTCCCAGCCTTCCGAATGCCAGCGTTCTCGGATCTTGGCGAGGCCCTCGCAGATCTCGCGCCTCTGCGCCTCGTCGGGTTCGGTCGACAGCACGGTCTCGCGAGTGTAGAGATCCGTGTCGCGCACGAGGTTCGCCTGGACCTTTCGATAGGCGCCCACGTCGACGAAGCTCACGACGAGCTTCTTCGTGAGTCCCCTCAATGCCTTGCCGATCGTCCAGATCCTCATGAGGATGTCGCGCGGACCGGTGCCCGGCGACAGGATGATCGGATCGAAGCGCCAGACGACGCGGTCGGGACCGATCCGCTCGGAGAGCCGCCTGAAGGTCTCGATGCGCTTTTCGAGCGCGGGCACGTTGGGCTCGAAGCCCTCCCGCTCGTAGTCGTTGAGCGTGTACTGGAAGTAGTAGTGCAGGCCGCGGGCATCGAGCTCGTCCAGATGCTGCAGGAAGGGCGCCGGGTTCTTCGTCCAGAAGACGACCGCCTTCACGTCCCTGAACGACACATACGAGGGACGGCGGTTGAACGGATTCACCCAGGCGCACCAGCCTGCGCGCAGGCGGTTCATGAACCACTGTCCATAATAGGCCGGGATGTCGGTCGAGCGGCTCGCTGACAGAATCACGGGCGTCATGGCCTTCACGCGGGCCTTCGGGCGTTTGAATTTCCATTAGCATGTCAGCCTCCCCGGGCAATCGAGCCCGACAGGTTCGTATGCGATTGATGTGTCGAGTGTTGACAGGGTGCGCTTTTCATTTCGGGCAGCGCCGGCTGTTCCATGCCGCGGGCGTCGCCGTTGTCGAAGACCGAGAGATAGAAGATGTTCTTGTCGGACTTGGAGTCGACGCGCCAGCCGGTGTGCTGCGTCCAGGTCCAGTCGAAGCCGCCCTCGCACTTGGAGCCTTCGCACTTGAGCGGCTTGCCGTTCTTGTCGATCGGCGTGAGAAGCTTGTCCTGGAACTCCTTCTTCCAGCCTTCATGCGAGCCGACGATCCACTTCACCTGCTTGTCGCGGCCGATCTTGACGACGGCGGACTGGTGGCGGGAGGAGAGGATGATCGAGTCGTCGTCGGGGTCGTGGTCGACTGAGTTGACGTGGGCCCAGTTGCGGCCCGGACCGACGCCCGCGATGTCGCCGAACTGATTGTTCGTATCCATCTTCGCGAGTTCTTCGGCGGAGAGCGTCTTGCCGGCCTGGCTCGCGTCGATGTTGAGGCACACGGCGCCCTGGTCAATCGCCTTGATGACGTTGTCGCGATACGGGTCGAGGATGTCGAAGAGACGGAAGTCGTCGACGGCGCAGCCGTTCTGGTCGACCTCAAGGATCACGTCGCGGACCGTGTGGACGCGCTTGCCGTCGGGACGGACGTGGTCGGCCGAGGCGACGCGCACGAGGTAGTTGCCGTTCTGCATCGGGTCCATGGCGTGCGAGAAGTCCGCGTAGCCGGCGGGCAGGCGGCGGTTGAAGACCTCGCGGCCCATCAGGTCGTACTTGGCGTAGCGCTGGCCGTAGCCGAAGGTGAGGAAGCCGTCGTCGGCCTGATGGAAGCCCATCATGATGCCGGACTTGTAGATGTTCTCAGGATCGTAGATCGGCGAGACGAACATGTACCAGCGGACGTCGCCCGCCGTGTCGATCACGGCGTTCTGCGGATAGTAGACCCACTCGAGGGCGCCGCCCATCGGATTGTTCCATGTCGTGCGTGCGACGTTGCCGCCCGAAGGCAGGAAGTTGTTGATGAAGTAGAGGCGGTCCTTGAATTCGGGCGCAACCTTCTTCACTTCGGTTTCGAACATGGCGTGGTGCTGGGCGGCCGTGCCGTTCGTCTCAGTGTGGATCCCGGGCGCGTAGATGCGGTAGACCTCGTTTTCGACGCGGGTTTCCTTCGTGCCGTCGACGAGCGTGTAAGACACCTCGACCGTGTTGTTGTAGTCGGGATAGAGGCCGAAGACCGGGATGCCCGCATGGGTGCGCAGCTGAACATCGCTCACGTTGTACTTGATTTCGGCGCCGCCGTGCTTGGGAACGATGCGGACCGCGGCATCCTTGAGCTGGTAGCCGCCGTTGCGGATGACGGCCGTGAGCGGCGCGATGCCGTACGGGTTGAGATTGACGGCGCCGATCTTGCCGGTCGTCGGATAGCCGACGTGAGGACCGGAGGCGCCGCCGATGGCCATGGCGGGCGTGGAGACGATCATCATGCCGGCAAGTGCGCAGGCGGTTGCGAGAGCGGATTTCTGGAAGGTCATTTTTTCTTTCCTTTGCGGTCTATGCAACAATGGGAGAACAGGCGCGGGCGCGCCCCCTGCGTTGCTTGGGTCAACGCAAAAAGTCTATCCATGCGCCTTCAATCCAACCATTCCTGTTTGCCGCAGGCAATTTGCGCAACATGACCAATCCGTTTTCCGAATATTCGCAATTCGACGCGCTGACCGTTTCGGATCTCATCTTCTTCGTCTCGCTCTTCGAATCCCGCTCGCTCAGCAACACCGCGGCCGAAGGCGGACTGAGCCTTTCGACCGCCTCGCGCACGCTCAGAAAGCGCGAAACCTTCGGCGACCCGCTCTTTCTGCGCTCCTCGCCCGACTTCGTGCCGACCTCGCGCGCGACGGAGCTCTATCCGAAGGTGGCGATGCTCCTCGAAAACCTCCGCCGCCTCGAGCGTCCCGCATGCTTCGATCCCGCCACGCTCACGCGCACCTTCAGGATCGGCGTCGTCGACAATGCCGTCTGCGCCGTGATGAGCGGCGTCGTCAAGGCGTTCTTCGAGGCAGCGCCCCGGGCGTCCCTCTCCTTCAGGCAAATCACCGACAGCCTCTTTGACGACCTCGCCGACGGCACTCTCGACTGCGCGGTTTACCCCGAGACACACTCGACTCCCTCTGGCATTCAGGACCTGCTCCTCTATCCGATCAGCTACGCGCTCTGCGTTCGCAAGGGACATCCGCTGGTCGAGGCCTCCCGCGAAAAGGGGGCGAGGTCACGCTCGACATGCTCCGCCACTGGCGCAAGATCTCGGTCACGAACCGCGGCCAGAACCGGCTTGAGGTGTACTGCATGGACGAGACGACCGTGCTCGGCGAGGCGCTTCAGGAAACCGCCGTCACGGTCCCGTACTTCCTCGCCGTCCCCTCGCTTCTCAACGCCACGGACTTCACGGCCGTCATGCCCATGCAAACGGCAAGACTCTTCGAGGAACGGGACGGCATCGTCGCCATTCCCATTCATCCCGATCCCGAAAGCGGCCGCGGCAGGGACGCCTTCAACACCCGACTCATCTGGCACGAACGCGTCGCCGACGAACCCGCCCTGCAGTGGCTGCGCGGACTCTTCGCGTCCACGCCCACTGGGAGGATCCGAAGGCGAAGACCGGCGCATAAAAAGCACGCTTCGCCTCAGGACGAAAACCAGAACGCCAGCCAGGAACAAGGACAAAAACGAAGCCGCCCCGATTCAACGCGAACCGGGGCGGCTTCCGTTCTTTCAGGCGCAGGCGCCTCAGACCGGACAGGACTTTGAGGTCCTCGACGTGAGGCACGAGCCAGGTGGGCTCGCGCTTCTCTCTTGGCACGGATGTCGTCCTCATGCTCGAGCGTAAGCGAGACCGCGTCGAGGCCTTCGAGGAGGCACTTGCGGCGGAAAGGATCGAGCGTGAAGCGCCAGGTCCTCTCGCCCGCTGTGCAGGTCATCGTGACGAGATCGACCGTCACCTTCATGCCGGGATCGGGCCTCGAGGATCCTGAAGAGCTCGTCGACCTCCTCCTCGGCGAGCTTCACCAGCACGAGCCCCGTTGCCGAGCGCATTGTTGCTGAAGATGTCGGCGAAGGACGGCGCGATGATGGCGCGGATGCCGAAGTCGAGCAGCGTCCAGGGCGCGTGCTCGCGACTCGAGCCGTTGCCGAAGTTGCGGCGCGCGACGAGGATCGAGGCGCTCCTGTAGGCCGGCTTGTTGAGCACGAAGTCGGGATTCTCGATCGTCTCGGCGTCGTCAAGATAGCGGCGCTCGTGAAAGAGATGCACGCCGAAGCCCTTGCGGTCGACCGCAAGCAGGAACTGCTTCGGGATGATCTGGTCGGTGTCGACGTTGGCGGCGTCGAGCGGAGCGGCAACGCCCGTCAGAGTCGTGAACTTGTCCATTTCTGCATGCCTCCTCAAATGTAATCGCGGACGTCGGCGATGTGGCCGGCAACGGCTGCGGCGGCGGCCGATGCGGGGCTCATCAGATGGGTGCGGCTGCCGCGTCCCTGGCGGCCGACGAAGTTACGGTTGGAGGTGGAGGCGACGCGCGCCCCCTCGGCGGCGCGGTCGTCGTTCATGGCAAGGCACATCGAGCAGCCGGGAAGCCTCCATTCGAACCCTGCCTCGATGAAGATCCGGTCGAGTCCCTCGGCCTCGGCGCGGCGCGCACGGCCATGGAGCCTCGGCACGGCCAGGGCGCGAACGCCGTCGGCAACCCTGCGGTCCTTCAGTACTCTGGCCGCCTCGCGGAAGTCCTCGAGACGTCCGTTCGTGCACGAGCCGATAAAGACCGTGTCCACCTTTGCGTCGGTGACGGGCGCGCCAGGCTCGACGCCGATGTAGGCGAGCGCGGCTTCGGCGCCCGCACGCTCGACGGGATCGGCCATTTCGGCGGGAACGGGCACCCTGCCCGTCACGGGCATGGCCTGTCCCGGATTCGTGCCCCAGGTCACGTGCGGCTCGAGGCTCGAGCAGTCGATGTGAACCTCCTTGTCGAAGACGGCGTCGTCGTCCGAGCGCAGCGTGCGCCAGTATTCGACGGCGGCGTCCCAGGCCTCGCCCTTCGGAGCGAAGGGACGGCCCTTCAGATAAGCGAACGTCGTCTCGTCGGGAGCGATCATGCCCACCTTGGCGCCCACCTCGATGGCCATGTTGGAGAGTGTCATGCGTCCTTCCATCGAGAGCGCCTCGACGCCCGTACCCGCAAATTCGATCGCATAGCCCGTGCCACCCGCGGTCGTGATCCTTGCGGCGATCGCGAGGATCAGGTCCTTGGCATAGACGCCTTTCGGGAGAACGCCGTCACAGACAATGCGCATCGTCTTGAAAGCGCTGCTGCTTGAGGGTCTGGGTCGCCATCACGTGCTCGACCTCGGACGTGCCGATGCCGAACGCGAGTGCCCCGAAGGCGCCGTGCGTGGCCGTGTGGCTGTCGCCGCACACGAGCGTAGTGCCCGGCAGCGTGAAGCCCGTCTGCGGACCCACGATGTGCACGATGCCCTGGCCGGGATGGCCCAGGCCGAAGAGCGTCACGCCGAACTCGCGGCAGTTGCGGATCAGGGTCGTCACCTGCTCGCGCGCCATAGGACTGCAGACGTCAAGCGTCGCCTTCTGCGTCGAGATGTCGTGGTCCATCGTCGCGAGCATCAGGTCGGGACGGCGTAGCTTCCTACCCGCCTCCCTCAGGCCCGAGAAGGCCTGCGGAGAGGTGACCTCATGGAGCAGATGGCGGTCGATGTAGAGGAGCGGCAGTTCGCCCGACAGCTCGTTGACGACGTGGGCGTCGTAGACCTTTTCGTAGAGCGTCCTTCCCATGATCAGGCCTCCTCGACGGCGCGGGCGACGGCGTCGCCCATGGCGGCGGTGCCGACGACCGTGGCGCCCGGCATGGCCGAGGCCAGGTCGCCCGTGATGACGCCGGACTTCAGGACCTTCGCGACGGCGGCCTCGATGCAGGCGGCGGCCTCGGATTCGCCGAGGGAATGGCGCAGCATCATGGCGGCCGAGAGGATCTGGGCGATCGGATTGGCGATGCCCTTGCCCGCGATGTCGGGCGCGGAGCCGCCCGCGGGCTCGTAGAGGCCGAAGCCCGAGCCGCCGAGCGAGGCCGACGGGAGCATGCCCATCGAGCCCCGTCACCATGGCGCATTCGTCGGAGAGGATGTCGCCGAACATGTTGGAGCAGAGCACGACGTCGAACTGCGAGGGCGCCTTGAGGAGCTGCATCGTGGCGTTGTCGACGTACATGTGCTCGAGAGTCACGTCGGGATTGTCGGCCGCGACCTCCTCGACGGTCTCACGCCAGAGGCGGGACGTGGCGAGACGTTGGCCTTGTCGACGGACGTCACGCGGCCGCGGCGGTGGCGGGCGATCTCGAAGGCGAGCTTCGCGATGCGCCTCACTTCGGCGCGGGTGTAGGTTTCAGTGTCAAACGCACGTTCGGCCTCGCCCTCGCCTTCACGCCCCTTCGGACGACCGAAGTAGATGCCGCCCGTGAGCTCGCGCACACAGACCATGTCGAAGCCTTTTTCGGCGATGTCGCGGCGCAGGGGCGAGAGGCCCTCAAGACCTTCGTAGAAGCGGGCCGGACGCAGGTTGCAGAAGAGTTCGTAGCGCTTTCTCAGGGGGAGCAGCGCGCCCACTTCGGGGCGGGACTCGTGCGGGAGCGCGTCCCACTTCGGGCCGCCCACGGAGCCGAACAGAATGGCGTCGGCCCTGTCGCAGGCCTCGACGGTTTCGTCGGGCAGCGGCCTGCCGCAGGCGTCGATGGCGGCGCCGCCGACCAGGCGCTCGTCGCGGGTGACCGTGAAGCCGAATTTCTTCGCCGCTGCGTCCATGACCTTCAGCGCCTCGGCCATGACTTCGGGGCCGATGCCGTCGCCGGCGAGGACGGCGACGTGATGCGTGCGTGTCTGCATGATGCTTGTCTCTTTTGATGCTGTCGTTGAGTTTTGGGGTTGACCTTGATGCCGATGAATCAGGGCAGGTGCTGCGGCACGTCCGCGTCCTTTCATGGCGGCGCGTCTCGCGGATGCGGTTCGCGCGGTCGATGTTGTTGCTGGCGTGGATCAGGGCGAGCGCAGCGGCCTCGAGAATGTCGACCGACATGCCGATGCCGTGGAAGATGCGGCCCCTCGTGCCTCACGTTGACGTCGACCTGGCCGAGTGCGTCCATGCCTGCGCCGTTGGCGGATATCGTGAAGCTCGTGAGTTCGCAGCGGATGCCGGTGAGGCGCGCGATGCAGTTGTAGACCGCGTCGACGGGACCGTTGCCGATCGAGGAGTCGCTGCGGGTGCGCTTGCCGACGCGCAGGCGAACGGAGGCGGTCGGGATCGAGTGCGAGCCGCCCGTCATCACGCTCAGGGCATCGAGCTCCGAACGTGTTCTCCTCCTCTTCGAGCGTGGAGCAGAAGAGGAGCGCCTCGAGGTCGTAGTCAAAGACCTGGCCCTTCTTGTCGGCAAGCTTCAGGAAGCGCGCGTAGATTTCGTTCAGATCGAATTCATCGTCCTTGTAGCCCATGTTGGCGAGCGAGGCGCGGATCATGTGGCGACCCGAGCGCGCCGTCATGCGCATCGTGTTGCCCGTGAAGCCCACGCTCTCGGGCGTGAGGATCTCGTAGGTCTCGCGGTTCTTGAGGACGCCGTCCTGATGAATGCCCGACGAGTGCGCGAAGGCATTGGAGCCCACGATCGCCTTGTGCGCGGGCACGGGCTCGCTGCAGATCTTGGAGACGAGGCCCGAGGTGCGGGCGATCTGCTTCGGGTTGATGCCCGTGTAGAGGCCGCCGAGCGACTTCTCGCGCAGCTTGATCGCCATGGCGACCTCCTCGAGCGAGCAGTTGCCCGCACGCTCGCCGAGGCCGTTCATGCAGCACTCGATCTGGCGCGCGCCGTGCTGCACGGCGGTGATCGAGTTGGCCGTGGCCATGCCGAGGTCGTTGTGGCAGTGCACCGAAATGACCGCCCTGTCGATGTTGGGCACGCGGTTGAAAAAGCGTCGTGATGATGCCGCCGAACTCCTCGGGCACCGTAGCCCACGGTGTCGGGAATGTTGACGGTCGTGGCGCCCGCATCGATCGCGGCCTCCACCATGCGGCAGAGATGGTCGATCGGCGTGCGGCCCGCGTCCTCGCAGGAAAATTCGACGTCGTCCGTGTAGTTGCGGGCGCGCCTGACGGCCTCGACGCCCATCTCGAGGATCCTGTCGAAGTCCTTGCGCAGCTTGTCCCTCACGTGAATGTCGGACGTGGCGATGAAGGTGTGGATGCGGAACCGCTCGGCCGCCTTGAGCGCCTCGGCGCAGGCGTCGATGTCGCCCGCCACGGCGCGGGAGAGGCCGCAGGGCACCGCACGCTTGAGAACGGAGGCGATGCTGCGCACGCTCTCGAAGTCGCCGCGGGGAGGATACGGGAAAGCCCGTCTCGATCACGTCGACCCCGAGCTGCTCGAGGGGGCGAGTGCGATCTGCATCTTCTCGCGTGCGGAGAGGCTCTGAGGCAGGGCCTGCTCGCCGTCGCGGAGCGTGGTGTCGAAAAGGATGATGCGCTTGGGATCCGTGTAGATCATGAGGTCGGCTCTTTGTCGTTGTGCGTTGAACTGGGTTCGAAGCCCCGGACCGCATCTTCACAATGCGCGTCACGAAGGGCGGCAAGACAACTTTATGTCTTCGCAAAACCGACGTCAATTGCAAAAACCGCAAAAAATCACATGGTTATTACCAAGTCGTTGATTTTAATGAGAAATGAATTTGTGCTTAGGAATTTCACCTAGTTTGATTTTCTGCAAAAAGTGACGCTTTTTTTGCAAGACAGCAAAAAATGCAGGAAGGCATGTTTTTGCAAAAATCCGCCGTCGCGAAAGGCACGGTTCTGAAGGAGAGGAGAGAGAGAGAAGGAAGGAAGGAAGGAAGGAAGGAAGGAAGGAAGGAAGGAAGCGCACCCGAACTTGAACCCGGGGCCCTTGGAGGTCCGGGCGGCGGAATAGGCGGCCAGCAGCGCGTTGATTGAGGGCATCAACGAGCTGCTCGCCGCGAATGGCGACGGGGTCGGGCGAAATGCCCGCCGTCGAGCAGCGCCGGCGAAACGCCGGCGACGAACCTTCGGGTGCGCGTCCGTTGTTTGGATGCTAGCACGGCTCCTGAAAACACGCGTCCCCCTCACGGGCGGGCGGTCAGAGGCGCTCGAGCCTCACGTCGTAGGCTGCGGCGTTGTTGCCTCGGCTCCAGCCCGAGGTGGGCAGGTCGGGGACGAGCACGTTGGCGGCGCCGTGGCGGCAGTCGAGCCTCACACCGCCGTCCTCCCGCTCGCCCGCCTCCGTCGTCTCGGCCCATGCGCCGTGATGGAGCGCGAGCACGCCGGGGCGCACCCTGTCGGTGACGACCGCGGCCGCGCGCACCGAGCCTCTCGGCGTCGAAAGCCTCACGGCGTCGCCCGTCGAGATGCCGAGCCTCGCCGCATCGTCCTCATTGATCCAGCACGGCTCGCACCCGTCCGTGTTGTGCGCCCTGCGCGTCACGGCGTCGAGCTGGCTGTGAAGCCGCCAGGCAGACTTCGGACTCACGAGCCTGTATTCGCCCGGCTTCGAGGGGCTCGCCGAGATAGGCGGGATGTCCGGGACAGTCCTCGAGCCCCGCCTCGGCGACGCGCTTCGACGCGAGCATGATCCTACCCGATTCCGTCGCGAGCGGCGCGCCTTCGGGATCGGCCGCAAAGCGCTCAAGCGCCGTGGGCCCCGGGACGGCCTCGGGAAAGAACACGATGCCCTTCTTCACGAACGCATCCCAGTCGGGAAGCTCAAGCCCCGCCGCAGCCTCGCGGCGCACGGCCTCCTCATAGAGGCGCCTCTGCCAGCCCTGCTCGTCCAACCCTTCCGTGAAGACGCCCTCAAGACCGAGCTTCGCGGCAAGACGCCTGAAGATCTCGTAGTCGGAAAGCACATTTCCCTTGGGCTCGAACACCTGCGAGCTTCTCACGATCCCACGCGCGGCATAGCCGCCGATCCCCGCAATGTCGCTTCTTTCCAGCGGATGCGAGGCGGGAAGCAATATGTCGGCATATTTCGTTGTCGCCGTTTCGAAGACGTCGCAGGCTATGACGGCGTCGGGCCGTCTGAAGCCCGCGGCGAGGCGTCCCGTGTCGGGATGGTGCGCGAAGGGATTGCCGCCCGCCCAGAAGACGAGGCGAATGTCGGGGTATTCGAGCTCGATGCCGCCGCAGCGGATGCGCTTTCCCGGATTCAGGAGCACGTCGGCAACGGCGGCGACGGGAAGCGGCTTCGGGAGCCGCTCGGGATGCGTGACGGGACCGACGGGCGCCACGTTGACGGGAAGGCCCGGAAGGCCCCTGCCCGCCGACGCGCCCGCGCCGCCCGAAGAGTAGTGGTAGCGCGTGCCGATGCCCGTACCTCGTCCGCCGATCTGGCCGAGCGCTGCGGCGAGCGCCCAGACGGCCCAGACCGTCGACTCGCCGTAGCGGGCCCTCTGGGGCCCCAGCCGAGCATGATCATCGTCCGGTGCGCCGCAAGCTCCTCAGCGAAATCCCCTGATCGTCTTCTCGTCGAGCCCGCAGATGCCGGCCGCCCAGGCGGCGTCGCGGACGACGCCGTCAAGACGTCCGTTGAGGCAGGCCTCGAGCGTTTCGAAGCCCGTCGTGCGGGTCTCGAGAAAATGACGGTCGGCCCTGCCCGTCGCCAGAAGCGTGTGCACGAGGCCGAGCGCGAACGCGGCGTCCGTCCCGGGAAGCGGCGCGATCCAGCGCCCGCCCGTGACGTCGAGCGTCTCGGGCTTCACGGGATTGACGGCGACGACCTCGAGTCCCTCCTTCGTTCTCATCGCCTCGAAGACCTTCGCCGTGTCGTGCAGCGTCGTGGTCCAGGCGATGTCGTTCGTGACGACCGGATCCGCACCCCAGAGAATGACGCGCTCGGCATGCTCGAGCACCTCGGCCGCAGGCGGCACGTCGGGGTCTCCGCTTCCTGCGATCACCTTCTGTATGGCGGCGATGGCGGCCGTGGAGTAGGAGTTGAAGGTCTGCACGAATCCGCCCTTGAGCATCAGCAGCCTTCTCAGGAGTCCGATCGGATTGTTGACCTCGCCCGTGTTCTTCCAGCCGTAGGACCGGCCCCAGACGGCCGAGGGTCCGTGGTCCGCATACGTCCTCTCGATCGCGCGGGCGGCAAGCTCGAGCGCCTCCTCCCATTCGACCTCGACGAAGGCCTCCTGCCGCGGCCCTCACGGGTCAGGGCGGGATCGCGTCCCTCGCGGCAGGCCCTGAGATAGCCTTCACGGACCTTCGGAGCGAGAAGGCGTTCGGCGCCATCACGCCCCGCCAGATAGTCGGCCATGCGTTCCGAGGGCCTCATGTCCTCGACGATCGGAACGAGCGCGGGACGGCCGTCCGTCATGCGGACGCGGGCGACACCCCAGTGGGCGGCGACGAGCTTGTCGGTACGGGTCATGATCATTCTCCAGATCGACGCAAAGGCCGGCACGGGTCGAACCCGGACCGGCCTTGCCTTTGCATTTCACTTCAGACTAACGCAATTCTCAGAAGACGGGAAGCACGCCGCCCTGATACTTCTCCTCGATGAACTTCTTCACTTCAGGAGGTGATCGCCTTCTTGAGCTTCTGGAAGGCCTCCTTCTTGTCGTCGCCTTCGCGGATCGCGACGACGTTGCCGAAGGGCGAACTCTTTTCCTCCAGCGCAATGGCGTTCTTCGCCGGGTTGAAGCCCGCTTCGAGCGCGTAATTGGCGTTGATGACGGCGGCCGTCACGTCGTCGAGGGCGCGCGGCAGAAGAGCGGGCTCAAGCTCGACGAACTTCAGCTTCTTCGGGTTCGAGACGATGTCGCCGATGCCGGAGAGGAGCGTCGCGCCGTCCTTGAGCTTTGATGAGGCCCGCGTGCTCGAGCACCTTGAGTGCACGACCCTCGTTCGTCGGGTCGGACGGCACGGCCACCTTGGCGCCTGCCGGAATGTCGGCGAGTCTTTCACCTCTCTTGGAGTGGAGGGGCCATCGGCTCGAGATGCACGGGAGACGAGGATGTGCAGGTTGAGGCCGCGGGACTTGACCATTTCCTCCAGATACGGAATCGTCTGGAAATAGTTGGCGTCAAGTTCGCCCGCATCGAGCGCGAGGTTCGGCTGGATGTAGTCGTTGAATTCCACCACCTCGAGCTTGACGCCTTCCTTCTCAAGCGTCGGCTTGATGAAGTTGACGATGTCGGCGTGCGGCACGGGCGTGACGCCGATGCGAAGCGTCGTGTCGGCGAGGGCGCTGCCGGAAATGCCGGACAGGGCAATGGCGGACACGAGAGCGATGGGTGCGAAAAGTCGGGAGAGATTCATTTGTGTTCTCCGGATGTTGATTGCGGAAAAAGTTTTTTGGGATTGTCGGACGGGGACGTTGTCCGTCCGTTTCGCAGAAACATCAGAGCAGTCCGTGCGGCCGAGGATGCCGCATCAGGCCGAAGAGGATTCGGATGACTGTTCTGGAGAAGGTCGCCTTTGACGAGAACCCCTCGGGTTCGTCTGAAGGCGAGCCCGGACCTGCCGGGCGTTTCCGTTTCGGTCAACTCTCAGAAGACCGTGATTGAACTCTAGCAGAAGCCTTTCGAAGCGTCATGCGAAAGTGGGCAAACCTTGAGGTATTACATTGCGGCCTTGGGGAAAAATGCCTTAGAGGCCCGTCGAGAAGGCCCGCGGGCAGTTCGGCGAAACGGCACCGATCCGTTTCGCGGGCGGCCCGCACGGAGCCCCGCATTCCATACAGCAAAACATCTCCCGCGAAAAGCCCTCGAAAACCCTGCAAATCCATCCCTTCTGCACCGATCATCATGCCTTCTTTTGTATCGACATCTCAATCTTTTGAGCCAAGTCATGTCATTTACACTCAATTGAGCAGATACTTAAAGCACACGTCCGAAATGTTCGGCGCAACTTTCCGACCAAGGAGAATTGAAATGACGACAGTTGACACGATCGCACAGGCGATCAAGGAAAAGAAGGCCTTGGAATTTGCGTACCACGGCTTTGACCGCGTGGTCGTCCCCTATGCCTGCGGCCTTACGCCCACCAACGAAATCAAGATGATCGGCTTCCAGATCGGCGGCGGCAGCAATTCCGGCGTGACCGAAAAACTCCGTTTCTACACTGCGGCCGACATCGCAGGCGTCGCCTTCTCCGACGCAGCCTATCGCGAAGCCACTGAAGAAGACAAGGCCGTCTTCGCACAGCTTTCCAAGATCTACGAACAGATCTGATCTGCAAAAGCAGCCTAATGACTGAAGCCCGGAAGCGCAAGAGCCGTCCGGGCTTTGTGGTTTTCAGGAGTTGCGCCCGCCGGACTGATGCAGGCGGGCAGAGTGCATCAGAACAACCGAGCCACTCCAGAATTGGATAGAAACTCCGCAGTTTTCAGCCCCTCTTTCAAGAGAAAAGAATTCGAGCCCACAAAAAAAAATAACAGCCAAAGCCTGTTACAGGGAAAGGTCAGGGACCCAGGAAGAGCTTGACTCACAGGAAATTTTCCCTGTCACCGGGACCTGCCGTGCAGAGGTGCCGGTGCATGAACACAGGCGAAGGGCTCCTTCGGGAGAACCTGTCCGGCGAAGCAAAACATCTGCGAAGAAAGGCGAATGCCATCCTCAATTCCCAGAGAAGAAAAGGCCGCCCACAGGCGGCCTCTGAAACCGAAGCAACGGACCGTCAGGCCTGCTCCTTCCTGATGCCGATGACTCGTGCGCGGAGCTGTCCGCAGCCGCCCTCGATGTCCTGAGCTGCACTGTCGCGAAGGGTCGCGACGGTACCTCGTCTGCGCAGGATCGTGATGAGGTCCTGCATGGGGCCGACTCGGGCCTCCTGAAGCCCGAGCCCCTCGACGGGATTGACGGCGATGAAGTTCACCATGGCGTAGCGTCCCTCGATGAGATCGGCCAGACGCTCGACCTGCTCGGGCGCGTCGTTGATGCCCGCCATCAGCGTCCACTCGATCTGGGCGGGGTATCCCGTCTCATCGGCGTAGTCGAGCGTTCTCTCGAGGAGGGTCTCGACGGGAATGTCCTTCGAGTTGGTGAGAAGCTTCCTGCGCAGCGCGTTGTCCGTGGTGTGGAGGCTGAGCGCGAGCGCGGGACGCACGGAGAGCGCGGGCAGGCGATCGAAGAGCCTGTGGTCGCCCACGGTCGAGACCACGATGTCCTTGTGCGCGAGTCCGCACACGTTGCCGAAGAACTCCACCGCCTCGCAGACGGCGTCGAGGTTGTGGCTCGGTTCGCCCATGCCCATCAGGACGATCTTCCTGACGTCGCTGCGCACCCGCCTGGCCTCGCAGTACTGCGCGACGATCTCGGCGCTCGAGCTGGCACGAGGCCACCCTTGCCCGTCATGCAGAAGACGCACCCGACGGCGCAGCCCACCTGAGTAGAGACGCACAGTCCCTGCCTGGGCAGCAACACCGACTCGACGCACTCGCCGTCCTCAAGCCCGAGAATGAGCTTGACGGTCTCGGCCTCGGCGCTTCGAACGGGCAGCGCATGCGAGAGGCGGTCAAGACGCTCCCTGATGCCGGGCAGCGCCTCGGCCACGGCCTTCGGAAAGCTCTCGCCCTTTCTGGCCTCCCACGGGGCAAGCCCCGCCCAGGCAAGAAAGATGCGCCGAACGTGCTGGGGCTTCGCGCCCAGCGCCTGCCACTCGGCGGCGAGTTCGCTCAGATGAGGGCCTCGGGCCATGGATGCTCCTTTTATATATTGGATGGTGAACGGAAAGCCGTGATTTTAGCCCATGCGCCCGCCGCCTTCAGCGGATCCGCACGGGTGCGTGCAAAACGGTCGCCTACCCGCATTTGTTACAAAACCACGAAATTCAGTGTGCCGCAGTCACGTGCAACACCGTATACCGTGTTTATGGTATTTTCAATCCGCACCCTTGCAAACCCGAAACTTCCTGTACAATTCAAGTCTCTCGAGAACGACATGCTCTTGAGAAAACAAAAAGACTGGTGGGAATAGCTCAGTTGGTAGAGTCCCGGATTGTGATTCCGGTTGTCGTGGGTTCGAGTCCCATTTCCCACCCCAGATTCTTGAGTCCCTGCAGATGCAAGTCTGCAGGGACTTTTCTTTTGTCCGCTTTCTCCTCCCTTCCGCCTTTGCATCCCGCTTCCAGGGACTTCCTCCTCGTGCTGCGGCGAAACCGCGCCCCTCAACGCTTTCCCCGATTTCAGCCTCATCCGCCCTGTGCTATTGTTCGTGATCTCCGCAAAAGCCGTCCGAAAAGAGGCCGGCTGCGGTCAGGCGCGCGATCGAGAGGACGCGCGCGCAGACAGACACTCAATCACAGCACACTATGAAAAGCTTCACTCTCAAGGAGCGCTGCCTCATCGGCCTCACGCTCTTCTCGATGTTCTTCGGCGCGGGCAATCTGATCTTCCCGCCGTTCCTCGGCGCCCTTGCAGGCGACGCAACCCTGCCCCGCCATGTCGGGCTTTGCCGTCACGGCCGTGCTCTTCCCGATTCTCGGCGTGGCCGCCGTCGCGCGCTCGGGCGGCCTCACGGCGCTCGGCAACCGCGTCCACCCGGCCTTCGCCTTCCTCTTCACGCTTCTGATCTACCTCTCGATCGGTCCCTGCCTCGCCATTCCCCGTACGGCGGGCACGTCCTTCGAGATGGCGATTGCGCCACTCTTCGCAGGTGAAGGCGCGCTCTCGGGCACCATCATGGGCTTCGAGGCCCATGCCGTCGCCCAGGCCGCCTACTCCGTCTTCTTCTTCCTGCTCGCCTTCACGATCGCACTCAACCCCGAAAAGCTCACGCAGCGCCTCGGCAAGATCCTCTCGCCCACGCTGCTCACGCTCATCGCGGTGCTCTTCATCGCCGCCATCGTGCATCCGCTCGGCGAGTACGGCGCCGTGCGCGCCCCCTATGACGCGGCGCCGTTCGTCCGCGGCTTCATCGAGGGCTATCAGACGATGGACACGCTCGCGGCCCTCAACTTCGGCCTCATCATCGCGATGAACATCCGCGCGCTCGGCGTCACGAAGGACTCGGGCGTTGTCCGCGAAACGATCTTCGCGGGCTTCGTCGCGGGCTTTCTGCTCATCACGGTCTATGCCGCGCTTGCGCACATCGGCGCCGAAGCGGGCGGTGCGGGCCTTACGGGCGAAAAACGGCGCCCAGACCCTCACGGGCGTCGTGATCCAGCAGTTCGGCCACGCCGGCCTCTTCATCCTCGGCGCGATCTTCTTCATCGCCTGCCTCAACACCTGCGTGGGCCTGCTCTCCTGCTGCTCGAACTACTTCCGCGACACGTTCCCGGTTCTCGGCTACCGCGGCTGGCTCACGGTCTTCGCCGTGACGAGCACGATCATCGCCAACGCCGGCCTCACCGCGATCCTGAAGTTCTCGGTCCCCGTCCTCGTCGCGATCTATCCGCTTGCGCTCGTGCTCATCATCCTCGCCTTCCTGCACCCGTTCATCGAAAAGCACCGCTTCGCCTACCCGATGACGATGCTCTTCACGGGCGCCGCCGCCATCACGGCGGGCTTCGGCCAGGCAGGCTTCAAGCTGCCGGTCCTCGCCGACTTCTTCGCCGCCATGCCGTTCGCGGCCGAAGGCCTTGACTGGATGCTTCCGCCGCCGTCGGCCTCGTCGTCGGCATCGCACTGAGCCTCGTGACGCCGAAGAAGGCCGCCTGACGGCCTCCCCTCTGAAGTCACTCAAAATCAGAGCGCCTTCGCGAATTCCATGGATTCCGAAGGCGCCTTTCATTTGACCGTTCACTTCACGGAACACCCTCAGGCGCAACACTGCGGCATCCTCGTGACGCCTGACGCGCGGGGATTCTTCGGTGCAGCCGGCCTGGCCTTCTGCCGAACGCAGGTGCCCGAAGAACGACCGCCGGCCTTCGCCAGGCACCTCGAAGCAAGTTCTAACGCCTGGCGGCACGCAACATCGACGATCGTGGTGCCCGCAAGAGAGCAGAGCCGCTCGAGGAGTTCAGGCAGTCGCGAACCATGACCGTACTCGGGATCCACGCCTCCAAGCGTGCGCCACAGAGCGGTTCCCAAGAACGGGAAAAGCTGCTCGAACACGCCCGCCTTGTTCTTGCCGTAACCGGGCATGTGCTTCTTCAGGCGCTTGAGCACGGCCTCGGGATGAGCAACACGTTCCAGAAACTCCATCGTCATCCGGACGCTTCTGTCCGGAGCCACCTGCTTCCCCTGCACCTGCCGCTTCGCAACGTACCACCCCTGCGCCAGAGGAAGATCATCCTGAAAATCATCGAAGTGAAGAAGCAGCCAGTACTCGAAGCACGGCTTCGTGGCCGCAAGATGTATGCAGGGATGCTGCTTCACAAGCTCGAACGCCTCGTGAAAGCCTTCATGGCGGTCGCGATCAAAGACCAGCCAGCACTCGGGAGAGGCGGCGGACGCCTTCTCGAAACGCCGGGCACTTGCCGGCATATCCACTCGATCGCCCGTGCGGGATTCTTCACGGGACAGACGGAGATGACCGCCTTTTTTCCGGAAAGGCCGATCAGCCTGCAGAAGTCCTGCAAATAGAGCACCTCAGTCTCGCCTTCGCAGAAGACAGCATGGATCCTGCCGGGCCCCGGAACCCGGTCATGCGGGAGATTTGACATCGTCATGAGAATCTCCTTCAGGCAGTCGCAAATGACCGGCTCACGCCTGATCGTACTCGAGCGCAGCGAAAAAGCCCCTCTCCCCCCGAAGCACTCTTTTTGTGACGAATGTTCACGCGGCGCATCCGCCGTCCGAAAAAGGCCCGCCTCGAAACCGAAGCGGGCCCTTCTTCCCCTTCGAGACCTTTGTCAGAGCAGCGTCTTGAGCTTCTCGACGACCTCCACGTCGGCAGGCAGCCAGTCGACGCTGTCGAGCTCGTCGGGCGAGAGCCACTTCGCCGCCTCATGTTCGACGAGACAGATCTCTCCCTTCACGATGGACGAAAGGAAGCAGTGCATCGTGAGGTGAAACTTCGATAGTCGCACTCGACCGTCGTCACGAGGGTCTTGGGTGCAATCGTCACCTTGAGCTCCTCCTCGATCTCGCGCACGATGGCGGCCTCGGGCGTTTCGCCGGGCTCCGTCTTGCCGCCGGGAAACTCCCACCCGTCCTTGAAGTCGCCGTACCCGCGCTGGGTGGCGAGAATCCTGCCTTCATGCTCGATGATGGCCGCGACCACTTCGATCGTCTTCATTCGCCTCCTTGCTGTTTTGAATTGAGCTTTTTGTCGGCTTCGTGCCGCCGTGCCGCGCGCCTTCGGATTCTAATCCTCGGCCATCGTCACGTAGGCGTAGATGTCGGAACGCACGGGCACGTCGAGTCTGTAATCGATCTCGAAGGCGCGGTCGCCCGTTGCGGGAAGCGTCACGGGCACGGGCTCGCCCTGCGCCTCAACCTCCCCGAGGAAGTAGAAGGCCTTCGCCTCACCCTTGTCCTCCTTGTTGCGGCGCACGAAGAGAAGGATCCTGTTGTCCTTGTCCTCGGGCGTGCGCTTATAGATGTGGTCCGCGTCGGCCGACGTTGTCCTGCGCTTCGTCTTCGAGAGCGCCACGATGTGCGACGGCGAGACGAAGCGGTCCTCGTAAGCGATCGCGCCTTCGGCCTTGTGGTAGTTGACGAAGACGGGCATCGTCTTCGTCGTCTTCGTAGAAGTACCCGCCGATGTTCTGGGCGTTCATGTTGGTCGGCCAGTTGAGCAGCCTGCAGACGTCCTCGTACGTATATTTTTTTCGTAGAGAACGAGGTCGGTGCCCGCGTAGCGCTTCGAGAACCTGGCCTCGTAGCGCGAGACCATGAAGCTCGCGAGCTCCGCGAGCATCGTGCGGGAACTCCGCGCTTCGGCCGAGCTCCTCGCGAAGTTCCGTGGCCATGCGCCATCCGAGCGCGGCGTCGTACTCGACAAAGACCATCCCGGCGCGCTGCTTCGCCTCGTCGGCGGTCTTCACGAAGCGGTTCGAAAGAAAGCCGAAGACGCTTGAGAGATGCGCAGCCGAGGGCTCGATCCCATAGCGGGCGAGTCCCTCGCGAAGTCCCGTCTCAAGGTCCGGTCTACCCGCGAGCAGGTCCCTGATGATGACAATCGCCTCGGAAACGCCTGCCCGCGCCCGCCTTCACGGACAGGAAGGCGAGGCATGCCCTGCGGCGCGCGTCGAGAGCCTAGTCGTGAAGGGACTTCTCGTACTTTTCGAGAAAGGCGTAGTAGGAGCCGAACTTCTCGAAGAACGACGGCATCGATCGAGCCGAACCTGTCGAAGTCGAGAAGCCCCGGAATGCGGCCGAGCTTGGCCTTGAGCTGCTCGTAACTCGTACGGATGAGCTTCGTGTCGCTCACGCTCGCGCGGTCGATCGACTCGTAGATGCGCTTGCGCACGATCGGATCGAAGTGCACGCTCGAGGCTCCCGGAATCTGCCTCAGATCGACGGCGAGCGCGCGGCGCATGTTGTCCTTTGTTGTACGAGCGGTCGTCGGCGAGCGCCACCGGAATCAGAAAGTTCGACTGGTAGTTCCCGATGAAGTCGAGAATGACCACGAATTCCTTGTCAGGTGCCTTGCGAAGGCCTCGGCCGAGCTGCTGCACGAAGACGATCGCGCTCTGCGTCGGACGCAGCATGATGACCTGGTTGACTTCGGGAATGTCGACGCCCTCGGCGAAGATGTCGACCGTGAAGATGTAGTCGAGCCTGTTGTCGCCCACGCCGTACGAGAGGCGGTAGATCGCCTCCTCGCGCAGGCTCTGCTCATCCTCGCCCGTGAGCGCGACCGTCATGAGGCCGCGTTCATTGAAGAGCCTCGAAAGTTCGGCGCACTCTTCCTTCCTCGAGCAAAGACGAGGCCCTTGACGCGCGGACCGCTCCAGCCGAAGTACTGCGCGCGGTCGAGAATGTTCGAGACGCGCCTCGGCCGTCAGCAGCCTGAAGTCGGAGAGGTCCTCGAGCATCATGCCGCCCACCGTGACGTCCTTCACGCCGAAATAGTGGAACGGACAGAGAAGGTCCTCCTCAAGCGCCGTGCTCAGGCGGATCTCGTAGGCGATGTTGTGGTCGAAGAGTGCGTAGATGTCCGCGCCGTCGGGCCTGTCGGGACTTGCCGTCATGCCGAACCAGAGCTTCGGCTCGAAGTGCGCCATGATCTTCTTGTAGCTTCGGCCGCTGCGCGGTGCACCTCGTCGATGATGATCACGTCGAACGCCTTTCGGATCCAACGCGCCGAGCACGCGTTCTCGCGCAAGCGTCTGCATGGTCGCGAAGACGCAGTCCGCACCCGCCTCGTTCTGCCCGCCGCCGAGAAGCCCGTAGGTGAGTTCGTCCTCACCCAGGACTCGCCTGAAGCTTGCCATCGCCTGCCTCGCGATCTGCTCGCGGTGCACGACGAAGAGCATCCTGCGGGGCTTGAGCTCACGCACGGCGAAGGCCGCGGCATAGGTCTTGCCCGTGCCCGTGGCGGAAATGAGCAGCGCGCGGCGCTCGCCCGAACCCGCGATCCTGAGAAGATTCTCGACGAAGGCGCGCTGCATCGAGTTGGGCTCGGGACGCACGGGCGAAACGGGAAGCGGCAGGCGCCTCATCACCTCGGTCTGGGCCGCCATGTGCGCCCTGCGCTCGGCCTCGTAGGCGTCGATCACCTCATGGAGGGACGGCTGAGCGGATGGTCCCAGAGCGCCCTGAATTCGGCCTGAAGCGCCCTTTGCAAAGGCACCCGTCTGCTTCGAGACGAGCCTTGCGTTCCACTCGCGGTTCGTCGCGAGCGCCGTGCCCGTCAGGTTCGAGCTTCCGATCAGGAAGCGG
>VOFC01002603.1_pt1 | contig 26269 bp, 57 predicted proteins | sample 5384161 | NCBI WGS metagenome assembly VOFC01 (sample SAMN12384722, study PRJNA508395) | human gut metagenome | isolation source: healthy gut B | host: Homo sapiens | reverse complement strand
AATGAGGAAAACTTATATACAGATTATCAAAATCTTTTAAAGCATAGCTAAAATAGATTTTTTTTGCATCAGGCGAATTGCAAACAGATAGCGTAATTTCAATAATTGAAGGAAACCAAAATATACAAAAACTTCAAGAAAAGAGAAGATACACATATTGTAAACACAGAAGATACTGAAAAAAGAAGGAAGTACAAATTCAAACTATACAAGATGTAAAAAGATGTAACACAAGGAAAGCTAGTAATTGGGCTAGATATAGACTATTATAAGAAAAGATTCAAGATATGCAATGTGTATATATAACGTAATTTTTAGGTGAAAGTGCAACATCAAAGATGTTCCAAAAATGTTAGAGAAAAAGCAAGGATTGGCATATTCAGCAAGATCAACATATGTAAGACAAAAACAACATTTTCATAAGAGCAGGAATAGAAATTAAAAACTATTCAAAAGCACTTGAAATAATAAAAGAACAGTTAGAAGATATGAAAAATGGAAAATTTTCAGATGAAGAAATTGATAATGCAAAAAATACATGACGTCAGGAATAAAAACAGTTCAAGATGAACAAGATTCTGAAATAACATACTACATGGGTCAAGAACTATCTAAAACACTATTAACATTTGAGGAATATATGGATAAAATTAATTCAGTTACAAGAGAAGAAATATTAGAAATAGCAAAAAACATACACATAAATACAATATACTTCTTAATGAATGAAAATAACTAAAAGAAAGGGTGTAAAAAATCATATGCAAATTATAGAAAATTCAAAAGTAAAAGAAAAGCTATATGTTGAAAAAGCTTGAAAAATGGCTTAACAGTTATGATAATGCCAAAGAAAAATATACAAAAAAAAATATATGATATGGGCTACAAACTTTGGTTCAATAGATAATAAATTTATAGCACCAAATGATAAAGAAGAAACAAACATTCAGATGGTGTGGCACATTTTTGGAACACAAAATGTTTGAACAACAAAATGGAACAAACAGCTTAGATACATTAACAGCACTTGGAGTAAATGCAAATGCATATACAACAACAGACCATACATGCTATCTATTTGAATGTACAGATAACTTTTATCCAGCAATGGACGAACTTATGGATTATGTACAAAACCCATATTTCACAGACCAAAACGTTGAAAAAGAAAAAGGAATTATTGGGCAAGAAATTCAAATGTATGATGATTACCCAAGATTGGGCAGTATATATGAATGCAATGAAATGCATGTATAAGAATAACCCAATTATAATAGATATTGCAGGTTCAATAGAATCAATAAGCAAAATAGATAAAGAAGTTTTATACAAATGTTACAATACATTTTTATCATCCATCAAATATGGTAATGTGCTTTGCAGGCGAATTTGAGCCAGAAGCATTAATAAAGGAAGTAAAAACGTTTAAAACCTATAGAAAAGCATGGAGAAATAAAAAGAATATATCCAGAAGAACCAGAGCAAATTGTAAAAGAAAGAAAATACACAAAACATGGAAGTTAGTATGCCAATATTTGTAATAGGCATAAAGATGTAATCGACAACAAAAATTGCAAAGCAGCAACATTGTAAAAAACATATAGCAATTGAAATACTATTAAATATGCTAATTGGAAAAAGTTCAAAACTATATAAAGAACTTTATGAAGCAGAACTAATTACAGGAGAGCCATATTTAGATTATGAATTTTCAAAAACAATATGCACATGTTTCAATAACTTTCTGGGCAGTCAAATGATCCTAAAAAAGTTTTAGAAAAATTTGAAGCGGAAATTAAGCAAATGAAGGAAAACGATATAGATTTAGCACATTTCAAAGAGTAAAAAACATGATATACGGTAACTATGTAAAAGAATATGATGATGTAGCTGAAATCTGCAGAATGTTTTGTAAGGGGACTATATGAAAGGTATAAACAGTTTTGAATATATAGAAGAATATGAGCAAAATAACACCAGAATACACAAAAACAAGTGCTAGAAGAAGTTTTCAAAGAGGAAAGACAGTGTTATCAATAGTAGAGAAATAAACCAAAAGGCAAGCTTTAAAACTTGCCTTTAATTTATTTTATTCTTCATGTGAAGCCATTTGCTTCCTCATTCGCATTTCGGCCTCTTTTTAGCAATATCTTCACGCTTATCATAAAAGCTTTTTGCCTTTGCCAATGCCTAGTTCAACCTTTACAAAGTTACCCTTAAAATATAAACTCATAGGTACAAGAGAATACCCCTTTTTTAATTTGACCGTACAAGTTTATTAATTTCATTTTTATTTACTAAAAGCTTTCTATCCCTTAAAGGGTCTTTATTTTGTATATATTTCCAAATTCATATGGACTTATATGCATATTATAGATAAAAAAGCTCGCCATTTCTAATTCCTGCATAACTATCTTTTTAAATTCACCTTCCCATTTCTAATAGACTTAATTTCTGTTCCTGATAATACAATACCGGTTTCTAGTGTATCTATAATAGTATAATTGTGCTTAGCAGTTGGATTTTTTGCAATTAATTTTGACATTTAAATCATTCCTTCTCTTTTCTAGTACAAATAGTGCAAAAAGCATTATGTACTTCTAAATAAATATGAAATATTATATCACATTTATTTAGAAAAGTGAACATTATTCATCATTATGATGATTATTATTAGTTGCTCCATAATACCAAACAAGACCTATTATAACTATAGCAGCTATTGCAACAATAACCCAAACCCACATAGTTGAGGTATTATTTGTAATACCACTTGTAGCAGTTCTTGTAGCTGAGTAGTCTCTAACATTATCGTTTATTTTAGTGTCATTCATTCTTAAAGCATCTTCAACACCATTTTCAGCAGAACCAATACCATTACGTACATCGCTACCCATACGGTTAACGCCATCAACAACAGCATTTGTAACATTAGAAACACCGTTTTTTACATCACCTGTGTTTGCTGAAACAAAACCTGAAAATATGCATAGAACAAAAAAAGAATTACAGATACTAATACAAAACTTTTTTTATGCATGATTTTTACCTCCTATTTTTAGAATTCAATAATATTATTTTAAAATCTAGAAAAAATATGCATAAAAAAATTGCCTTTTCATACATAAAAGGCAAACAAAATTTATTTTAATCTTATTAAAATCGCAATAGCAAACAAAATTAAAACTATACCAACAGCTATAAGAATTATATTAATAATATCAGAAACACTCAAATGAAAATCTTCGCTAGTGCTTGTGGTAGAAGTCTTTGCTGGTGCATTAACATTAAATTGGAAACAGGACTTGTAGTATTATTTGATACCTCGTTTCTTGGAATAGTATCATTTGAAACATTATTTTGTATATTTTCATTTTCTATATTCATATCAATATCAACTGCATAAACAGCTGAAAAGCTTAACATTACTAAGCAAAGTAAAATCAAAAAATAATTTAAAAAACTTCTTCATTTTTATTAAATCAATCCTTTCAAAAATTTACATATATATAATACACAAAAAAGCAAATTTGTCCATACAAAAAAGAAAAAAATAAGAGAATATTTGAAAATAAAAAGGAATATACATTAACCATGGAGGGAAAATGGTTAATGTAAAGGAGAATAATTCTAATGGTATTGTAATAATTTTGAAGGGTACTTTAATTTCTATTATAGCAACAATAGTGCTATTAATGATATTTGCTTAGTGCTTACTTATTCAAATATAAACGAAAACAGTATGCCTACTGTTATTATTGTGGTTACTGCACTTTGTATTTTAGTTGGAAGTCAGATAACTACTTCGAAAATTAAAAGAAATGGAATTATAAATGGAGCTTTGGTTGGTGCTATATATTTAGCTTTATATTTAATTTCAAGTATTATTTCAAAAGACTTTTCATTAAATATTTATTCAATAATTATGATGGCTACAAGTATTCTAATTGGTGGGATTGGAGGAATTATAGGGAGTAAATAAAAAAAAAATAAATTTTCAAAAAGTATTGACATTTTATGAAAAAAGGTATAAATTATTAGCAGTCGATTAATTGGACTGCTAATAAATTTTTTGAAGGAGGAATGGAAAATGATAAAACCATTACAAGACAGAGTAGTTTAAAAATGATAGAAAACGAGGAAACAACAAAAAGTGGAATAATACTTTCAAGTGGAGCAAAAGAAAAACCACAAGTAGCTGAAATAATCGAAGTAGGACCAGGAGGCGAAATGAATAGACGGAAAAACCAGTAAAAATGTATGTAAAAAAGGTGATAAAGTAATAGTAAAAATATGCAGGAACAGAAGTTAAAATTGATGGCGAGGAATACATCATAGTAAAACAAGATGATATTCTAGCAATAGTAGAATAATTTGAAAGGAGATTTTATTATGTCAAAAGAAATTAGATTTGGCGAAGAAGCCAGAAAAAAAAATGCTAGATGGTGTAAACACATTAGCAGATACAGTAAAAAGTTACATTAGGACCAAAAGGAAGAAATGTAGTATTAGACAAAAAGCTTTGGAGCACCTTTAATTACAAATGATGGTGTTACAATAGCAAAAGAAATTGAACTAGACGACCCATATGAAAACATAGGTGCAAGATTAGTAAAAGAAGTTGCAACAAAAACAAATGATGTTGCAGGTGATGGAACTACAACAGCAACAGTTTTAGCCCAAGCTATAATCAAAGAAGGCGTTAGAAACGTTGCAGCAGGTGGAGAAACCAATGGCTATTAAAAGAGGTATAGATAAAGCCGTTGGAGAAGCAGTTGAAGGTTTAAAGAAATTAGTTCAGATATTAATGGAAAAGAAGATATAGCAAGAGTTGCGAGCATTTCAGCAAACAACCAAAAATTGGAAACTTAATTGCAGATGCAATGGAAAAAAGTTTCAAAAGATGGAGTAATAACAATAGAAGAATCTAAAACAGCTACAACAGGTTTAAATGTTGTAGAAGGAATGCAATTTGATAAAGGATATATTTCTCCATACTTTGGTAACAGATACAGATAAAATGGAAGCAGTAATGGAAAACCCATATATATTAATTACAGATAAGAAAATAAGCAACATACAAGAAATATTACCATTACTAGAAGCATTAATGCAACAATCAGGAAAGCTTGTAATAATAGCTGATGATATTGAAGGAGAAGCATTATCAACACTTGTTCTAAACAAACTAAGAGGTGTTTTAAATGTAGTTGCAGTAAAGGCACCAGGCTTTGGAGATAGAAGAAAAGAAATGCTAGAAGATATAGCAATTCTAACAGGAGGAGAGGTAATTACATCAGACTTAGGACTAGAATTAAAAAGAAACAACAGTAGAACAATTAGGTAGAGCAAAACAAGTTAAAATTCAAAAAGAAAATACAATTATAGTAGATGGCGCAGGAGATAAAGAAGCAATAGCATCAAGAGTAAAACAAATAAGAACAGGAATTGAAGAAACAAAGAGCGAGTATGATAAAGAAAAACTACAAGAAAGACTAGCAAAACTTGCAGGAGGAGTAGCTGTAATTGAAGTTGGTGCTGCAACAGAAGTAGAAATGAAAGAGAAAAAACTAAGAATAGAAGATGCTTTATCAGCAACAAAAGCAGCAGTTGAAGAAGGAATTGTTGCAGGTGGAGGAACAGCACTTGTAAATGTAATGCCTAGAGTTCAAAAAATTAGCAGATACATTAGAAGGAGACGAAAAACTAGGTGCAAGAATAGTTCTAAAAGCATTAGAAGAACCAGTAAGACAAATTGCAGTAAATGCAGGTCTAGAAGGAGCTGTAATACTTGAAAAAGTAAAAACATCAGAAAAAGGTATTGGCTTTGATAGTAGCAAAGAAGAATATGTAGACATGAAAAAGGCTGGAATTGTAGATCCAACAAAGGTTACAAGAAGCGCACTTCAAAAATGCTGCAAGTATAGCAGGAATGTTCTTAACAACAGAAAGCGTTGTAACAGATAAAAAAAAAAAAAAGAATGTCATTGTGGAGACCATGGAGCAATGCCACAAGGTATGGAAGGAATGTATTAATGAATAAAACAGGAATTGCTGTATATGGCGGGTCATTTAACCCGCCAACTGTTGCACATATAAACTTAGCAAAACAGGTTTTAGAAGAAATGAACGAAATTGAAAAAGTAATATTTGTACCAGTAAGCACAAAATATAATAAAAAAGGACTAGCCCTGATGAGGTTTAGGCTTAATATGCTAAAAAGCATTTGTAACTCTCAAGAAAACTTAGAAGTTTCTGACTTAGAGCTAAAAAGCGAAAGGCAGTTATATACAATAGAAACACTAAGAATAATAGAGGAACAAAAAACCTGAAAAAGAAATATACTTCCTAATAGGAACAGACAATCTAAAAGAACTAGAAACATGGTACAAGCCAGACGAATTACTAAAAACTTCAAAATTATAGTACTAGATAGAGGCGAGGACAACACAGAAGATATTATAGAAAAAAGTGAGTTCCTAAAAAATATAAATCATCTTTTATAAAGCTAAAAACATGAAAAAATGAATATCAGTTCAACCTATATTCGTGAGCAACTAAAACTAGGAAACAACGTCCAAGACTTGGTTCCAGAAGAAATTAGAGCGGAAGTAGAGAGAATATAAATAACCATCATCCCACATAAAACATATAATATATATATAAAAACAAATGTGGGAGATTTTTATGGAATTGAAGAACAAAAGAATTGTAATTGGAATAACAAGTGCTTTTTACGCAATTGAGAAGGTAATTCCTCAAATAGAAAAATTGATTAATAATGGTGCAGATATAATACCTGTCATGTCTTTTTAACTGCTACAACTTAGATTTTAAAGGGCTTTCAAAACAAATAGAAAATATTACAGGAAAGAAAAATTATACATACAATAGAAGATGCAGAGCCAATTGGGCATAGAATTTCAACAGATATAATGGCAATAATTCCATGTACAGGGAATACCATTGGTAAACTTGCAAATGGAATTATTGATACGCCCGTGTTGGTTTCTGCGAAAACAAATTTAAAGAGTGGAAACAATTTAGTAATTGGAGTTGCAACAAATGATGGGTTGTCAATTGAAGCAGAAAATATAGGAAAACTTTTGAAGCAAAAAAATGTATTTTTTGTACCGTTCAGGCAGGATAACCCAATTACAAAACCAGCTTCCTTACTCTTTAGCTCAGTTTATATTAGAGAAACAATAGAAAGGGCATTCCAAGGAGAACAAATACAGCCAATTTTAATATGAAAAATCTCAATAAATTATAAGAAAACACTTGAAAAGTGTTTTCTTTTTGTTATACAATAGGCACGTAAAATTATAAATTTAAGGAGGAACAAATTATGTCAGTTAAAGTTGGAATCAATGGTTTTGGAAGAATTGGAAAGTTAGTTTTCCAAGCAGCTTTAGAGAAAGGGAGAAGTTGATGTTGTTGCAGTAAATGACCCTTTTATCACAGCAGAATATATGGCATATATGTTAAAATTTGATACAGTACATGGAAAATTCAACGGACAAGTTAGAGGAGAAGGTAATAAATTATATGTTAATGATAAAGTAGTAAATGTATATAATGAAATGGACCCACACAATATTCCTTTTGGGGAGCTGAAGGAGTAGAATATGTTTTAGAATGTTCAGGAGTATTTACAACAATAGAAAAGGCAAACGCACATTTAGAAGCAGGAGCTAAACAAGTTATAATTTCAGCACCTTCTAAAGATGCGCCAATGTTTGTAATGGGTGTTAACCATGATAAATATGACCCAAGCATGACAATTATTTCAAATGCATCTTGCACTACAAACTGTTTAGCACCTTTAGCAAAAATTATAAACGATCATTTTGGAATAAAAGAAGGATTAATGACAACAGTTCATAGTACAACAGCAACACAAAAAACAGTTGATGGCGCATCTAAAAAGATTGGAGAGGTGGTAGAGCAGCTTCAGCAAACATAATACCATCATCTACAAGGAGCTGCAAAAAGCAGTTGGAAAAGTAATTCCAGAATTAAATGGAAAATTAACAGGTATGGCATTTAGAGTACCTACAGTAGATGTATCAGTTGTAGACTTAACATGTAATCTAGAAAAATCTGCAACATATGAAGAAATATGTGCAGCAGTAAAACATGCATCAGAAAACGAACTTAAGGGAATACTAGAATATGTTGATGAAGATGTTGTATCATCAGACTTTATACATGATCCACATACATCAATATTTGATAGCAAAGCTGGTATTCAATTAACAGATAACTTTGTTAAATTAGTTGCTTGGTATGATAATGAATGGGGTTACTCAAACAAACTAGTTGACCTAGCAATATATATTTCAAAAGAAATAAACAAGTTTTGAGGGCGAGCTTTGCTCGTCCAAAAAATGTTTAAAGGGAGGAAGAAACATGAATAAAAAAACAGTTAGAGACATTGATGTTACAGGAAAAAAGGTTCTTGTAAGATGTGATTTCAATGTTCCACTAGATAAGGAAACAGGAAAAAATTACAGATAACAGAAGAATAAGAGCAGCAATACCAACAATTGAGTATTTAATTGACCACAATGCAAAAAGTTATACTATGCTCACACTTAGGAAGACCTAAGGGAGAATTCAATTTGAAATATTCTTTTAAAACCAGTAGCAGAGGAACTTTCTAAACTATTAGGTAAAGAAGTTAAACTAGCAAAAGATGTGATTGGAGAAGATGCTGAAAAACTTACATCTGAAATTAAAGAAGGCGAAGTTGTACTTCTAGAAAATGTAAGATTTCATAAGGAAGAAGAAGAAAACAACCCAGAATTTGTTAAAAAACTGGCTTCATTTGCTGAAATATACGTAAATGATGCTTTTGGAACAGCACACCGTGCACATGCTTCAACAGCAGGAGTTGCAGACTATTTGCCAGCAGTATCTGGTTTTTTAATAGAAAAGGAATTAGAATTTTAGGTAATGCTTTTTTTGATAACCCTGAAAGACCTTTTGTTGCAATACTAGGGGAGCAAAAGTTTCAGATAAAATTGGTGTAATAGAAAACCTATTTAGATAAGGTAGATACATTAATTATAGGTGGAGGAATGGCATATATTCTATAAAAAGCACAAGGACATAGTATAGGAACATCAATATGTGAAGAAGATAAAATAGACTTAGCAAATGATATATTAAATAAAGCTAAGGAAAAGAATGTAGAAATTTTACCAATAGATAAACCATGTTTCAGCAGAATATTCAAAATGAAGCTGAAGATAAATATATAGATAGTGTAGAAATACCAGAAGGATTTATGGGACTAGATATAGACCAAAAACAATTGAACTTTTCAAAAATGCAATTAAAAATGCAAAAACTGTAGTATGGAACGGACCACTTGGTGTAACAGAATTTTCGAAATTTGAAGAAGGAACAAAAAGCTATTGCAGAAGCTTTGGCAGAAACTGAAGCAGTAACTGTAATAGGTGGTGGAGATTCAGCTGCAGCAGTAGAAAAATTTGTCTAGCAGATAAAATGACACACATTTCAACAGGTGGAGGAGCTTCTTTAGAATTTCTAGAAGGAAAAGTTTCACTGGGTATAGCATGTTTAAATAATAAATAATGGAGGGATAAACAGAATGAATAACAGAAAACTAGTTGTAATATTAATGATTATAGTTGCAATACTAATAATTGCACTTGTAGGAGCAATTATATATATTGTTGCAAAAGAAAATAAAAATTCAAATAATACAGTGGTTGTGAATAACAATAAAACAGAAAATACAACACAAAATGAAGCTGATACCAATAATAACATAGATGAACCAGATATTGATGATGAACAAACTAAAGCAATGGCAATAAAAATCATTTAATGCACAATTTGAAACTTACAAAAAAGAAGATAATTCAAGCAACCAAATTAAAGCTTTAATATCATCAATTGAAAACAAACAATGCAACAAGAGAAGATGATCATAAAATAAATTTGAGTACAGATGGAATAACCAAGGTGGATCAACTTTTATCAGATAAAAATATAAAGTGGAATTTTTAACTGATGTTGAAGGATATATCAATGAGGTAATTATAACAGAAAATGGAGCGAATACTGGAACATCACAAACACCAAACCAAACACCAAGTGGTACAAGTGATTTACACGCTGCCATTTTTAATGCTAAGTTTAATAACTATATAGGAAATATTACAGGAAGTAAAATTAATGATTTGTTACGAATTGCAACAGAAAGTGTAACTAATGATCCGAGTCATCCAATAACAATAAATTCAAATACTATAACTGATTTGAGTGAAATTATGCCAACAGAGACATATATGATTACACCAGCATATGACTCCAGCAGGATATATAAACACTCTAAACATTGATAAGATTATGTAAACGGAAGGAGCTTTATATATGAGGAGAAAAGTAATAGCAGGTAACTGGAAAATGAATATAGCTTCCAAATGAAGCAATAGCATTTTTAGATGCTTTTGCTCCACTAGTGGCTAATGCTGAAAAAGTGAAGTCGTTTTATGCGTACCATATACAGACTTGTTTTACGCATTGTTAACTGCTCAGGGAACGAATATTAAAATAGGTGCTCAAAATATGCACTGGGAAGAATCTGGGAGCATATACAGGTGAAGTATCTCCAGAAATGCTAAAATCAATAGGTGTTCAATATGTAATAATAGGACATTCAGAAAGAAGAGCGTATTTTGCAGAGAGACTGATGAAACTGTTAATAAAAATTAAAATCTGCACAAAAGTTGGTTTAAAACCAATTGTATGCGTAGGAGAAAGCTTAAAGAGAGAGAGAACAAGGTATAGCTAAAGAAGTTATACAAAACCAAGTAAAACAAGGCTTGAAAGACTTGACAAATGCCGAAATTGAAAGTACAATAGTTGCTTATGAGCCAATCTGGGCTATTGGAACAGGAAAAAACTGCAACAAAAGAAGATGCAAATGAAACCATAAAATGGATTAGAGAAGAAATTTCAGAAATGTATGGAAATAAAAGCGCTGAAAAAGTAATAATTCAATATGGTGGAAGTGTAAAATCATCAAATGCGAAAAGAACTTTTTGAAATGTCTGATATAGACGGAGGCCTTGTAGGAGGAGCAAGTTTAAAACCAGAAGAATTCGCAAAAATTGTTAATTACAAGGAAGGATAATATATGGATAAAAAAGTAACAATGCTAATGATACTAGATGGGGTAGGAATAAATGAGAGAACAGATGGTAATGCTGTGGCACTAGCCAATACTCCAGTCTTTTAGATAAAAAGGAAATACTAAAAACTAATCCAAACACAATAATAAAAACAAGTGGTTTAGACGTAGGACTACCAGAAGGGCAAATGGGAAATTCTGAAGTAGGACATACTAATATTGGAGCTGGAAGAATTGTTTATCAAGAATTAACAAAAATAACAAAATCAATAGAAGATGGAGATTTTTTCAGTATTCCAGAATTTAATAAGGCAATAGAAAAAAATTGCAAAAAATATAATTCTAAATTGCATATAATGGGATTACTATCAGATGGTGGTGTACACAGCCATATACGCCATTTATATGGCTTATTAGAACTTGCAAAAAGAAAAAGATTTTGAAGATGTATATGTACATTGCTTCTTAGATGGACGTGATACTCCACCAGCATCAGGGGAAGGATATATTGCAGAGCTAGAGAAAAAAATGGAAGAAAAAGGTGTTGGAAAAATTGCAAGTATCCAAGGAAGATTCTATGCAATGGATAGAGATAAAAGATGGGAAAGAGTGCAAAAAGGCATATGATGCATTGGTTAATGGAATTGGAGAAAAGGCTTACATCTGCAACAATTGCAATTGAGGACTCATACCAAAAAGAAATCTTTGATGAATTTGTTGTTCCAACAGTAATTTGTAATGGAGACGATACCCCCAATTGCAACAATAAGCGAAAAACGACTCTGTAATATTCTTTAACTTTAGACCAGATAGAGCAAGAGAAATTACTAGAAGTTTGGTAGATAAGGAATTCACAGGATTTGAAAGAAAATATTTCCCACTATATTATGTATGTTTTTACAAACTATGATGACACAATTGAAAATGTTCCTATAGTATTCAAGAAAGAAGAGATAAAAAATACATTTGGAGAAATTATTTCTAAAAAGGATTAATACAATTAAGAATAGCTGAAACTGAAAAATATGCGCATGTTACATTCTTTTTCAATGGAGGAGAAGAAAAACAATATAATGGAGAAGATAGAATTTTAGTACCATCTCCAAAGGTTGAAACATATGATATGCAACCAGAAATGAGTGCAATAGAAGTAACAGATAAAGTAGTAGAAGCAATAGAAAGTAAAAAATATGATGTAATAATTCTAAACTATGCAAACCCAGATATGGTTGGACATACAGGAAGTTTAGATGCAGCAATAAAGGCAATGGAAACAATAGATACATGTGTTGGTAGATTGTTTATGAAGCAATAAATGATGTCGATGGTGTGCTTTTAATTACAGCAGACCATGGTAATTCAGAACAAATGATAGATTATACTACAGGTGAACCACACACAGCTCATACAACAAACCCAGTACATCTTGTATTAGTTGGAAAAATTCTCAATTAAAGCCAGGAAGATTATCAGACCTAGCACCAACAATGCTTGAAATAATGGGAATAGAAAACCAGCAGAAATGACAGGCGAAAGCCTTATCATAAATAATTAATTAATTTAATAGGAGGAATTTTATGAAGGACTATTTAGCAATTGAAGAAGTTAGAGCCTTAGAAATATTAGACTCCCTAGAGGAAACCCAACAGTACAAGTTGAGGTTGTAACAGAAGATGGTTCAAATGGTGTAGCAATGGTACCATCTGGGAGCATCAACAGGAAGTTTCGAAGAGTTGAACTAAGGGATGGAGACAAATCTAGATACTTAGGAAAAGGTGTAAAAAAGCAGTAGCAAATGTAAATGAAATAATTGCACCAGAACTAGAAGGAATGAACGTATTTGAGCAAGTAGAAATTGATAAAAAACTAATCGAATTAGATGGAACAGAAAACAAAGGTAGATTAGGAGCAAACGCAACACTAGGTGTATCACTTGCAGTTGCAAGAGCAGCAGCAAATGCACTTTGGAATGAGCCTATATAGATACATTGGTGGTACAAATGCAAAAACATTACCAATTCCAATGATGAACATTATGAATGGTGGAAAACATGCTGATTCTACTTTAAGCGTACAAGAATTCATGATTATGCCAGTAGAGCATCAAGCTTTTAAAGAATGCTTACGTATGTGTGCAGAAGTTTACCACAATTTAAAAAGCGTATTAAAAGAAAGAGGACTATCTACTGAATAGGTGACGAAGGTGGATTTGCACCAATGGTAAAAAATGAAGAAGAAGCCCTAGATACAATAGTAGAAGCAATAAAAAAGCAGGATATGAACCAGGTAAAGATATTTGCCTAGCATTAGACTGTGCAGCAACAGAAATGTATGATGAAGCAAAAGAAAATAGGAAAAGATGGAATGTATTATTTCTGGAAAATAGGAGAACTAAAACAGTTGATGAAATGATAGATTTCATGAGTGAAGAAGATGATAGCATATCAAAATTATATGATAGATTTTATTGGTTAAGTTCAGAAGATATCTCAAAAATATTTAATAAAGAAATTTCGAATAAATCATCAACAATGGAAGAATATGAAACTTTATTAAATTCTGAAAAAAGCCAGGAATACTGCGAAATTTTACAAAAAGGACCTTTAAAAATATTTGAAGAACCACAATTTAATATAAGTAAATATTATGGAGCTAATACTAGTAATTCTATAGAACTTGATACATATATTACAAATCCTGAATTCAGGCAATCTGGGTTAGCAAGAATTATTGTATATGAATCTTTGAAAAATCATATTGAAAAACATTTTCAAGATGATAAAAATAGCGAGATATATTTATGTTCAACATTACATAGAGATAATAAATCTTCAAAATATGTTTCAGAGTTTTTTGGATTAAAAGATAGTTTATATGTACAAAGAAGAAGCGGAAGAAACAGAGAGGTTCATATATGTAAAATTTCTAAAGATGAATATAAAGATTATTTAGAAAAAATGCAAGATAAATTAATAGTTCTTTATGGATATAATCCTACAAATAAAAAATTATCGGATAATAGAAAATTAGAAATAATAGAAGAACAACTAAAATATGAAAATAGACAAGTAGAGAACTTAAATGCCACAAGTTATGGTAATTATAGTGGAACTTTAAGTGGAGTTCCAAGAAAAATGGAAAAGATAGAGAATTTACAGGAAATGGCGCGAAAAGTACGTAATCAAATTAATAGAAGTATAAAAGCAAAAATGGGTGGAAGATAAAATAGATACATTATTGAAAAGAGGTAATAAATATATGCATGAAAAAATAACTACATTTGGCCAATTAAGCCAAAGTATAAAGTAACAGAACATGATAAATATGGGATAAGAAAAAAAACTATGTGTTGTTTAAACAAAGACAACACTCTGGGTTTGATATTACAGCTGATATAGGAACTAAAGTTTATCCAATATCATCTGGGATTGTCTTATGTGCTGAATTTGATGGAACAACTACAGAAGGGTTGGATGCATTTAATGATGGATATGGAAATAAAGTAGAAATATTAAATGATGATGGAAGAAGAGTAGTGTATGGTCATTTAAGAGAATTCTATGTGAAAAAAGGAAAGAAAGAGTAACACAACAAACAAAATGCTTTCAAAAAGTAAACGATGAATTTACAGCAGACTATTTATGGAATGAAAAGAAAATAGTTTCTTTCTTAAAAGTTGATAAAGGACTAGCAGAAGAAACAAATGGAGTAAAATTAATGAAAGAAATTCCAAACTTAGCAGAAGAATTACAAGAGGCTAGAGAGAAAAATGTATTTGGAACAAAGATGAGATCAGTAATATATGAAGCAAACGAAGAAGGAATAAAAGCTAGAGTTGCACAACAATTTGAATTTGCAAAAATTATATGTGACGCAGGCTTAGTTCCAATCATAGAACCAGAAGTTGATATTCATGCTCCAGAAAAAGAAAAATGTGAAGAAATACTAAAAGCTGAAGTAAAAGCACAATTAGATAAATGGAACCAAAACGATAAAATCATGTTTAAGTTTACAATACCAACAGTTGCAAATCACTATTTAGATTTATATGACTATGAATGTGTTGTAAGAATAGTAGCTTTATCAGGTGGTTACGACATAGAAGAAGCTGTTACATTGCTTGCACAAAACAATAAAATGATAGCAAGCTTTTCAAGAGCATTATTACAAAACTTAAATGTACACCAAACACAAGAAGAATTTGATGAAAAATTAAATGATGTAATAGTAAAAATATATAATGCATCAATAACTTAAATACCTCAGAGACATGCCAAAAACTTTTACAAATAAGCAAAATTAGTGTATAATGAAACTAATATGAGTTGTATCTCGTATTAGTTTTTTTTCACTAATTAGTGAGAGGAGTATCCTCAAAAAACTTTTGGTTTTACATAAATATAAATTCATCAATAAAAGATTTAGGAGGAAAAGAAAATGGACATTTACAGAATGAATGAGATTTGTTTTATACTTTATGGAGTGATGATTATTTTAATCATCTGGAATTACAAAAAAAGACATCTACTTTATCCTTATTGGTAAACATGTTTTCAGCAATTGGCCTTATTTTCTACCAGTACTTCATTTTGAAAACAGCAGGTAAGTGTTGGAGCAAACTATGTATCAATAATTGCAATACTTGTTGGCTGTGGTGGAATGATGATTTATGTAATTGTGAATACAGTAGTGTACTATATTCTTGCAATTAAAAGAAAAAATGTCCACACTAAGAGCAACTAGCCTTTAGGCTAGTGCTCTTTTTTAAGTGTATTTTAATATAGAGATAGTATAATACCATGTTGGAAAATAATATAAAAATGACATAAAAGCTTAAAAACGACAAAAATGTGCTATAATATTTAACAGCTTTAAAAGTTAGAAAGAGGATGAAAATGAAAGAAGTAATACATGTAGGTAGATGTGGGTTCAACAACAGTTAAAAGTTGTTGTTGTAATGAATGAGAAACAAGAAGTACTTTTATACAACATATAAAAAGACACTTTTCAGACACAAAGAATACAGTATGCAACTGTTTGGAAGAATTAGCAGATACATTTCAAAATTATGACATGACAATTGCATTAACAGGTTCTGGTGCATTATCAGTATCAGAATTTTTAAGTCTACCATTTATTCAAGAAGTTGTTGCTTGTAAAAAGAACAGTTGAAAAGTATATACCACAAACAGATGTAGTAATAGAACTTGGTGGAGAAGATGCAAAAATTATATATTTTGGTAGATCAATTGAACAAAGAATGAACGGAACATGTGCAGGTGGAACAGGTGCTTTCTTAGATCAAATGGCGACATTACTTAATACAACAACACCAGGTTTAAAATGAACTTGCCAAAAAAACTACAATACAATTTACCCAATAGCTTCAAGATGTGGAGTTTTTGCAAAAACAGATATACAGCCATTATTAAATGAAGGAGCAGCAAAAGAAGATATTGCAGCATCTATATTCCAAGCAGTAGTTAATCAAACAATATCAGGCTTAGCTTGTGGAAGACCAATAAGAGGCAAAAGTAGCATTCTTAGGAGGACCACTTAGTTATTTATCAGAACTTAGAAAAAAAGATTTATAGAAACACTAGAACTAAAACCAGATGAGATAATCATTCCAGAAGATGCACATCTTTTGGTAGCCAAAGGTGCAACTTTAGATTCCATGAATTATAAACCAATATCAATAGAAAACTAAAAAGTAAAATAGAGCTTTTAAAAAATTATCACGACACAACAAAAGATTCTTTTTAAAAACCACTATTTACAATAGAAAATGAATATAAAGAGTTTAAAGAAAGACACAGCAAACATACTGTACCAAAAAAGAGATTTAGCAAAATTTAATGGAAACTGTTTCCTAGAATTGATGCAGGTTCAACAACAAGTAAAATAGCATTAATAGATGTTGAGCGGGAATTTACTATATTCTGCATACAAAAAAACAATGAAGGAAAACCTTTTTAAAAAGTAATTAGCATGCTAAAGGATTTATATAGTGTATTACCTAAAAAAGGCTATTATAAGATATGCAGGTTCAACAGGATATGGTGAAAAATTAATGCAAACTGCTTTAAGTCTAGAGATGGGGAAATAGAGACAATTGCCCACTATACAGCAGCAAAAAAATTCATGCCAAACGCTACAAGTATTGTAGATATTGGTGGACAAGATATGAAATACATAAAAATAAAAAATGGTGCTATAGATAATATAATGCTAAATGAAGCGTGCTCATCAGGTTGTGGTTCATTTATAGAAACATTTGCAAAGAGTTTAAATTTGAAAATAGATGAATTTGTAGAAGAAGCAATAAAATCAAATAGACCAGTAGACTTAGGTTCAAGATGTACAGTATTTATGAATTCAAAAATAAAACAAGCTCAAAAAGAAGGATATAAAGTAGGAGACATATCAGCAGGACTTTCATATTCAGTTATAAAAAATGCAATACAAAAAGTTATGAAAATAAGAGATGTTGAAACTTTAGGAGATTCAATAGTTGTACAAGGTGGAACTTTCTATAATGATGCTGTTTTAAGAGCATTTGAACTTATAGTTGAAAAGAAGTTATAAGACCAGACATAGCAGGGCTTATGGGAGCATACGGCATTGCTGTTCTTGCAAAAGAAGAATTCGATACCAAAAAAGATAAAGACTATGTATCACAAATTATTAATAATGAGGAACTAGACAATTTAAAAGTTACAGTAGTACATACAAGATGCCATGGTTGTGAAAATAAATGCTTACTTACAATAAATGAATTTTCAACAGGCAAAAAGATTTATAACAGGTAACAGATGTGAAAGAGGAGCAGGAATAGAAAAAAAGCAAAACTCAATTACCAAATATATATAAATATAAATACCAAAGACTATTTGGATACAAAACCATTAGCTGAGGAAGATGCAAAACGTGGAACAATTGGAATACCTAGAGTTTTAAATATATATGAAGATTATCCATTTTGGTTTACTCTATTTACAAACTTAGGCTTTAGAGTAGTTTTATCAGAAAAAAAGTGATAGAAAACTTACGAAAAAGGTATGGAATCAATGCCTTCAGAATCAGTTTGCTACCCAGCAAAACTAAGCCATGGGCACATTGTAAGCTTAATAAATCAAGGAGTAAAAAACAATATTCTATCCATGCATGATGTATTCAAGGCAAGAAGATAAAGAGGCAAATAACAAGTATAACTGCCCAATAGTTATATCATATTCAGAAGTGTTGAAAAACAATGTAGAAGAACTAAATACTCAAGGAATAAAGTTTATCAATCCTTTCCTACCATTTGATAAACAAGGTTTAGTAAAAAAGACTTTATGAGTTAGAAGATTTTAAAGAATATGGATTTACAAAAAAAAGAACTAAAAGAAGCAGTTCAAAAGGCAGAAGAAGAATATCAAAGATATAAGGCAGATATAAGACAAAAAGGCGAAGAAACAATAAAATATATTAAGGAAAATAACCTAAAAGGAATAGTTCTATCTGGTAGACCATATCATATAGATCCAGAAATAAACCATGGAATAGATACTATGATAACATCTTTGGGACTATGTGTTTTATCAGAAGATAGTATTGCACATTTATCAACAGTAGAAAGACCTATAAGGGTTGTTGACCAATGGGTATTTCATTCAAGGCTATATAGCAGCAGATGTTGTTGGAAGAAATGATAACTTAGAATTAGTACAATTAAACTCTTTCGGTTGTGGTGTAGATGCAGTAACAACAGACCAAGTTGAAGAAATTCTTTCAAGCTTTGGTAAGATGTACACTTTAATAAAAATAGATGAGGTAAACAACTTAGGAGCTATAAGAATTAGAATTCGTTCATTAATTGCAAGTATGAATAAAAGAAAAGAGTACAAGAAAAATGCTCACGGAGATTATGAAATACAGAAAGTAGAATTCACAAAAGAAATGAAAAATGATTATACAATACTTGTGCCACAAATGTCTCCAGTACACTTTGAAATGTTTGAAGCTGTTTAAAATCTGAAGGATATAAAGTAAAACTTTTAAGAGACTGCACTCGGACATACAGTTGAAACAGGTTTAAAATATGTAAATAATGATGCATGTTACCCATCAATATTAACTATTGGTCAATTAATGGAAGAAGTAGAAAGTGGAGAATATGATACAAACAAATTAGCTTTAATGATGTCACAAACAGGTGGTGGTTGTAGAGCAACAAACTACATAGGTTTTATTCGTAAAGCATTAAAGGATGCAGGATATCCAAATATTCCAGTAATATCATTCAACTTTGTAGGAATGGAGAAAAACTCAGGTTTTAAGATAACACTTCCATTAGTGAAAAAAGCTAATAAAAGCAACAATTTATGGAGATTTACTACAAAAAACTATTACATAAAAAAACAAAGCATATGAAGTAAACAAAGGCGAAACTGAAAAACTATATTATTCATGGCTTGAAAAATGTAAGAAACTATCAGTAGAAGCAACAATGAAGGAATTTAACCAAACAATATATGAAATGGTAAATGATTTTGAAAAAATTGAGTTAGATACTTCAAAAGAAAAACCAAAGGTTGGAATAGTTGGAGAAATCCTAATTAAATATCATCCATTTGGTAATAACTACTGCACAGACCTTTTAGAAAAAAGAGGGCGCAGAAGTTGTAATGCCAGACCCTGATGGGATTTGTAAAATATGTAATAATGAATAGTATTATAAAGGCAAAGTTACTTGGAAGCGGAAGAATAAATGCAAGAATGTATAAAGTAGCATTAAAATTAGTAAATAGCATTGAAAAAGACTATAAAAAAGGCACTTGAAAATTCAAGAAAAGGTTATTTACCACCATGCAATATAGAAAAACTGGCAGAAAAAAGTAGAAGATATCTTATCAACAGGAAATCAAACAGGAGAAGGCTGGATACTTACAGCAGAAATGCTTGAATTTATGGAACATGGAATTCAAAACATAGTATGTTTACAACCATTTGCATGCTTACCAAACCATGTAGTAGGTAAAGGTGTTATAAAAAACAATAAGAAATAAATTCCCAGAAGCTAACATTGCAGCAATAGATTATGACCCAGGAGCAGCAACCAAATAAACAGAATAAAATTGCTATTAACAATAGCTAAAGATAATATTAAGTTAAAAGAAAAAAAGAGCTCAAATAGAGAAAGAGGAAAACATAGAAGAAGCAAAAGAGCACGGAAACTGTTTAAAAACAAAAGCAACCCAAGCTTAAGGGGTTGCTTTTTGTTTTATTACTATAAGTAGCCAAACGCAGGAGTTTTGTTTTTAGAGAAAATCGAAGACCCCCCTGAAACACTTCTTTAAGCGTCTCCATCGTGGGTTCGATTTTAAATAAATACCAAAAGCTCAAGGCGAGATTTGGCGGACTATTTAGAAAAATGAAAAGTATTATTAATAAAAAACTTGAATTATGTTTACTAATTACTGTAAAATATGTTATAATAAAGAAGTAAACATCATAATTATATATTAAAAAAATTTTAATATATAACAGGTGTTTGAATTTTGTAAGCTCTAATTTTGAAAGGAGAATTTTAATGAGTAAAGGCGTACGGTCAAACTTCTATGCAGACATAATGTCTCAAAATCAGGAAGTGACAGGCTCCTGCCATTTGGTGGTTGTAAAACTTCCCAATGGTGAAACACTCAGGATCATGGTTGACTGTGGTCTCTTTCAGGAGAAAGAACACTACGACGATAACCAAAAGCTGATCTGCAATCCAGAAAACCTTGATTATGTGCTTGTAACACATAACCACATTGACCACACAGGAAGGCTACCTCTTTTAATAAAGAAAGGGTATGCAGGTGATTTCTATACCACACACATTACAAAAAAACCTAATGCCACTCGCACTTTATGATACCTGCCGAATTTTAGCAGACTTAAGTAAAAGAAAAGAACATTCCATCGCTTTATGCTTCAAAAGATGTTGCACAGACTATTAATAAAACAAGGGGGTATGACTTCAATCAAAAAGTTAGACTTTCGCATAATGCTGCGGTAACTTTCTTCGAAAATGGGCATCTTATTGGTGCAGCAATGATTTTACTTCAGCTATCTTATCCAGGGTATGAAGATATTAATCTTCTGTTTACAGGAGATTATAACAACAAAAAACATGTTCTTCAATGTTGAAGAACTTCCGCTGGAAGTAAGGAAACTTCCTCTTACAATAATTCAAGAGGCAACATATGGCTATGTAAATTCTACAGAAATGAAGGCTGTGTTTGAGGAAAATGTGGCAAAAGCAATTGCTGAAAAAGAAAACAGTAATAGCTCCAGTATTCTCGCTTGGAAGAGCTCAGGAAATTCTGTATGTTTTAAAGAAAATGCAACAAGATGGGCGGCTTTCAACTTCAATACCGATTTACTTTGATGGAAAGTTAGCATTCAAGTATACAGGCTTTTATCTTTCATATGCTGCTGAGTTAAAGCTTAAAGTGAAAGAGTTTTGCCGGATAATCTACAAACCGTAGATGATGCAATGAGAATGAGCATCATTCGAGACAGAGGTACAAAAAATAATTGTAACAACATCTGGAATGGGCTCGTATGGACCGGCACAAACCTATATACCCAGCATATTTGCCCCAGAAAAATGCACTTATTCATTTTACTGGGTACACAGCGGAAGGAACTCTGGGAAGACTCTTACAAACAACAGAAACAGGCAGTACTGTTGAGGCTCTTGGATTAATTCTTGTAAAGAGCTGATGTGCAGTATACAAACGAATACTCTGCACATGCAAAAAGCAGACGAAATGATTGACTTCTTGAAGAAGTTCGAAAACATCAGAATGGTTCTTGTAAACCACGGACAAGCAGATGTTAAGGAAGAATTTGCAAAAAAGAATTTTGAGCGAGGTAGATACAAGAAATGTAGGCATTCTCGGAAGCGGATATCTGTTCAGAGTAAACAATTACGGCCTAATCAAAACCATGGGCACAAGATTCGAATAACCAAAGAAAGGGAGCTTTTTTAGCTCCCTTTCGCATATGTAAAAAAAAGCAAACAAATTTTCACAAAAGTATTGACAAAAAAATTATAAAAAAGATATAAAATATTTGCGAACAAGAATTTGGGAGGGTTTTAAATGCTATCTACATTACATATAAAAAATATTGGAATTATAGATGATTTATCAATAAATTTTGAAGAGGGCTTTAATGTACTAACTGGTGAAACTGGTGCAGGTAAAACTTTGATTATAGGCTCACTTGCAATACTTAGTGGTGGAAGATTTTCTAAAGAAATGATTAGAAAAGGAGAGGAATGTTCATTAATAGAAGCAAGTATTTTTGTACCTCAAAGTGAATTTGCAGAAGATGGAAATATTATAATTTCTAGAGAAGTTTATTCAAATGGTAGAAACAATTGCTAAGGTAAACGGAAACCTAGTAACTGTTTCAGAATTAAAGAGAATTATGAGTAAAATAATAGATATACATGGACAACATGATAATCAAAATTTACTAGATAGTACGAAACATATTGTGTATTTAGATAGTTTTATAGGTGACGAACTATTTAAGATGAAACAAGAATATCAAGAATACTTTAACAAATATAATGAAATTAAGAACAAACTAAAAAATAATTACGGAGATGAGACAGAAAAAACTAGAAGATTAGATTCTATTAAGATACCAATATAATGAGATAGGATGTAGCTAATTTAAAAAAATAGAGAAGACCTAGAGCTTGAAGAAAAACATAATATCATGATGAACAGCGAAAAGCTAAAGGAAAAACTTAGAAGAAATTGATGAAAACATTAATTCAAATGCAATTGAATATATTTCAAATTCAATTAGATGTTTAGAAAAAATTGAAGACTATGGAGAAGTATATAAATCAAAGCTTGCAGAATTAAAGAGTATATATTATGAATTGCAAGAAACAGCAAGAGATTTAAGTTCATTGAAAGATGAAGCAAATTTTGACGAATATGAAAGAGATGAAGTTGAAAGAAGATTAGATATAATATTTTCACTAAAAAGAAAATATGGTAATGGTATAGAAGAAATATTAGAATACAAAAATAAACTAGCAGAAGAAATAGAACAAATTGAAAATGTAGAAGAAATAAATAAAAGCTTAAAATGGAACAAAAAGAAGATTGAAAAAGCAAAATGAATAATTTATGCAATTTAATGAATGAAAAACGAGAAAAATATGGTATAATATTAAGTGAAAAAAATAAACAATGAGTTAAAAGACTTAGAAATGCCAAAAATGCATGCTTTAGCATAAAAAATAGAAAAAGAAGCAAGTTTTAATATAAATGGAAATGATAAAATTGAATTTGCAATTTCAACAAATATTGGGAAGAAAGTAAAGAACTTATAAAAATTGCATCAGGTGGAGAAATGTCTAGAATAATGCTTGCAATAAAAACAGTACTTGCAGATATAGATGAAGTTCCAATTTTAGTATTTGATGAAATAGATACAGGAATAAGTGGAAAAGCAGCTAAAGCAGTTGCAGAAAAGATGAAAATAATTTCTAATAAGCATCAAACACTTTGTATAACTCACTTGCCAGCTATTGCAGCACAAGGAGATAATAATTTTTTACATATACAAAGAAGTGGAAAAACGGAAAAACAAGAACAAATATTAAAAAATTAAATGAAGAAGAAACCATATTTGAAATTGCACGTATTTCAAATGGAGATATAACAGATGTCGCCATAGAAAATGCAAAAGAACTACGAAAAGCAGTTTAACAATTGTGTTTGAATTTCAAATGGTTGTATAATGATATTAAAGGAGAGACAAATGGATTTATCTAATGAAAATGTTATTCACGTAAAAGAGAATGGAATAGAATATTTGCAGTTTAGAAAACTGCTTGAATATAAAGAAAAATTAACACATGCATTCACAATGGGTGTAGAAAACGATTACAGAATGCCATTGTATAACAGTCCAACAAATATATTAACATTTGAACAAATTGAAGAAAACAAGAAGAGTTATAAAAATTTGTAAATCCATAGAATAAATTACAATGATATAGTAAAACGAACCAGGTCCATAAAGATGTAATTAAGAATGTTGAAAATAAGATTAATGAGTTTAAACCTGATTTTTTGAAAAAAAGCATATGATCAAACTGATGGATTAATTACAAAACAAAAGTAATATTGCCTTATGTGCTACTAATGCAGATTGTATAGTACTAATGATGTATGATGCCCAAAAACATGTTATTGCAAATGTGCATTCTGGTTGAAAGGAACAGTTCAAAAAATTGCATCAAAGACAATAGATAAAATGCAAGAGCAGTATAATTGCAACCCAAAAGATATAATATGTTGTATAAGTCCAAGCATAAGAGAATGCCACTTTGAAGCAGATCAGGATGTTAAAGATGCTTTTTTTTGGAGGCCTTTCCAAAAGAAACAAAGACAGTATTAAGCCAAAGCACATGAAAAATGGCATATTGATACAGTAAGAATTAATATAGAAATGTTAAAAGAAAAAAGGATTAAGAGAAGAAAACATAATTGATTCAAAATCTGTACAGTATGCAATTGTTCTCAAATTCATTCATATAGAGGAAGTAAACATCATAATGGTTTGAAATGGGAATATTAGAATTGAAAAAGGAATGATATAGCGGGTATAACAGTGAGTTTGCATAATTTCAAAAGTTGAAACATATTTGAATTTGTGTTATAATACATTATGTAAAACCATTCGCAACTCTCTATAGAATTACTATTTTAGAGGAAATGTTTTATACCAATTTAGAACAGGAAATTAAGATGGCGCATCTTTCTGCGCAGAGCCCTAATGTAAGGACACGGCACAGAGCAGCTGAAAATCCACTTTGTCCAGAAGAAGATCTTAAGATTAGCTGACGACAGTGATTGGTATGTGCAGGTAGGTGTTGCAGAAAAATCTTGCAGCTCCTGTGGATTTGCTTTAGATATCTTTTTAGAAAGAAACCTCAGCATGCAGAAGTACGCAGAGCTGTTGCAAGAAACGTAAAATGCCCGCAGGACATTATGGACGAAATCCTGGAAGATCCGGAATGGACTGTTCGTGAGGGGTTAGTTTTTTAACCAAGAATGCCCAACTGAAGTTTTGGGTGAACTTTCTCAAGATAAATCTTGGGAAGTTCGAAGAATGGTTGTGCAAAATCCCAAAAACATCCAAAGGTACACTTTGGATGTTGAGGAAAGATCCAGATAACTTGGTCGCAACAATTGCAAGAAATGCTGCTGAGTAGTAACAAACTTATTTAAAGCTGAATAAGAGGCTAGAAAAATCTGCTCTGTAAATAAAGACTAGTCATTGACATATGAATATGTTATTTGATGCTCAAATAAACCGTTTAAAGGAGATGTAACTTATGAGCAAAAATTTTATAATTACAAATGATAATGTTAGAGAATATGCAGAAAAAAATTGGAGAATGGATAAAAATAAAATGAAATGAAGCAGGAACAGAAGGTGTAGTTCTGGGAATGAGCGGTGGGGTGGATTGTGGCACAGTTGCAATGCTTTGCAAAAATGCAGGAATAAAAGGTACATTTGGTTATTTTACCATATGGTGAACACATGAAAAAAATTCAAAAACACATATATAGCAATGCAATGGAGCTTATAAATACATCTAATTTTGAATATCATATATTTGATATTAAACCAGCAGTCGATGCACTTATAATTCCAACAGAAGAAACAACATATAAAACAGAACTTGCAAGAAACAAACATTAGACCAAAATTAGAATGACATATCTATATGAATATGCTCAAATTAATAATTTGCTTGTAATAGGCATAGGGAATCTATCAAACAACGGTTGATTTACTTCACAAAATGGGAGATGGGGCACACGACTTAAACCCACTTACAAATTTAACAAAAAGAAGAGAAGTATATATCTTGGCAAAATATAGGTGTTCCAAAGCAATCATAAATGCTAAACCATCAGCTGATCTTTGGCCAGGACAAACCCAGATGAAGAACTTGAGCAACATATGAACAAATTGATGAATTTATCTTAAATGGGACTTCAGGAGATAACAAGATAGATGAAA